>Ga0210110_1000043_pt1 | contig 47540 bp, 37 predicted proteins | sample China_Galinas_PW_2_FD_184865 | JGI IMG/M metagenome (GOLD analysis project Ga0210110, IMG submission 184865) | Wetland microbial communities from San Francisco Bay, California, USA, that impact long-term carbon sequestration - China_Galinas_PWB_D1... | ecosystem: Environmental > Aquatic > Marine... | reverse complement strand
CAATCGCCCCCGACCGCGATGTTGAGCAGCATGTGGAACGGCGTGTCAAACGGCGCGCGGGGGTTGCCCGGCGCGGCGACGCTCCACCACGTCGAACTGTTGACCGATGCGTACTGGATCCCGTCCATGTACCAGCGGATCTGGTCCGGCTCCCACTCGATCGCCATCACGTGGAACCCCGCCGAGTAGTCGATCCCGCCCCCGTAGCTGCCGCCGGTCGAGGCGTTGTTCGGCCAGTAGTCGCCGTAGTGGATCGTCCCGTAAACGCGATTCGCGTCGTTGATCGACTCCATGATGTCGATCTCACCGCTGGCGGCCCAGCCGCCGTAGGGCGAGTTGGTCGGCAGCATCCAGAAGGCCGGCCAGATGCCCTGCCCGGTCGGCAGCTTCATCCGCGCCTCGATCCGCCCGTACTGGATATCGACGCTGCCCTGGGTGCGCAGGCGTGCGGAGGTGTAGTTGCTCCCCGATTTGATCGCCACGATGTGCAGCGAGCCGTCCTGAACGTACGAGTTCGCCGCGTCCGACGTGTAGATCTGGAGCTCGTTGTTGCCCCACCCGGGGTTCCCGTACGCCGAGCCGTCTCCGAGCATGTGCTCCCACACGCCCGTGTCGATCGACGTCCCGTCGAACTCGTCGGACCAGGCGAGGGTCCACTGCGCCGAGGCGGGCACGGCGAGCGCGAGCGAAACGGCCGAGACGAGCGCCGTGCGGAACATGGTCACCTCCGATCGAAAGACCCCGCCCGGGCTTTCGTCCGGGCGGGGGCGGGGGTTTCATCGGACGGGACGCCCGTCCGGATTATTGCGCCTCAGGGGCAGCCCTGGACATAGAGGTTCACGTAGTACTGGATGTCGGCCGCGGTGACCGATCCGTCGGGCACGCCGTACCCGGGATCGCCCACGCCGGCACCGGTGGTGGTGAAGTCGGCGATGGCGGCATTGCCGGCGACGTAGGCGTTGACGTAGTACTGGATGTCGGCCGCGGTGATCGCGTTGTCCGGCACGCCGTAGTCGGGGTCGCCGGCGCCCGCACCCGCAGTGGTGAGGTCGGCCGGCGAGCACCCCTGCGGCGCGACCGAGCAGTCACCCGACATGCACTCGAGCTCCGCGGCGTCGAAGAAGATCGATCCGCCGTCGCTCGCCGGCTGCGTGAGCCCGAGCATGATGCGGACGGTCTCGGTGCCAGCGGGCGCGGTATCGCCGAGTGTCCAGAACTCGCAAGTGTCGAGCGGGTTGGTGATCGAGTCGCCGACCTGGACCGACACGTTGAGCAGTTCGGTGCCCGAGCCGTCGAGGAAAACGAGCGCCATCCACGCGACGTTGCCGCCCTGCAGGAAGTCCACCGCCGACTGCACGGTGTCCACCCGCGCCTCCCACGTGGCTCCCGGGTTCGCCGGCAGGTCCTGGTAGAGGAAGGTGTCGTTCGACGCGCCGGTGAACGCGCCGTACATCTTGGCGTGGCGCCCGCCCTCGCACGGGAACAGCGTCTCCTGGACGATGTTCGGGCCCTCGTCGAGCCAGCCGTAGATCTTGCCGCCCGCTCCGCCGGCGTCCTCGAACCCTCCGTTGAGGATCTGCTCGACCGCATCCTTGGTGAACGAGGCGTTGTCGTAGTGCAGAGCGCCGTTGATGAACCCATCCTGGTGGTACCCGAGGACGATCTCGGCGGTCGCCGTGCCCGCCGGGGCGACCTGCGCACCGGACGAGTAGCCGGTCGCGACGCCGACCGGGTCGCCCGCCACGCCGACGACCGTCTCGTTGCTGGCCAGTTCGGCGCCGCTCGCGTCGAGGAAGCGGACCCTCATGAAGCCGTAATTCGTGCCCGCGATCTCGTCGCCGGCGACCTGCCCGGTGTCGATCGAGGCCACCCACGTCTCGCCCGCCGCCGCCGGGTGCGACTGCGCCACCGTCGTATCGTTCGACGCGCCGGTGTACTGCCCGTACATCTTGCAGGCGTACGACCCGGAGATCGGGAACTCGACCCCCTGCTGGATGTTCCCGATCAGGTTGCCGCTCTCGGACCAGCTCGCGAACACCGGCAGGAACGCCTCCTGCTCGAAACCGCCGTTGACTAGGTTGGTCGCGCCCGGGGCGACCTGCGCCAGCGAGGCGTCGTCCCAGAACGACGCACCACCCTGGTTCGCGATATCGCCGAGCTGCACGTGAAGCAGCAGGATCTGGACGCTGGCCGTGCCGGTGGGCGCAGTGCCCACGACGGAGTGCTCAACCCACGTGTCGGGCGTGGTCGTCGTGTCGGCGACCTGCTTGATCACATTGCTCAGCAGCGTGTCGGAGGCGTCGTAGAACTCGAGGATCAGGATCGGGATCTCGGCGCTGCCGAGCGGGTCGGCCGAGTTGATCAGCACGTTGACCGTCGCCTGCCACGTCTCGCCGGCGTTCGCCGGCAAGCTCTGGGTGAGCCCGGTGTCGTTCTGGGTCGGCCCGAACTGCCCGAAGACCTTCGCGCTGTACGTGCCGGACAACGCGAACTCGGTCGACTGCTCGATGTTCGGGACGACGTTGTTGAACTCGTCCCACCCGTCGAAGGTCGTCGCGCCTCCCGCGGTCTCGAACCCGCCGTTGGTGAGCTGGGCCTGCGCCGGGACGGCCGCGACCATCGCGACGACGCCGAGTGCTGTCAAGGTTCGGAACATCTCTGAGTCCTCCACCCTTCCGGGCCTTCGCGGCCCTGTGTTACGTGTGGTTCTCGCCGTTGCGGTGCCCGTTGGGGGTACCGCCGAGTGTGAGCTGTCCGGACAACGCCATCCGCGTCGCGATGGGCGGCGCGATGCCGGTCGATTCGCCGGGGACGAAGTGCGTCGGGCGACGCTCGCGCAGCGGGCCCATCGAGAGCCCCTCGAGCGTGCGGCTCAGCCACCGCGCCGCCTCGAGCCCGAGCTGCGCCGCGTCCTGGCACACCGCCGTGTAGTTCGGGTACGCCCGCAGCCGCGTCGTCGAGTCGTCCACGCCCACGATCGACAGGTCCTGCGGCACCCGGACCCCGAGCTGCAGACAACGGTACAGCGCCCCCATCGTCGCGGGCGGCGTCGTGCAGTAGATCGCCGTCGGCGGCTCCTCGAGCGCCAGGAACCGGTCGATCGCCGCGGTCCCGCCGCTCATCGTCCCGCCCGTCCGCAGCATCAGCGACTCATCCGGCTCGATCCCGTGCCGCGCCAGCCCCTGCAGGAACCCGTCGCGCCGGTCGCGGTGGTCCGAGTCGAGCACCGTGTGCATCGCGATCCCGATCCGCTGGTGCCCGAGGTGCACCAGGTGGTCGACCACCTTCGAGCTGTCCGCCCCCGAGTCGCTCTGCACGAAGTTCACGTTCGGGTGCTCGCTGCGGTCGGCGATCAGCACGCAGGGGAAGTTCTCGTCGGCGATCGACTCGGCCATCAGCGGCTCGGACTGGATCGAACGCACGATGACGCCGCGCAGGCCCTTGCGCCGGAAGAACTGCGTGTAGCTCTCGTCGGGCGACTTGTCGCGCTCGACGTTGATCACCTGCACGTCGAAGCGCAGCTCGTTCACGCCGCGCAGGATCCCCGAGAGCATCGCCGACTCGAAGTTCCCGTCGTCGGGGTGCACCGGCTCGTGCGGGTAGACCAGCCCGATGACGTTGACGAACCGCTTGCCGACGCGGAACTGGTACCCCTCCTCGTCGGCCACCGCGAGGACCCGCGCCCGCGTCTCGGGGCTGACCTCCGGGTGGTTGTTGAGCGCCCGCGAGACCGTCGCCGTCGAGACACCGACGCGACGCGCCAGCTCGCGGACCGAGATCCGCGTGCGCACACGCACCGGCCCGTCCTGGGTTTCCGTTGATTCGATGTGGTCGGTCACGCGCGCCTCCTACGGGTTCTCGACCTTGTAGTCGTTCGACGACCAGAGCACCTCGTACGTGCTCTTCCCCGCCGTCCTGTCGATCAGGTTGTCAACGCCGTACCACGCGACGTGCCCGTCGGCGAACGCGATGTTGATCCCGCCGTCGATCTCGAAGAAATGGTCCTTCCGCACGTGCCTGTAGTACGGCACATAGCTCGTCGGCAGCGACCGGGTCTCCCACTCCGGACCGTTGACCATCTGGTCGAGGTTCCAGAACGTGGTGTGCGCGTCGAGCCCGGGATTCCCGCCGAAGCGCTGCCCGGGCAGACCCGCTTCGCCGAGTGTCGCCTCCGCGAACCAGTACGGATCGCCGGTCCCGTCGTCGTAGTCGCCGGGCCACATCCCCCACGCCTCGCTCAGCAGGAGCATCTTGCTCGGGAAGTCGGACGCGGTGTCCCACGCCCGCCCGTTGGGGTTGTGGTCGCGAACCCCGGGCTTGTACAGGCGGTACCGCCCGTTCGGGAGCTGTGTGTACGGGGGCAGACCCGCCACCGACGACGCCCAGTAGTTCATCGCGTACGAACGCCCGGCGTGGTAGTGGTTCGGACACGCCATGACGCCGCCGGCGACCGTCTGGTTTTTCGGGTTGCTGGAATCGAGGTTCTTGTTGTTCATCTGCGGCAGGTACTTGCCGATCCGCGGCACGTCGTACCAGTACGCGTTGAGCTTCCCGGTCTCTTCATCAGGAAACGCCTCGAGGTTCGGGAAGTACTTCCCGTCGTTGTCGTTGGCGTACTCGCTGAACGCCAGCGCCAGCTGCCGCTGGTTGGTCTGGCAGACCACCTTCCGCGCCGATTCCCGCGCCGCGCCCAGCGCCGGCAGCAGGATCCCGATCAGCAGCGCGATGATCGCGATCACCACCAGCAGTTCGATCAGCGTGAAACCCCGCCGCTCGCGACTCGTGTACATGACTGCTCCCCGTTCCATCAGCCCAGTTCCCGGCTGTGGTGCTCTTTGTTTTCCCCGGAACGTCGCGTGATCAACTCTCATCGTCTCGTTCCGAGACGGTTGCTTTGCGGCCGTGTTCCGGAATTACCGTAACCTTTCCGGCAAGACGTTACATCGACTCCAGAGGCGTGTCAAGTCCTCTATTTCCTTGTTTTGGTGCCACCGAACCGTTCCATGCGTCCAGAATCGGCCATTCCCTTGTGAACTCCAGCTATAATAGGTTTCTGTCCGGGTTCCTCGTATTTTGTCGTGTTTCGGCTTGCGACGTAACAGTGACACCGGTATTCTCCGGACAAGGAGATCGAGCTTCGCGCGCGGGTTGCTGGTTTGGGCTCGGTGCCCCCCGCCCGCCGCGAAAACAGACAGACACCCGCGCCCGAGACAGCGCGGCCGACGCGGAACGCCGAAACCCTGACCCACGGTGCAACGCGGCGGGAGAGGAGACAAGACATGCGCAGGTGCATCGTGATTGGCGCAGCGGGTCTGCTGCTCGGCGCTGGCAGCGCCTCGGCGGACCTCGTTGCATACTCGAACGACTTCGAGAGTCTGGACCCGCTCGACGCGGCCGCCCTCACCAACGACGGGTGGGCCATCTTCGGCAATGTCTACGACCCGGGCGGAGGCTACCTCTACGGGTACGGCCCGTTCGGCGCGCCCAACGGCAACCTCGACGGCGGCGGCTACCGGTTCTCCGCGATCGCCACCGGTGAGGGTGGCGCCGCCCAGGGCAACAACCAGATTTCCATCTTCAGCGACTACAACAACGGCGACCACGCCAACGGAAACTGGATCGAGGCCAACTTCTACCGCGAGTGGACCGTCGGCGCCGCCAACGTCGGGCAGACCTGGACGTTCCAGTTCGACGTCAAGCACGGCGACCTCGTCGCCCCCTCGACCTCGCTGGCGTTCATCAAGACGCTCGACCCGAACAATGGCTACGCCCTGACCAACTTCATCACCTACGACACGACCAATACGCCCGCGACCTGGGATACGCAGTCGGTGTCGCTCTTCATCGACGCGGGGCTCGCCGGGCAGATCTTCCAGATCGGCTTCGCCAACACCGCGACCAACTACGACGCCAGCGGGCAGTTCTACGACAACATCAACCTCGTCCCGGCGCCGTCCGGGCTCGCGCTGCTCGGTGTGGGCGGGCTGCTCGCCTCGCGCCGCCGCCGCTGATCCACGACCTTCAGGCATCCCTCCGCAGCCCGCCGCCCGGTCGGTGGGCTGCTTTGTTTGGTGCGCACCCCGCCCGCGAGCCCAGCGCCCTTCTCGTACACTCTGGTCCGAGACGATGCACGCCGGAGCGGCCATGAGTGAACAGGGCGACCGAACGGGGGGCGGGCAGGAGCCCGCCCGTCGCGCGCCGACGATCCTCACCCACGACCTGCTCCTCGGGCGGCGTCTCTTCATGCACGTCAAGGCGAGGTTCCTTGTCGTGCCGGTGATCATCGGCGGCGCGCTGTTCGCCCGCGAGGTCATCGGCATCGAGGGGCTCGACGTGGTCTCCCTCACCCTGCTCGCGCTCGCCATCGCGGTCTACAACACCGTGATCGGCTCGCTGGTCTTCCCCCGGCGCGACCCGGCCCGCGCCGCCGAGCACCGCACCGTCCTCCGCGCCCTCCTCCGCGCCTCGATGGTGCTCGACTTCGTGGCGCTGACCGCCGCGGTCTGGCTCGCCGGCGGGACCCGCAGCCCGTTCCTCGCCTTCTACCTCTTCCACGTCGTGATCACGTCGCTGCTGCTCTCGCGCAGGGCGGCCCTGCTCGCCGCCGGGCTGGCCACTGTCTTCCTCGCCGGGCTCGTCCTCGGCGAGTACACCGGGGTGATCCCGACGCTCGGGCCCGCCGGCGCGGTCGCCGGCACCGGTCCGCTCGACGGGCGCTACGTCGTCTCCGTCCTCATCGTCTACCCGGTCCTGTTCCTGCTCGTCTCGCTGCTGGTGAGCAGTCTCGCGCGGCTGCTGCGCCGCGCCGAGTTCGATAACCAGCACAAGGCCGTCGAACTCGAAAAACTCAGCACCATGCGCCAGGAGTTTCTCCGCGTCGCCCTGCACGACATCAACGCCCCCTTCGGTGTCATCGGGATGCTCATCCGGAACATGCGCGGCGGGTTCTGCGGTCCCCTCGACGACCGCCAGCGCGAGCAACTCGACCGGTGCATCGCACAGCTCGAACGCATCGACGTGTTCCTCAAGGACCTCCGCTTGCTCAGCGAGCTCGAGACCGCCGACCTCGCCGAGCACAGCACCGAGATCTCCCTCGAGTTCATCCTCGGCGAGGTCATCGACGAGAACAGGGATCTCGCCGAGTCCCACCGGCACACAATGCGGATCGAGCCCACCGATGGGCGCTCACTTGTCTTCGGCGTTCCACGCCTGCTCCGCGAGGCGATCGCCAACTACATCGTCAACGCCATCACCTACACCCCGGACGGCGGCGAAATCACCGCGCATATCACCGAGGTCCCCGGCTTTGTCCGCGTCGCGGTCACCGACAACGGCGTGGGCATCAGCGCCGCCGACCAGGCACGCCTCTTCCAGGAGTTCACACGCGTCGGACGCTCCGACCCGAGGACGAAACAGATCAAGGGGACCGGGCTGGGGCTGTCGCTGGTCCGGCGCATCGCCGAGATGCACGGCGGGCGCGTCGGCGTGGTCAGCGAGCCCGACAAGGGCTCCACGTTCTGGATCGAGCTGCCGGTGTGTGCCCCCGCCGAAAGAACTACTTCAGACGCGAGCGGATGATCGACAGCAGCCGTGCGTTGTCGATCGGCTTCTGGAAAACGCCCGCGAACCCCAGCTCCGCCGCGTTCGTCGTCATCGACATCGTGTCTCCCACCGAGCTGATGAGGTAGACCGGCGCCGCGTTGCCGTCGCCCCGCAGCTCGCGCAGCATGTTCACACCCGCGTCAACCTCCTCCATCATCAGGTCGAGCAGGATCAGGTCTGGGTGCGCCTCGCGGTAGACGCGCAGCCCCTCCTCCCCGTCGCCCGCCTCGACCATCTCCATCCCGTTCGCTTCGAGGAGCTGGCGCATGGCGTAGCGGTAGTCCGCGTCGTCGTCCACGTACAGGATCACGTACTTGCCGTCGTGCATCGTCCACCACCGTAGCAGGGTGACACCGAGTCGTCCGTCGGGGGGTCGGTCGCGGCGGCGCCGAGCCCGCCCCGGCGCAGCGCGCCCACAATCAGCGCGCACGCGACCTTGAGGTTCTCTTCCGCCTGTTCGCTCAGCCACTCGCCGAACTCGTTGAACTCGTATCCGCGCACACCGAGCAGGTACGCCTCGCCGTCCCACCCGAACGAGTCGCGGGCGAGCGCCAGCACCGCCTCGGGGCGCATGGTGTGCGTGGTGAACGCCCCGGCTGGGCGCGGGAGCAGCCGACGCAGGAAACACGGGGCGCGCCCCGCCACCGCCGCGTCGGCAAAGACGACGGTGCGCCGCCCGGCCACGTCGGCGGCGTGCTCGACATTGAGCTGGTACGCCGTCACCACCCCGACGCCGGGGATCGCGGCCCGCTCGACCTCGTCGGCGACGAGTTGCCCCAGCCCGTCGTCGCGGCGCCCGGGGTTCCCGTACCCGATGACGAGCACGCCGTCCATCGTCACTCCTTCGACCCGCGGTCGATCACCACGCCGTCCGGCCCGATCAGCTCGACTTCGAGCGGCATATGCCCCAGCGCGTGCGTCGCGCAGCTCAGGCACGGGTCGTACGCCCGGATCGCAACCTCCACCGCGTTGAGCATCGGCTCGGTCACCTCAGGCTTGCCGGAGATGTACCGCTCGGCCACCGCCCGCACCGCGCGGTTCATCGGCTCGTTGTTGCTGGTCGTCGAGACGATCAGGTTGCACATCGTCACGAGGTCGTCCTTACCGACGCGGTAGTGGTGGAACAGCGTGCCGCGCGGCGCCTCGATGACGCCGATCCCCTCGTCACGGCGTTCTCCCGTGACCACCAGGTCCTCCCCTTGGAGGTCCGGGTCGTGCAGTAGGTCGATGATCTTCTCGATCGAGTGCAGCACCTCGATCATCCGCGCCCAGTGGTACGCCATCGTCAGATGGTTCGGGCGACCCTTGGTCAGCGACATGAAGTCCTTGCGGGCCGCCTCGCCCTCGGGCGTGTCGATGAAATCGCACGTGTTCACGCGCGACAGCGGCCCGACCCGGTACCATCCGTTCTCCTCCCCGATCGAGCGGATGAACGGGAACTTCATGTACGACCAGTCGCGCACGCCCTCGGCGATGTACCCGAGGTAGTCGTCGTTGTCCACGTGATCGAAGATCGTCTCGCCGTCGGGGGTCACCGCCCGCAGCCCGCCGTCGTACAGGTCCATCGCCCCGTCGTCGCGGACGATCGAGAGGTGGTTCGACTCGAACGACCCGAAGTCGCTGATCGACTCGAGGTGCTCGAGCGTGTAGTCCTTCGCGATCTTCACCGCCGACCGCGACCACCCGAGCATCTGGTCGGTGTCGGCGAGCAGCGCGTCGCGCTCCGCGATCGAAAGGTTCTTGTTGATCCCGCCCGGAATCGCCCCGGTCCCGTGGATCTTCTTCCCGGCCGTCGCCCTGATGACCTCCTGCCCGAACTTGCGCATCATCACGGCCTGCACCGCCAGCTCGCGGTGCTGCTCGATGATGCCCACGATGTTGCGCGTCTTTGGGTCGGCGTCGAACCCGAACAGCAGGTCCGGGCTCGCCAGGTGGAAGAAGTGCAGCGAGTGGCTCTGGAAGATCTGCCCGTAGTGCATCAGCCGGCGCATCTTCTCCGCCGTCGGCGTCAGTCTGTCCACGCCGATGATCTTGTCCACCGCCTTCGCCGCGCACAGGTGGTGGCTCACCGGGCAGATCCCGCACAGGCGCTGCACCGCCACCGGCATCTCCCAGTACGGACGCCCCCGGATGAACCGTTCAAACCCGCGGAACTCGACGATGTGCAGACGCGCCTGCTCGACACGGTTCTCGGCGTCCAGCAGGATCGTCACCTTGCCGTGCCCCTCAACACGGGTCACCGGCTCGATCACCAACCTGCGCCCTTCGCTCACCATCGCCCGCTCCCCCTAGTCGTACCGGATCAGCCCGTAGGGCAGCTCGACCGGCTCGTTGGACAGCAACGCCGTCAACGCCGCCCAGATCGCGTCGGCCGACGGCGGGCACCCCGGCAACAGGTAGTCGATCTTCACCACCTCGTGGCACGGCATCACCTTGTCCAGCAGCAGCGGCAGCTCAACGTCACGCGGCACAACGCGACGCGGGTTGTGCACGCTCGGCCCCTCCAGGTACGCCTCGCTCAGGCACTCTTCCAGCGGCACGAAGTTCCGCAGCGCCGGGATCCCCCCCATCGTCGCGCAGTCGCCCAGGCTCACCAGCACGTCGCAGTGACGACGGAAGTTGCGCAGCACCCCGACGTTCTCCTCGTTGGCGCACCCGCCCTCGACCAGCCCCACCGCGCACCGCCCGCTGAACTCCTTGATATCCGTCAGCGGCGTCTTGTCGAACTCGACCAGCTCCACCAGCTCGAGGATCCGTTCGTCGATGTCCAGCACCGACATGTGGCACCCGAAACAACCCGCCAGCGAGCACGTCGCCAACTTCGGCTTGCTCACGAGAGGTCCCCCTCCCCCACCGTCAACTCCACCCGCGTCTCGATCTCGGTCCCGATCGGTGCCCGGTCGAACTGGCGTCGCCCCACCGGCGTGGCGTACCCGCGGCGCTTCCGCAGGATCGCCCCGACCGGACACGCGTCCACCGCCGCGTCGGTCACGTCCAGCTCGGTGTCGATCAGTCGCGAGCCCGGGTTCACCGCAATGTGCCGCGCCGCCCCGCGCCCCACAAGCCCGAACGCCTGCTTCCCGTCCACGTCGCGGCTCGTCCGCACGCACCGAGCGCACAGGATGCACCTGTTGTGGTCGATCAGCACGTCGGGGTGCGAGGCGTCCACGTCGCGTTTCGGCCACTGAAGATCGAACCGCGGCGCCGCGATCCCCAGCCGGTACGCCAACGCCTGCAGCTCGCAGTTCCCGCTTTTCTCGCAGAACATGCAGAAGTGGTTGCCCTCGACGAAGAGCATCTCGACCACCGCCCGGCGCCAGCCGACGACCTCGTCGCTCTCACTCTCGACGGCGATGCCCTCCGCGACCGGCTGCGTGCACGCCGACGCCGGGCGACCGTTCACCGTCACCGTGCACACGCGGCAGCTCCCGTACGGCTCGAGCCCGTCGCGGTGGCACAACCGCGGGATGTAGATCCCGTTGTCCTGCGCCGCCGCGAGGATCGTCTGCCCGAACCGTGCCCGCACCTCGCGACCGTCGATGGTGAAGATCACGTCGCTCACGCCTCGCCCTCCCCGGCGTGCACCGATCGTCGCCCCGCGAGCTGCTCGGCGTGCGCCACCGACGCCGACAGATCGAACGAACGCCGGTACCCGTGCTCGTCCGCCCTCACCAGCGACTCGTACAGCGGGCGGAAGTTCTCCAGCGTCGTCAGGATCGGGTTCGGCGAGGTCTGTCCAAGCCCGCACCGGCTCGTCGCCTTGACCATCCGCCCCAGCTCGACCAGCTCATCGAGGTCCGCCGGCTCGCCGCGCCCCGCCAGGATCGTGTCGAGCTTCTCCTTGAGCAGCACGTTGCCCACACGGCACGGCGTGCAGTACCCGCAGCTCTCGTCCACGAAGAACTCCATGAACGCCGACACCACCTCGAGCAGGTTGCGGTGCTTGCCGAACACCATCAGCGCCCCGCCCGTCGCGAGGTCGTCGTAGCAGATCTTGCGGTCGAAGTCGCCCGCCCCGACCATGCGCCCGCTCGGGCCGCCGACCTGAACCGCCGCCGTCTCCTCGGCCTCGCACATCCCGAGCACCTCGCGAAGCGTGACCCCCAGCGGCACCTCATACACCCCGGGGCACGCGCAGTCGCCCGCGATCGAGAGAAGCTTGGTCCCGGTGCTTGCGTCGGTGCCGTACTCACAGAACGCCGCCGCACCGTCCTCGAGGATCTTCGTCACGCACGCCAGCGTCTCGACGTTGTTCACCACCGAAGGGCACCCGAGGTACCCCTTCTGCACCGGGAAGGGCGGTCGGTTCATCGGTTCGCCGGCGCGCCCCTCGCACGAGCGCAGCAGCGCCGTCTCCTCGCCGCACACGTACGCACCGGCCCCAAGCTGGATGCGGATGTCGAAGTCGAAGCTGTGCCTCCCGCGGATGCCCCTGCCGAGCAGCCCGTCGGCACGCCTGCGCTCCAGCACGTCCTCCAGGTACGCGAGCAGGTACGCGTACTCCCCGCGCAGGTACATCACGCCCTCGTGCGCCCCAACCGCGTACCCCGCGATCGTCATCCCCGCGAACACCCGGTCCGGACGCTCGGTCAGGATCACCCGGTCCTTGAACGTGCCCGGCTCGCCCTCGTCGGCGTTGCAGAAGATGACCTTGCGCTTGCCGGGAGCGCCCCGCGCGAACTCCCACTTCAGACCGGTCGGGAACCCCGCGCCCCCGCGCCCTCGCAGTCGTGCCGTCTTCACCGCACGGATCACCTCGGCCGGCGAGATCGCCAGCGCCTTGCTGATCGCCTCCCCTCGGTTCACCGCGCTGAAGATCACCGGGCCCGGGCGGCGGATGTTGTTGACCACCATCGAGTGCACGAGCGGGTTCGCGTTGTTCCCGTCGCCGACGCACTCGACCAGCCGTTTCGGGTCGCCGTGGGCACGCAACTCGCCCACGATCCGTCGCGCCTTGTCGGACGAGAGATGCGTTATCGGGACATCGTTGACCAGCGCGGCCGGCGCCTGGTCACACAGCCCGATGCACGCAGCCCGTTCGATCGCGAACGCACCGTCCCTGGTGGTCTCGCCCGGCTCGATCCCCAACTCCAGCTCGAACGCGTAGCGGACGTCGTCGTACCCCGCCATCCGGTCGAGGATGTCGTCGCACAAGCGGATGGTGATCTTTCCGCCGGCGTCGGTGCGAAAGAACGAGTAGAACCCGACGACCCCGCTCACCTCCACCCGCGGCACACCCGTCTGCCGCGCGATCACATCGATCACCCCGTCCGCGACGCCCCCGAGCCGATCCTGCACCCCGCGCACGATGTCGAGCATGCGCGTCGGGTCGCGCCCGACAGACTCGCACGCCTCGCTCACGGCCCGTTCCACGCTGTCGCTCATGGGCTCCTCGCGTCCGTGCTCGGCTTCACCGGGTGGGCGGCGGTCTCCATCCGACCAGCGTGCGAGAGCGCCTCGGCCGGTGTCGATTTCGTTGCATCATCGGACCGCCGGGGCACTCCCGGACAACCGAAGTCGCCTTTTCGCTGACTGTAGGTCCACCCGCGGCGCCCCGCGCCGGCTTGAGAAGCCCGGGCGCCCGAACCAAGCCGCCCACGCCGACCCTACCATCGGGGCGGGCGGCCCGGAGGGTGAACGTGCACGAAGGTGCCATAGCCGAGGCGTTGGTCGAGCAGGTCCGGCGCTGGCTCCCCGCCGACGCCGTGCTCCGCCGCGTCCACCTCGAAATCGGACGGCTCGAACACGTCGAGCCCTCCCCCCTGCGGCTCCACTGGACCGCGCTGACCCTCGACACCGATCTGGGCGACGCCGAGCTCGTCATCGAGCACGTCCCGCTCGTCGTGCGCTGCGGCGCGTGCGGGCACGAGCACGAGCCCGACGAGCCCTCGTACCTGATCTGCCCGGAGTGCGGGTCCGCACGTCCGGAGGTCATCCGCGGCGCCGGCGTCGTCCTCCGCAGGCTCGAAGCCGACCAACCCGAAGGAGACCCCGATGGACATCCCGGTCGTCGAGAACGTGCTCAAGCTCAATGACGAGATCGCCGCGGAGAACCGCGAACGCCTGCGCGCGCACAACGTCGCCTGCTTCAACCTCATCGGCTCGCCCGGCTCGGGCAAGACCACCCTGCTCGAACGCACCCTCCCCCTCCTGACCGCCGATCTCCGCGTCGGGATCATCACCGGCGACATCGCGACCACACGCGACGCCCAGCGACTGGCCGCCCACTGCCCGCACGTCACGCAGATCAACACCGGCGGGAGCTGCCACCTCGACGCCAACCAGGTCAAGCAGGGCATGCGCAACCTGCCCATCCCCAAGCTCGACCTGCTCATCATCGAGAACGTCGGCAACCTCATCTGCCCGGTCAGCTTCGACCTCGGGCAGGGCGCCACCGTCGGTATCTTCAGCGTCCCCGAGGGCGCCGACAAGCCCGCCAAGCACCCTCGCATCGTGCTCGAAGCCTCCCTGCTCGTGCTCAACAAGACCGACCTGCTCCCGCACGTGCCCTTCGACCGCGAGGTCTTCCTCGCCGACCTCCACGCCCTGCGCGAAGACGTACCGCTCGTCGAGCTGTCCGCGCACACCGGCGAGGGGATCGAAACCTGGACCGAATGGGTGCGCGGCTTCATCGCCCCCGGGGCGCTCGCCCGGGAACACACAGCGGTGTGAAGGGCCCGGGCCACCCACGCTCGCGGGCACTGCCCCCGAGGCCTCACTCGCGGGAACTTGCGACACGACCGCTCGGGGTGCAGACGCGAAGCCCAATGCCCGCACACTGGACGCCCGGATTCGATTCAGACCGGGTGGCGCAGTTCCGCGCGCTCAGGACCAGGCGTGCACTCCCACCGCGTCGAGCACACGCCGACGTAGCTCCGGCAACGCCCGCCGCACGCCTACGGTCATCGGTCCGCCGAGCGTCAGCAGATCGCCCGCCTCGACCGCGACGATGCGTACGCCGCGCGGCATCGCCAGGCCGAGACGCTCGCCGAGCGCGAGCAGCTCGGGCACCCCGGCGTAGTGCGGCGAGGGGTTGGGTGTCGGGCGGAGTTCCGTCGGGTCGATCTCGAACACCTCGCCGGGCTCGTGAGCGCCGCTGACGATCGCGTCCACGAGCACGACCTCGTCGTAGCCGATCAGCAGGTCGAGCAGCGCCAGCCCGTGCTCCGGCGTCCCGACCACGTCGATGTCCGCCCGATCGGCGAGGTCGTTGCTCAGCTGACGGACCACCAGCACGCCGACCGCGTCGTCGGCCAGCAGCTCGTTGCCCAGCCCCAGGATGAGCGTCCGTCCTGTCATGCCCGGTCGCGCCGGACCTCCTGCACCAGCTCGTGCCCGGCGTCGTAGACCCGTACCCACAGCGGGGTGTGCCCGGGCAAGGCGTGCGTGGCGCACCCGTGGCAGGGGTCGTAGGCACGGAACGCCATCTCGATCTTGTTCAGGATCGTGTCGTCAACCTTGCCCCGGTCGATGAGCGTGCGAGCCGCACGATCGACCGACATCGCGATGCGCGCCGCGTTGTTCTGTGTCGCGACGATGAGGTTTGCCATCGTGATCAGCCCGTTCTCGTCGGTCGCGTAGTGGTGGATGAGTGTGCCTCGGGGCGCCTCGACCACGCCGAAGCCCTCGGTCGGTGTCCGCGTCGGGATGTTGCGGATGTGCTCGTCGATCAGCCGAGGGTCGCGGGCGATCTCGAGCATCAGCTCGGCAGCGCCGAGCAGCTCGACCAGGCGCGCCCAGTGCGTCGCCAGCGTGTGGTGCACGGGCTTGCCGCCGAGCGTCTCGAAGTACTCTTCGTACGCCTCCTGCGCCTTTGGGGTGGGCATGCCGTCGGCGGCGTTGAGGCGCGCCAGCGGCGCCACCGCGTACACGCCGCTCTCCGCCCCCTCGGCGAACCCCTTCCAGCCGATCTTCTTGAGGTACGGGAACTTCACGTAGCTCCACGGCTCGACGTGCTCGTCGATGTAGTCGGTGTACTCGCGCACCGGGAACTCGCTCTCGCGCCCGCCGTCCGGCCCCACGACGCGCAGCAGCCCGTCGTAGAAGTTCACCTTGCCGTCGCTGTCCACGAGCCCCATGTAGTGCGTCTTGTGCGTGTACCCCTCGGAGAGGATCCACCCGACATACTCCTCGTTCTTGAGCACCACGTCGCGGAAGACCCCAAGCGTGAACAGCGCAAACTCGACCGCCTTCTCGGAGATCTCGACGCAGCGGGCCCGCTCCTCGGCGCTCACCCGCCGCGCGACCCCGCCCGGCAGCCCGAACACCGGGTGGATGATCTTGCCCGCGATTGTCGTAACCATCTCGCGGACTTCGCGGCGCATCGCGATCACCCGCTTGCCGACCTCGACGCCGACCTTTCCGATCACGCCGACGATGTTGCGCTCCGCCTTCGAGGCGTCGGGCCCGACGACGAAGTCCGGCCCGCCGAGGAAGTAGAAGTGCAGGGCGTGATCTTCGAAGGTGAACGCGTTGTAGCACCACTCGCGGATCAGCCGCCCGGTCGGCGCGCACTCGACGCCGAACACGTCGTCCGCCGCCTTGGCCGCCGCCATGTGGTGCGCCATCGGGCACACCCCGCAGATCCGGCTGGTGATCTGCGGCGCGTCCTCGATCGGTCGCCCGACGAGAAACTTCTCGAACCCGCGCAGCTCCGGCACCTGGAAATACGCCCGATCGACCCCGCCCTCATCGTTGAGGATGATGTCGATCTTCCCGTGCCCCTCGAGCCGCGTGATCGGATCAACGACGACGTGGCGCCCCATATCAGCCTCCTGCGCAGGTGATCCCCCGCTTCGCGTACATCACCGAGTGCGACATCCCGTAGCGGTAAAACGTCCCCGCCGGGTCAGGGATCCCGTCGAGGATCCGGTCGACCTCCTCCTCGGTGTCGGCGTCCACCAGCGAGGCGATCGCGCTCATCGCCGCCGCCCCGTGGTCGCCAGCCCGGCTCACCGGCCCCATGCACCCCGTGCACGGCATGTTGCCGTTGATGCACACGTGCCCGCACCCGCCACGCGTCGCCGGGCCCAGGCACAGCAACCCCTGCGCGAGCAGGCATTTCTCGTGGTCGATCTGCACCTCCCACGGACGCTTGAACTCGGTGATCAGCGGCTCGTTCGGCTTGGTGTCGATCCGAGGGCAACCCTCGCACAACGCCTTGTCCGGCGCCAGCACCGAGCCCTTCGGCGGCAGCTCCCCGCTCAGCACCGCCTCGACCGCGGCCTTGAGCAACGACGGAGGCGGCGCGCACCCGGGGATGTAGTAATCCACGTCAACCACCTGGTCGAGCGCCTTCACGTCTTCGTCGAACTGCGGAAGCTCGAGGTCGCCCTCGTGCGCCTCGAAGTGCGGAGTCGGCTCGTCGTCCTCGGGGTTGTCCGTGCTCGGCGAGTCGTGGTACACGAACCGGAGAATCTCGTCGCGCGTGAACAGGTTGCCCAACGCGGGGATCCCACCCTGGTACGAGCAACTCCCGTACGCGACGAGGTAGGTGCTCTTGCGCCGCAGCAGTTCAGCCATCTCGCGGTGCTCGCTCGTTCGCAGCGCGCCGTTAATGAAGCACACCGCGATCTCGCCGTCCCCGAGCGCCTCCACGTCGGCGCGTTTGAAGTCCATCGCGACGGGGAAGAACACGAAGTCGACCGCGTCCACCACGCCGAGGATGTCCTCGGCCAGATCGACCACCGACTCCTCGCACCCCCCGCACGACGCGCACCAGTAGAACCCGGCCTTCGGCTTGCTCATGACGCCACCCCCGCGAGCCGCTGTTCCGATTCCACCCCCCGGTCGGGCGGCGACGGTGCGGCCTCGAGCCGGCACGGCCCGAGCCGCGCGATCGCCTCGGACATCTCGTCGGTTACGCGCCGAACACGGTCGGCCTCGGACGCGGCGATCCACTCCAGACGCACCCGCTCGTCCTCGACCCCCATCTGCGCGAGGTACCGCTTGAGCAGACGGAACCGCCGCAGACACTTGTAGTTGCCCTCCTGGTAGTGGCAGTCGCCGGGGTGGCATCCCCCGATGAGCACGCCGTCCGCCCCCTTGCGCAGGGCCGTGAGCACGAACTCCGGATCGATCCGCCCCGAGCACATCACACGGATCACCCGAGTGTTGGGCGCGTAGCTCATCCGGCTCGTCCCCGCCAGGTCGCTGGCGGTGTACGTGCACCAGTTGCAGAAGAAAGCGATGATGCGCGGCTTGCGCTCCTCGGCGATCGGCAGCGAGACGTCAGGCATAGCTCAGTGCCCCTTCGATCTCCTCGAAGATCTCCTCGTCGGTGAACAGGTTCTGCTGCGCCGCCCCCGACGGGCACGCCGCCACGCACGTCCCGCACCCCTTGCACAGCGCCTCGTTGATCTCGGCGACGCCCAGCTCCTCGTTGCGGCTGATCGCGCTGAACGGGCACAGGGGGATGCACGTTTTGCACCCGCTGCACGCCTCGGCGTCGATCCACGCCGTGTTCGGCTCGATCTCGACGTGCCCGCGGTCGATCAGCGCCAGCGCCTCGCCCGCCGCGGCCCCCGCCTGCGCCACGGTCTCGGGGATGTCCTTCGGCCCCTGGCAGCACCCCGCCACCCACACCCCGTCGGTGAACGTCGACACCGGCGCCAGCTTCGGGTGCCGCTCGAGGAACCACCCCTCGGTCGAGCACGAGATGTTGAACCGCCGGCGCACATCCTCGGCGTCGGCGTGCGGTTCGAGCCCCACCGACAGCACCACCATGTCCACCGGGATCCGACGCGCCGTCCCGATCAGCGTGTCCTCGGCCCGGATCACCAGCTTGCCCTTCTCCGCGTCGGTCATCGCCCAGTCGGTCACCTCGGCCACGCGACCGCGGACCACCTGCATCCCCTCCTCCAGCAGCCGGTCGTAGAACTCCTCGTACCCCTTGCCGGGCGTGCGCATGTCGATGTAGAAGTTGAACACCTCGGCCCCGGTGCGCTCCTTGATCAGATGCGCCAGCTTGAGCGAGTACATGCAGCACACCTTCGAGCAGTAGGCGTTGTGCTTGCGGTCGCGGCTGCCGACGCAGTGGATGATGCCGACCCGCTCGGGCGCCGACCCGTCGCGCAGCTTCACCTCGCCGCCCGTCGGCCCCGACGCGTTGACCAGCCGCTCGACCTCGAGCGACGTGTAGACGTTGTCGTACCTGCCGTACCCGTACTCGGGCGTGCGGTGCGCGTCGAACGTCTTGTACCCCGTCGCGAGGATGATCGCCCCGCACTCGACCTCGACGACCTCGTCCTCCTGCTCGAAGTCGATCGATAGGCGCTCGCACGCGTCCACGCACGTCTGGGCGCACTTGCCCTTCATCAGCTGCAGGCACGCGTTCGGATCGATCACGACGCACGCCGGCGTCGCCTGCGGGAACGGCAGGTACACCGCCTTGCGCTTCGAGAGCCCGACGTTGAACTCGTCGGGCACCTGCACCTTGTCCTTGCGCAGCACGCACGCCTCGACGCACTCCTGGCACCCGACGCACGTCGATTCGTCCACGTAGCGTGCCTTGCGCCGCACCGTGACCCTGAAGTTCCCGGTGAAGCCCGAGACCGCGTCCACCTCGGAGTAGGTCCACAGCGTGATGTTCGGATGGGCACCGACCTCCGACATCTTGGGGGTCAGGATGCACGCCGCACAGTCCAGCGTCGGGAACGTCTTGTCGAACTGGGCCATGTGCCCGCCGATGGTCGGCTCGCGCTCGACGAGGTACACGTGCTTGCCGGCCTCGGCGAGCGTCAGCGCCGCGTGGATCCCCGCGATCCCGCCCCCGACCACCACCACATCGCCGTGCACCGGCACCCGCTTCTTTTCCAGCGCCCGCGCCCGCGCCACCCGGCGCACCGCCGCCGCGATCAACGCCTTCGCCTTCGCCGACGCCTCAGCCCGATCCACGGTCACCCACGAGACCTGCTCGCGGATGTTGGCCATCTGAAAGTAGAACGGGTTGAGCCCCGCCGCGATGCACGCGTTGCGGAACGTCCGCTCGTGCATCAGCGGTGAGCACGACGCGACGACGACGCGGTTGATCCCGTGCTCGCGGATGTCCTCCCGGATCATCTCCTGCCCCGGATCCGAGCACATGAACTTATAGTCCCTGCTGAGCACGACCCCGGGGAGCCCGCCCGCGAAGTCTCGCGCCGACTCCGTGTCCACCTTCGAGGCGATGTTCACGCCGCAGTGGCAGATGTACACGCCGATACGGGGCTCGCCATCGGGCTGGACCGACGCCATGTCTGACTCCTCCTAGACAGCCGACACTTCGAGAGGGACGAACGAGCGGTGCAGCCCCAGCTCACGATCGCCAATTCCCATCGCGCGCCCGAGCAACTGCGTGAAGTAGGCGACCGGCATCCCGATGCCGTTGCCGAAACGACGGGCGATCTGCGTCTGGTAGCACTCGAGGTTGAACTGGCAGAGCGGGCAACAGGTCGCGATCGCGTCGGCGCCGCGCTCCTTCGCCTCCTTCAGCAGGATGTAGCTCAGCCGCTGCCCCACCTCCTCGACCGTGCCGGTGAGCGTCCCGCCGCAGCACCGCGCCTTCAGCGGCCAATCGACGACCTCGGCCCCCACCGCTCGCAGCAGTTCGTCCATCGTCGTCGGGTCGTACTGGTCATCGAACGACGCATACGGGCGGACCACCTGGCACCCGTAGTAGCACGCGACCTTCAGCCCTTCGAGCGGGGCGGTCACGCCCTCACACACCTTCTCCACGCCGACGTCGTTGACCAGCACGTCGAGCGGGTGACGCACACGGATGTCGCCGTGGTACGTCAGCCCCGCGTTGCGCAGCGCCTCGACGATCGGACGACGGATCTGGTCGTACTCATTCAGCCTGTGCTGCACCTTCGTCAGCACCAGGTAGCACGCGCTGCACGGCGCCACGAGACAGACATCCCGGCTCTTGCACTCCTGCTCGGCCAGCGCGAGGTTCCGCGCCGCCAGCGCGAACGCCTTGAGCTCGTCCACCGACATGTAGGCGGTCGCACCGCAGCAGTTCCATCCGTCCAGCTCGCGGAGCGGGACGCCGAGTGCGCGGAACACCGCCAGCAGCGACTCGTCGTAGCCCTTCCCCGCCGCGTGGAGTGAGCACCCCGGGTAATACAGGTACTCCATCGTGCCGTCCTCTCAGGAAGCCCGCCGTTCCCACTTCTCGACGTCGGCGAGCATCGTGCGCATCTGGTCGATCCCCTCGGGCATCCGTTCGGTCTTCATCGAGAGCCGCCCGCGCCTCAGCAGCTTCAGCCCGAGCGACGCGTTCCTCAGGATGCGGAGCGGCTTCGTCTTGAGCATCATCCACGCCGAGGTGCGCCCTTCGTTCGAACGCCCCGTCCGCTGGACTACTTTGAAGAACTCGCGCGCAAGCACGGGGATCGCGAACCGGCGCGGGTAGGCCTTCTTCGCGATCGCCCGCTGCTTGAGCGCGTACATCACGTCCGTGATCTTGATCTCCTTCGGGCACTGCACCGTGCACGCGTAGCACGACGCGCACAGCCAGATCGTGTTGCTCGAGAGCACCTCGTCCTCGAACCCCGCACGCGTCATCGCGATGATGCTCCGCGGCGTGTGATCCATGTAGATGCTCATCGGGCACGTCGAACTGCACGTCCCGCACTGGATGCAGCGCGCCAGGTTCTCACCGCCGGGTGTCACCGCGATCTCGCGCCCGAACTCGGGGTTGAGCTCCTCCTGAAACTTGATCCGACGATCGACAGTGAGCGTGTTCATGCGACACCCCGGGCGTTCCATCGACACCCCCAGTCCGTGTCACGACAAAAACCGGAGGCTTTTGTCCGATTGTAGCCCCCCGCACGGACAAATCCCCGGTCTCGGGCGGTTTCCTGCCCACGCAGCCCCACCCTGAGTGCCCGAAGGCGACGGGGACGACCGGGCAGGACGGCGCGCAGCAGGACCGACAGCAGTACGAGCGCGAAACGGTGCGGAACAACCCGGAGCAGTGCGTCCAAGATAGAGCGGGGCCCGCCGCGGGGCGCTCTCGCAACTCCCGAAACAAAGCGGAGTTGTGCGCCTCGGAGCGAGACAGTTCGGAAGTGGAGCGGAGGGGACTCGAACCCCCAACTTCCAGCTTGCAAAGCTGGCACTCTACCAGTTGAGTTACCGCCCCAGCGGCCTCTATTGGTAGGCCCGCCGAGAGCGCCTCGCGCACAGGCACCCGCCCAGCCCCGGTACCGCGGCCGCACCAGCCCTCCCCCGGCCGATAACCCCCACCCCACCGGCCCACCCTGCCCGATCGGGGACCAGCCGCCGGCGCATCCGGCCGATCAACCGGCGTGCGCACGCTCTGCGTCGTCCTCGCGCTCGCACTGCTCGCCCCCCGCGTGGACGCGCAGACTCTCCCGTCGCCTCGCGATTTCACCGACCCCGCCGACTACGACGCGGCACTGCGCCAGGCGTGGCTCGACCCGGCGCTTCGCGACGCCGCGGCCGCCGCCCTCTGGCACATGCACGAGCACCCGCTATTCAAGCTCCCCTCCGACGAGGCGCGGGTCGAGTCGCTGCGCCGGCGCCTCGGTCCGCGCTTCACCCTCACCCGCACGCCTCGCTACCTCGTGCTCTCCGACGCCCCGGCGAAGTGGACGCGGAATCGGCTGGCACTGCTCGAGCGCACCCGGCACCAGTTCTTCCGGTTCACCGACCAGATCGGCTACCCCGCTCTCCCCCCGCGCGAGCGACTCGTCTGCGTCTTCTTCGCCGAACACGACGATTACCGGCGCTTCGCGGCCGAGTACGACCGCATGAACGCACCCTGGGCCGGCGGGTACTTCAGCCTGCTGAGCAACCACATCGTGCTCTACGACGACCGGACCGGACCGGACTACGCCGGGGCCCGCGCCAAGCTCGCCGGGGCAGAGCGGCAACGTGATGAGTACCTGGCCAGCGCCGACGCCGCCCGCGCCGACGGGCACGACGCCGACGCCGACGCCGACAAACAGGCCGCCGACGACCTCGCCCGGCAGATCCGCGAGGCCGAGGCGACGCTCGAGACCAGCGTGGACGCGATCTCGACCGCCAAGGTCGTCCACGAGGCCGCGCACCAGCTCGCCTTCAACACCGGCGTCCAGCCGACGGACCGCGAGAGTCCGTTCTGGCTCACCGAGGGGCTGGCGTGCGCCTTCGAGACCGCCGACGCCGGCTCGTCATTCGGCCCCCGCTTCGAGAACGCCGAGAAGCTCGGGCAGCTCCGCGAGCTGATCGCCCGCGGCGGGCTGCCGGATCTGGAGCGTCTCGTCGCCCGGACCCAACCCTCCGACGACCCGAAACGCGACTACACCGCCGCGTGGGCGCTGTTCACCGAGATCGCCCGGCACAAACCGGACGCCCTGCGCGCCTACCTCGACGCGCTGAACACCGGTGAGCCGGACGCCGACCACCCCGGGGCGTTCCGACGCTACTTCGGCGACCCGGAGTCCTACCGGGCCCGCCTGGCGCGGCGCTGATATCCTCACTCCCGTCCGACCGACGAACGAGGAGGAACACATGGGGACGCCCCGACCGCTGACGATCTGCCTGACCGCGTGCCTGGCAGCGCCCGCTGCCGCTCAGGACCAGCCCGAGCAGTCGCTCCTCGCCGATCAGGGCCGCCCGATCACCTACTCGCTCCGGGGCGGGGCAGAGTACCAGTACGAGGCCCAGCTCTCCGACAACACCCAGGGCGACGTCTACCTCTTCCGGATGTACAGCGCCTTCAAGACCGGCATCCCCGTCGCCGAACGCGGGCGGGTCTCCCTCGGCTTCGGCTCCGAGTGGTCCAACTACGAGTGGAACGGCGGCAACCTCTTCTTCGACCCCACCGTGGACCCATTCGACGACGTCTTCATCTACAGGATCGGCGCCACCTACAGCCAGCAGCAGGACGATCACTGGACGTGGTTCGCCGGCGGCAGCGTCCAGACCGCCCACGAAACCGGCACCGAGTTCACCAACACGCTGACCTACGGGCTCACCGGCGGCGCGATCTACGCGGTCAACCCCGACGTGCAGGTCGGCCTCGGCGTCTCCGCCAGAACCCAGCTCGAAGACAACACCGTCGTCTTCCCCTACCCCATCCTCCGCTGGCAAATGGACGAACGCTGGTCGGTCGAGACCATGTCGTTCGGGTTCGGAAACGGCGGGGGCGGCCGCCTCACCTACCGGGCCAACCCCGAACTCGCCTTCACCCTCGACGGCTCGTACGACCGACGCGAGTTCCGCCTCGACAACGAGGACTATCTCCCCGACGGCGTCGTCTTCGACACCCGCATCCCCGTCTCGCTCGGCGTGCTCTGGACCCCTCAGCCCGACTTCAGCCTCAACCTCAGCGTCGGCGTCCTCGCGTTCCAGGAGTTCCGGCTCGACAACCGCAACGGCGACAAGGTCATCCAGATGGAAACCGACCCCACCGCCATCGCCAACCTCTCGCTCCACTGGGACTTCTGAGCCGCTAGCGCTGCTCCGAACTCTCGGAGAGCGCCTTCGGCCCCGTGCCGTACGCCGGCGCATCCACCAGCCTCGCCGACCGGATCATCGGCGCCTGCCCGCTCGGGCGGTCCTGCGAGTCCACCGGCACCGCCGCGATCGCCCTGATCGCGTCGGCGCCGCGCACCGCCTCACCGAACGCCGTGTACGACCCGTCGAGGAACTTCGTCCCCTCGCGGCTGAGGCACACGAACACCTGCCCACCGCCCGTGTTCGGGTTGGTCATCCGCGCCATCGACAGCACCCCGAAGTCGTGCGGCAGCGGGCTCTCCTCGAGGTCGATGAAATACCCCGGCCCGCCCGAGCCGGTCCCCGTCGGGTCGCCGACCTGGACCACGAACCCCGGACGCCCGCTCCGCTCGCCGATGATCCGGTGGAACTCGATCCCGTCGTAGTACCCGCCGCCGACCAGTTGCCGGAAATTCCACGCCGTGTTCGGCGCGTCGTCCGGGCGCAGCCTGAACTCGATCTCGCCCTCGGTTGTGTCGAAGATCACGTGCTTGTCCGGGTAGACGCGGTACCCGCTGAACGTGGAGCCGAACTCCTGGAACTTGGGCACCGGACGCTGTGTCTGCGGGTCCTTCGCCAGCGTCACCAGCTTCGGGCTCACCATCGGCTGGAGCACCAGGGGCGGGCCGATGGGCGTGTCGCCCACCACCAGCTGCGCCTCGTAGAACTGCGGGTCGGCCGGCGGGTTCCACAGGAACCCGAACTTCCCGCCCAGGTCAATCTCACCCGCCGCCACCGGCGCCGTGCCCACCGGGTCATCGTCGCCGGGGCGGTACAGGCGCACCTCGGCGTCGCCGTCCAGCCCGCTGGGCACCGCCACGTCGATCATGATGCCGCGGTCGATCCCGTTGTAGAGACGCTGGGGCGTGAGCTGGGCCCGAGCAGGTGCGACCAGAGCCGCGGCCAGCGCCCCAGCCCACACGATGGATGTGCTGTGGATCATGGGCAGACTGTACGCCCGTCCCGAGCCCTCAGGGGGTCAGTTGCTGCCGCCCAGTTCGTCGATGTGGTCCCACGCGGTATCAACGTACCCGGCGTCGCCCCCGCCCCCGCCGCCCGGGCCCGGCTGCTTCGCAGCCGCCGGCAGCAGACCTGTAACGCTCCCCGCCGAATCGACCAGATACTCGACCGAGAGGTCCGCGAACAGCACATTCATCCCCGGCGCGTGGTTGAAGTCTTCGATCGTGCGCATGCCGTCGGTCAGCAGCGCCGCGTGCGGCGGGACGATGCGGCTAAACCGCTTCTCCCCGTTCGGGCCCCAGCCCCTGTACTGATAGTTGCACACGATCTCGTACCGCGACCCACGCCACAGCTTGGCGTATCGCTCGAACGGGTGCTCGCCCTTGTGCGAGGGGCAGTAGAACACCTTCGGCGCGGGCAGGTACTCACGCTCGTACATCAGACCGATGCCGTCCCAGAACGCCTCGGCCCCGGCACCCCACGGCGGGATGTTCTGGGCCGAGATCGGCAGGCGAACCGACATCGAATCGGTCGAGCTGTACAACGCCGATGTGCCCTTGCTCCGGTGCACCGTCGCCGGGAGATAGTCGCGGTTGTCGTCTGCGTACATCGACAGCCCGTACCCGATCTGACGCACGTTGGACGCGCACACCACCCGCCGGGTCGTCTCCCGGATCGCCGAGAGGCTCGGCAACAGCAGCCCGATGAGCAGCGAGATCACCGCGATCGAGACGAGCACGTCGATGAGCGTGAACGCACACACCCTCCGCCGTCGTCGGGAAACCCGGGTTTTCCCTGAGTTATGCGGCACCAATCGCGCCTCCGCGACCCCGTTTCTCCATCTCTCCCGTCGGCAGTCTACCTGTCCTCGAATCGGCAAACAATGCCTATCCCGGGCCCACTTTTCGAGAAACACCCTGTCAAAACCCGATCATTCGAGGGGTGTTTGCCCCGATTTCAACTTCCATACAACTCCGCTTGTTCCGCAACATCCCCCTTTCGCTCGGCGTATGGGCGCGGGAGAATCTCCCCATGACCGCGCCCGCGCGCCATTTTGAGGACGATGACCTTGCGCTGATGCAGGGCGTCGCGGGCGACGACGAGCGGGCGATCGGCGCGCTGTACGACCGGTTCGGATCACTGGTGTACAGGATGGCCTACCAGGCGATGCCGACGCGGGCAGAGGCCGACGACGCCGTGCAGGAGGTCTTCATCCGCCTCTGGAAGACCGCCGAGCGGTACGACCCGAAGCGTGCGGCGCTGGTGACCTGGGTGATGCTCATCACGAGGCGTCACCTGGTGGACCGGCTCCGGCGCACTCGGGCGCGGGTCCGTGCGGCTCCGCTGGACGAGTCGGTGCCGGCGGCCGGGGCGGCCACGCTCCCGCGCCCCGACAGGCTCGACATGCAGGAGCGCTTCGGCGCCCTGATGGACCGGATCAACCAGCTCCCCGACCTCCAACGCACCGTCGTGACGAGGGCGTATCTTGGGGGGCAGACGCTCAGACAGATCGGCGAAGAACTGGATACGCCGATCGGAACCATCAAGTCGGCGCTCAGCCGGGCGCTGGTCCGTTTGCGAGAACGGGTGAACGAGGAACCTGTGACATGACCACCCACGAACTGATCGAGCTCGCCGTTCTCGACGCCCTCGCCCTGCTCGACGAGCAGGAGTCGGCGGAGTTCGAGCACGCGTTCCGTGCCGCGCCGCCGCAGCTGCAGGCGCAGATCCGACGCGAGCAGACCCGCTTCTCGAACATCGGGGACTGGCTCCCCGAGGTCGAGCCCCCGGCCGACCTGCGCGCCCGCGTGCTGGCCGCCGTCCGCGAAGCGATCGGCGCCCCCGACAAGATCCACGCCGCCGGTCGGATCATCCCCCACCTGCCGCGCGCCCACCGCGTGTCGAGGTTCTGGCGCGCCGCGGCGCTCGGCTTCGCGACCGCCTCGGTCGTCCTCGTCATCTCGTTCGTCCACATCCGCAACAGCCTCGCCGAGGTCCAGCGCCTCGTCGCCTCGAACGCCGCGGTGGGCACGATCACCACCGTTCTTGGCCCGGAGCACGTGGACGACATGACCTACGACCCGCACGTGCTCCGTCTCCAGCCCGCCTCGCCCGAATACGCCAGGGCGCGGGCCGTGGTCCACTTCAACCCGGACTGGGAGACACCGCAGGTGAGCGTGCGCGGGCTCCTTCCCGCACAGGGCGCGACCTACCGCCTCGTCGCGCTCGACGACCAGGGACAGCCGACCGGTCGGGGCACCGACCTCGATGTCTCCGAGACCGGCGCGCCGAGGTGGACCAGGGTCGGGTTCCCCGTCAACCAGACCACGCGGGTGGCGGTCTACGCCTACCACGCCGACGGGACGAACGAGCCCGTGTTCGTGATGGCCTGACCCGACGCTCCGGACGAGCCAGAGCCTACGCGGCGCGACGGTCGATCCCGCCGCGCGTTGTCGCGTCGCCCCAACGCGCCTCCTCGAGGATCAGGTCGATCTGGTCCTGCTGCTCGAACTTGACCTTGGAGGCCGACATGTGCCGCCACAGCAGACCGCCGAGCAGCCCGACCGCCAGGATCGAGCCGCCGAAGATCGAGCCCGCAACGATCAGGTGCTCGTTCTCGATAGCCCCGGCAGTGGGCTTGGCGTTCTCCGCGATCTTGGTGACCATCGCGTCGGTCCGCACGCGCCGGGCCGCGTTCGCCTGGCTCACCAGCGCGGTGCCCAGCGTCTCGAGGATGCGCTGCGTCCGCGTCGCGCCGCGCCCCCGCAGCTCGAGCTTCAGCTCGCCCGGCGTCGAGTCGTCGTAGTCGAAGCTCTCGGCGAGCATCGTCTCGAGTTCCGGCGCCGTTGCCAGCGTCGTGATCCCCCGCCGCTTCATCCGCTCGGCCGCCACCTCCAGGAACCGCGGGTCCTTCAGAAGCTCGGTGTGGAACCGCGTCCACCCCGCCAGCTCCTCGTTGGTCGCGAGGCGCCCGTGGTCGTCGGCCGCGACCGTCATGCTCGCGGCGTACATCCCGGGCACCATCTGCTTCGCCCCGACCCAGCTCAGCGCCCCGAGCGTTGCCACGATCATCACCACGCAGAACAGATTCACGAACACGCGCGACCGCACGCGCCGCTCCTCGATCTCGCACTGCGCCTCGTCCAGCGCGTGACGCACCGCGACGAGTTCCTCACGCTGGGCGAGCAGTCGCTCGGCCGCCTCGAACCGCGAACGCAGGGCATCCCCGCCCTTGCGCACCTTCTCCTCACGCCCACGCAACGCCTCGCGGTACGCACGCAGCCTCTCACGCCGATGCGCGAGGCGGTCGTCGCTCGGCTGGGGCTCCCGTGAACCCGCCGACGCCAACCGGCGCCGGGCGTCCTCGGCCTCCTGCTCGGCCTGATCGACGCGTCCGCGCAACGCCTCGACCGCCCCCACCAGCCGCTCCCGCTCGCTCTCCCAATCCGCCCCCCCCTCCGAACGCAGGTCCTCGAGCTGCGCCTCGAGCTCGGCGATCCGTTCGTTCGCCTCATCGAGCCGCTCGTCGTCGGATGCCTCCTCCGACACGCCGCCCTCGGGCCGAGTCTCCAACTGGGCGATGCGCTCGGTCGCCTCGGCGAACCGCGACTCCATCGACGACGCCTCCGACGCACGCTGCTCGAGCTGCGCCTGCAACTCCGCGATCTGCTCGGTCGCCTCGGTGAACCGCGACTCCATCGACGTCGCCTCCGACGCACGCTGCTCGAGCTGCGCCTGCAGCTCCGAGACCCGCCCGGCATCCTCCGGCGACCGCCCGTCCTCCAAAGACTCGGCCCACGCCTCCCACTCCTCGATCTTCGCCTCGAGCTCGGCGATCCGCTCGCTTGCTTCCACCAGGCGATCGTCCGATGCCGGCTCCGAGTCCCGCTCCTTGAGCCGCGACCGCAGCGAAGACATCGCCGCCATCGCCTCGGCGAGCCGGCTGTCCCGCTCGGCCACTTGTGCCTGCGCCGTCTCCAGCTCCGTCTTGAGACGCTCGATGCGCTCACCCGTCTCCGCCGTAGCGTTGTCCACCTCCGCGAGCCGGCGGTCGCGGGCCAGCAGCTCGGCGTCGCGCGACTCGATCTGCTCCTCGAACTCGGCGATCTGCGCCTCGAGTTCCTCGGCACGCGCCCGCTCAGCCTCGGCACGCTCCTGCGCGCTCGACAGCTCCTCGGTCTGGGCGCAGACCTGCTCGATCTCCCGCCGCAACTCGTCCGCCTCGTTGCGAAGCCGCTCGATCTCGCCGTCTCGCTGCTCGAGCTGCCCCGACGCCGCCGACGCCTCCGCACGCGAACGGTCCAGCTCGGTCTCGAGTTGCTCGACGCGCGCCGAGAACTCCTCGACCCGCTGCCCCGACTGCTCGCGGCTTTCCGCCTCGCTGCGCAGCCGCGCGTTCAACGCCTCGATCTGCGACTCACGCTCGGCAAGACGCCCGGTCAGCTCCTCGCACTCGCCCCGGCTCCGCTCCAGCTCCGCCGTCGCCTCCGCAACACGGTCCTCGATCCGCGCCTCGGCCGCCTCGAACGCACGCGAACGCTCCTCCGAATCCGCCTCGATGCGCTCAAGTTCCTCGCCACGCTCGGTCAGCTCGCCCTCGAGCCGACCCAGGCGGTCACGCAGCCCGATCGCCTCGCGGTCGAGCTCGGCGTACTGCTCGGCGTGCGACGCCAGCTCCAGCTCCAGCTCCTCGACACGTTCGTTCCGCTCGCCCAGCTCACGCTCGAGCCCCGAGACCTGCTCGCCCCGCGCCGCGAGCTGCGCCTCCGTGTTGCCCAGATGCTCGGCACGATCGGCGAGCTCCGACTCTCGCCGAGCGAGGTCGGCCTGCTGCTCGGCAAGCTGCTGCTCGCGCCGCGCGAACTCGCCCTCACGTCGCTCCATCTCCTCGACCGCGCCCACCTGCTCCGCCGCACGCTTCGCCAACTCCTCACCCTTCACCGCGCACTCCGCGCGGAACGCCTCACGCCGACGCGAGATCTCGCTCTCGACCTCCGCCAGACGGGCGTCCAGCTCGGCGGCCCGCTGATCGAGCCCCTCGCTCTTGGCCGCGCACTCGGCGCTGAACTCCTCGTGCCTCCGCGTCAGCTCGGCCTCCAGCTCACCCTGCCGCGCCTCGAACACCGACTCGAACTCCGCACGTCGGCGCTCGAACTCGCTCTCACGCTCCGCACGCGCGCGCTCGGCGTGCTCGCGCTCCGCCTCGAACCGCGCCCGCATCTCCTCCAGCGAGGCCCGCTCCTGCTCGAAACGCTCCAGCTCCCCCCGCGCCTCCTCCAGACGCCGACCGAACGCCTCCTCACGCTCGCCCAGCTCACGCTCTCGCTCGGCCAACGCCTGCTCGGTCTTCTGACGCTCGACCTGAAGCCGGCGCAGCCCCGAGAGCTGGGACTCCACGTCCGTAATCAGGTCCATGAGGTCCGGGTCGTGCCGGGGCGGAGTCTGGTCGTGATCGCTCATGGCTTCTCCAGGGTTCTCGGACGGGCGCGCGGCGGGTCCGCGGGGCTGATATCGGCCCGGGACCCGCCCGTCTGAACCCCGCCCCGCCGGACGCTTTGCCCATCTCCCCGCATTCCCCGGAATACACCCGCCCCTTGGGGCGATATCTCACCGACCGGCTTCCACTCGGGGCACCGCCCGCTGTACACTCCCTGCCTCAACCACGGAAAGGACAGAACACATGGCTCGCGGCATCCTGCTCGTCAAAGCGGCCCTCGGGGTGGCAGGCTTCGGCCTCTTCGCCGTCGGCGGTTACAACCTCATGTCCACCGGCTGTCCCCTCGGCAGCTGCGGGGACAGCACCCAGACCCAAGCCGTCGCCGCCACCGGCGACGACTGCCCCCTCGGATGCTCGGGTGAGAAGACCGGCGATTGCGAGGGCGAAGCGTCCGGCGAGTGCTGCAGCAAGGGCGCCAACGTCCAGGCCGCCGCGATGAGCGATTTGGAATGCTCGGCACACGGCGCCGACGCCTGCCCGGGTATGACGGCGATGTCCGGCTGCACCGGGCAGACCCAGAGTGTCGCCGCTTCTGGCTGCACCGGACAGACCCAGAGCGTGACCGCCTCGGGCTGCACCGGGCAGACCCAGAGCGTCACCGCCTCGGGGTGCACCCGTGAGCAGCACACCGGGACCTGCACCGAGGGCGAGAAGGCCGCCTGCGCCGAAAAGGCCGCGGCCCACGAGGGGTGCCTCGAAGAGTGCGACGCGAACTGCACCGAAGCCGAGAAGGCCGCGTGCGCGGCAGGGGAATGCCCCGCCGAGTGCAAGGAGAGGTGCGAGAAGGAGGCCGACGCCGGCAACGCCGCCGAGCCCGCCGAGTCCGGTAACGGCTGAGCCAACCGGTTGACCAGACCATCAAGCGCCCCCGACACGGGGGCGTTTTCGTGCGCGCACGACGGGCGCGAATCGGCGAGAATCAGACCATGACGATCACGCTCGAAGATGGGCCACTCCGCGTCGCGATCGAGCCGCAGCACGGTGCCGCGCTGTCCGCCCTCGACCTGGCCGTCTCCGACGGGCGGTCGGCCCCACTGCTCCGCCCCGCCACCGCCGAGACCCCCTGGTGGGCAGGCTCGGCGATGTACTTGCTCGCCCCCTGGTCCAACCGCATCGCCGGGGCCGCATTCGAGTTCGAGGGCAGGCGCTACGCCCTGCACCCCGACTTCTTCGACGGCACCGCGATCCACGGCATCGTCAAGGACCACCCGTTCGAGATCCTCGACCGCACGCCGATCTCCGCACGCCTCGGCTTCGATTCCCGCCGCGTCAAGAACCCCAACTTCCCGTTCGCGTTCCAGGCGGTCGCTCGGTACGAGCTCGACGGCCCGCGCCTCGAGTGCGAACTAAGCGTCCACAACGCGGGCCACACGCCGATGCCCGCCGGGTGCGGCTTCCACCCCTTCTTCATGCGGACCCTGTTCGATCCGGACGAGTCGGTGACGCTGCAGGCGCCGGTCTCCGGGCGCTACCCCGCCGACGGATGCGTCCCCACCGCGCCGCCCGCCGACGGGCCCGTGTGCGCACAACTCCGCGACACCGTCGCCGTCTCCGAACTCGCCCTCGACGACTGCTTCGCCGGGTTTGCGGGCAGGGCAACCATCACCTGGCCGGGCAGCGCCGTGCGCGCGCAGCTCCGCTGCTCGCCGACGCTCACCCACGCCGTCGTCTACACACCCGACGAGCCCTTCTTCTGCTTCGAGCCTGTCACCCACGCCAACGACGGGTTCAACATCCTTGCCCGCGGCGGGCCTCACTCCGGCACCGTCGTCCTCGCCCCCGGCGACGCGCTCGTCGCCCAGATGATCCTCACCGTCGAGACCGACTGATGCCCACCTTCCTCGTCAAGACCGAGCCCGGTGACTACTCCTTCGACGACCTCGTCCGCGACAAGCGCACCGAGTGGACCGGCGTCTCGAACCCGGCCGCCCAGAAGCACATGCGCTCGATCAAGAAGGGTGACGAGATCCTCGTCTACCACACAGGCAACGAGAAACGCATCGCCGGGCTCGCCAAGGTCGTCAAGGGCTCCTACCCCGACCCCGAGCACCCCGGCACGCTCGCCAGCGGCGAACCCAAGCGCGTGCTCTTCGACATCACCCCCGTCAAACCTGCCGCGTCCGACGGAGCGACGCTCGCCGCGATCAAGCTTGACAAGCGTTTCGACGGGTACGCCCTCGTCCGCGAGCCGCGCCTCAGCGTCATGCCCGTGCCCGCCAAGCTCGACGCGATCCTGCGGAAGCTGGCGGGTCTGTAGACCCTCCGTGCCACTGACTCCGTCTTCGGGTCAGTGCTCTTTCTCCTACCGATCCTCCCTCAGACACTGACCCGAAGACAGGCCAATGGCACGGCGTCACGGCGTCTGTGTCTGAACGAGCCCGAGCACGCCGCCCGCGCCCGTGAGCAGGAACTGCATCCCCATCGCGACGAGGATGAGCCCCATGAAGCGGGTGAAGATCCGCTGCGCGTCGCGCGTGATGAACCGCCCGACCTCGAGCACCAGGAACAGGCACAGCCCCGTCGCGACCGTGCCGACGCCGACCGCCCACAACGCCATCCACGGCACCGCCCCGCTGCGGTGCGTCGATGCCAGCACGATCACCGCCGTGATCGAACCCGGCCCGGCCACGATCGGCATCGCGAACGGGACCAGCAGGTGCTCGCGGATCGACTCCTCGTCGGCCAGCCGCTCGTGCTCGTCCGAGTGTTTGCCCTGGAGCATGTTCAGCCCCATCAGCCCGAGCACGATCCCCCCGGCCGAACGGAACGCGTCGATCGAGATCCCGAACACGTCGAGCGCGAGCTTGCCGAACAGGGCCGACCCGGTCAGCACCGCCGCGATGAACACGCACGCCCACAGCGCCGCCACCCGCTGCCGCGGACGCGCCAGCGGCGAGACCATGTTCTGAAAGATCGGCGCCGTCCCGACCGGGTTCATGATCGCAAGCAGCGTGACGACACTTTGGACCAAGTCGGACCGCACGATGGGAGTCTAGGTTCTGCTCGATCGATCACACGTGCACCGACCCGACTTCAGGGCGGTGCTCCCACCCTCCCTGACTAGGAGGCGAGGCGTCTACGGAGGTGGTGTTCCGCGTAGGCACCGGCCGTGAGCACGAGCAGGTCGAGAGATAGTCGGCCAATCATCTCACCGTTCGCGGGTCGGGCAGTCGACTCGGGCGCGACCAGATAACACGCGTCGATGGCCTTTCCGTACCGCTCCTGGAAGGCGCGAATCCCTTTGGAGTGATGGTTCTTGGATGACGCGATCTCGATGGCAACAAGACGATCGCGCTCAGCGAAGACGAGGTCGACCTCGTGCTTCCCGTGCCGCCAGTGATAGAGTTGGGCGCCAGACTGCCTCGCGGCCAGATGGAGGTGAGTGGCCGCGAGGTTCTCGTTCAGGACGCCCATCTCTCCCGGGTCTGAGAGCGGCGCCAATCCCCGCTGCAACGCGGCGTTCCTGGCCGCACCGTCGGTGAAATAGAGCTTCCGACCCCGCTTCTGTTTCGAACGTTCGGAACCTGAGTAGTTCTGAAGCGTGAAGACGACAAACGATCGCTCCAAGTAACTCAGGTACTTCTCGAACGTTGCCGCGCTCACCTCGTCGAGCTCGGAGCAGATGTTGGTCGGCGACAGCACACCACCGATCTGCTCGGCCAGTACGTACAGCATCCGCTCGAGGAGCATGGGACGGTCGACACCATAAGCCTGCGGGATGTCCTTGTAGATCGCTCTTTCGATCGCGTCCGTTCGAAGCGTCCGTTGCGACTCAAGCAGAGCGGTCTCCTCTTCGTCATCGACTTTGCTGCTCGCGAGCAGCAACTCGGGGAATCCGCCCGTGAATAGGAACCGTCGACGATCGACATCGATCCCCTTGACCACAGGGTTTGAAACAGCCGCGGCTGCGAGCGTCTCTGAGAGCGATTTCTTTACTTCCGGCCGGAATCCGCGTTGTTCTAGCTCCAGGTATTCGTTCAGGGTATACGGCCCAAGATACTGCTCCTCCCACCGACCCACACCACTCTCTTGGAGTTGTTCACGTATAACCGATGTCGCACTGGATGTGCCAACGATCCGAACCGGACGCTTCTCGTCGTAGAAGGTCTTGAGCCAGAGATCCCAGTCTCTTGCGTACGTCAATTCATCCAAGAACAAAAAGACCGGTGCGTCTTCCGAAGCGTTCGACACCTCGCACACACCGTCAACGAGTGCTCCCAGCTCTTGACGCATGAGCGCGGGGTGGTCCAGCCGTAGCCACCACAACCGGTTCGCATCAATCCCGTAAGCCAGCAGGTGCTTCACGGTTTGATACATCACGGTCGTCTTGCCCACTCGGCGCGGCCCCAAGATCAACTGGTACCTCAGCAGCCGTTCCGAAATCAGACGCTCCCACAACTGTCGGCCCATGAATCGCTCGACCGGCTTCGCATAGGCCACAGGAACCGAACCGCTCCCGTGCCAGGGGTTCTGACCAAGCAGGGCATCGACTGCGTCATCGACCGATAACCGCCAGCCACGTCTCGCACTAGGCATGCTGCATCATAGCACACTGGGGTTATTGCATCAACAAGCCTTTTTTACATGGTCATAATGTGGCAATAAGCCTATTTGGCACCGTCAGTATGGGCTTGTCGCACGGGCGTGGCGGATCGTCCACTCGACTGGGCCTGCTCAGCGCCACACCTGCGTCAGCACATCCGCCTGCTGGTCGGCGTGGTAGCTTGACCGCACCAGCGGGCCCGACTCGACCACCTTGAACCCGCGGGCCTCGCCCTCGCGCTTGTACATCGCGAACGTCTCGGGATCGACCCACCGGTCGATCGGCAGGTGGTTCCGCGTCGGCTTGAGGTACTGCCCGATCGTCAGGATGTCGCAGGCGTCGCCCGTGCCGCCCGCGCGGGAGCCCGCGACCACCTCGTCGATCAGCTCCAGCACTTCCTCGTCGCGCTCGCCGATGCCGACCATGATGCCGGTCTTGGCGACCCGCCCCTGCTCTTTGACGCGCCGGAGCAGCTCGATCGAGCGGTCGTACTTGGCACTCGGGCGCACGGCCGGGTACATCCGCTTCACGCACTCGATGTTGTGGTTGATGATGTGCGGCTCGGCGTCGATCACCTGCTGCAACGCGTCCGGGTCGCCCTCGAAGTCGGGGATGAGCACCTCGATCGACATCTCGGGGCACGCCTCGCGTGTGCGCACGATCGTCTCGGCCCAGATGCCGGCCCCGCCGTCGGGCAGCTCGTCGCGGTTGACGCTGGTGATGACGACGTGCTTGAGCCCCATCAGCGCGAGGCTCTCGGCCACGCGGCGCGGCTCGTCGGCATCGACCGTGCCCGGGCGCCCCGTCTTGACGTTGCAGAACCCGCAGGCGCGGGTGCAGACCTCGCCGAGGATCATGATGGTCGCGACGCCTCGGGCCCAGCACTCGCCCATGTTGGGGCAGCCGGCCTCCTCGCAGACGGTGTTGAGGGCGTGCCGGTCCATGATGCCGCGGAGGCGTTGGTACCCCTCGCCGCCGGGGATCTTGGCCCGGAGCCAGTTTGGTTTTCGTTTGGGCTCGAGGCGTTGCGGCCCGTTGTTGAGCACGTCGAGGCTGAGCAGGGTCTCGCGTCGGCGCATCGGATCGCCGCCCGCCGGGCGGGGGTGCCGGGCGAGGGTTCGCGCAACGCTCGACGGGTTCGGTGCGGGCATCGGTAGATGCTATTCGGGCGGCGGCACCGACCCGGCGGGGAAGACGCGCCGAATCGGCGCGCGTCGTGGCACCCCCCGTGGTTCAACCGGACCGGCGCGTTCGGTCGATGGAGCGGGGCGAGGAGCGCCCGTGATCCGCACCGGCGTTGTCCTCGCGACGTAGACTGGGTTCCGAGGGGACGCGCGTGTCGCGCAGCCCGTCGAGACAGGAGCGCGGCCGTGAGCAACCAGACCTTCGCGACCTCCCCCGTTCGCCGCGTGATCCTGGCGATCTCGGCCGCCGCCGTCCTCTCCGGCTGCAACGTCGATTCGTGGATGGCAGACCCGTCGGCGCTCGGACGCTGGGAGAACACGCCGGTCATCGTCCCCGTGCTCGACCGCCTCTCGATCATCGAGGACGCCGAGGACGACTACGTCGAGGTCACCGGCGTGCAGCCCCAGGACCTCATCCCCGAGCTGACCGAGTACCGCGTCGCGCCGGGCGACGGCATCCACCTCGTCATCTACGACCTCATCCGCGAGGACGTCCCCGAGCAGTACGACCGCGTCATCGACCCGCAGGGGCATATCGACCTGCCCATCCTCGGGCGGCTCTACGTGGACGGGATGTCCGCGCCGGAGATCGAGGACGTGGTCAAGGCCGCCATGTCCGACCTCGTCGCCGAGCCGCTCGTCTCGGTCAACGTCCAGAACCCGCGTCAGCAGACGTACAACGTCATCGGCGGGTTGCAGGGCGGCGGGTCGTTCTTCATCCCCAAGGCCGACTTCAGGCTTCTGGAGGCCCTGACGGTCGCCGGCGGGCTGAGCGAGACCACCGCCGAGGTCTACATCATCCGGCAGCAGCCGCTGACCGGGGCGGCCGCCGGGCAGACCGCCGAGCAGCGCGCCACGCCCCCTACCAAGCCCACCGAACCCGCCGAAACCGGCGAGGAACTGCTCAACATCATCGAGGACCTCTCCGGCGACGAGGACAAGAGCAGCGTCGAGGACAAGAGCGGTGGCGGGGGCATGGCCGCCATGAGCCAGCCCGACCAGCCCGACCAGCCCGACCAGCCCGAGCCGGAGGTCGATCTGATCGACGAACCCCCCGCCAGCCCCGACACCCCACCCGACGAGCCGCCGACCCCCGGGTCGAGCTGGGTTTTCCTCAACGGGCAGTGGGTACAGGTCGAGGGTGGCGCCCAGCAGCAGCCCGAGCAGCCCGCCGAGAACAAGCCCGGGCTGGCCGCCGAGCAACTCGTCACCCAGCGGGTGATCCGGGTGCGGACACGCCCGATGTTCGCCGGCGACGCACGCTACAACCCCGTCATCCGCCCCGGCGACATCATCCGCATCCCCTCCCCGTCCTCCGGCAATGTGTACATCGGGGGCGAGGTCTCACGCCCCGGCGTGTACAACGTCGCCCCACAACTCACACTCCTGCGTCTGATCACCTCGGCGGGTGGGCTCACACCCCTCGCCCGGACGGCCCGCGTGGACCTCACCCGCATGGTCGGCTCCAACCGGCAGGCCACCATCCGCCTCAACCTCGGGGCGATCGCCGAGGGGACCCAGCCCGACATATTCATCAAGTCCAACGACCGGATCGTGATCGGGACCGACGCGTGGGCTACGCCGCTGGCGGTCATCCGCAGCGGGTTCCGGACCAGCTACGGGTTCGGGTTTTTGCTGGACCGGAACTTCGGCAACGACGTGTTCGGGGCCCCGCCGACCAACAACCTCCGGTGAGTGGCCCGGCCGCCCCTCCCGGGCAAGAATCGGGTTCTCGGTCGGCTGGAGCCGTGCCCGGCACCTGCCGATCCTCCTGATCAGGCGCCCCGCGTCGGGCCGCCGCCTATCCACGGATGGAATCCGAACACGGGGGCGGGGCCGGCGTAGTACGCGCTCGCTGAGGTGCCGATGCCAGACGTGCAGACATCCCCGACGGGCGACCAGCCCCGTTCGCTGATCCCGCCGGGCGGGATCGCCGTCATCACGCTGCTCGGCGTCGCGATCTTCACTCTGTTCTTCCGCTGGTTCCGCACCCAGAACGCGTGGTCGAGCCGGCGCATCGAGGACTGGGGGCACTCTTACGTGATCCCCCTCATTAGCGCCTACCTCATCTGGCTCTCACGCGACCGCCTCGCCAAGCTCACCCCGAGCACCTTCTGGCCCGGGGTCATCCCGGTGCTCTTCGGTGTGGTCTGCTACTTCACCTGGAGCGTCGGGACGATGGGCAACCACATGCTCCAGGGGCTCGGGCTGCTCCTCGTCATCTTCGGGGTCACGCTCACGCTGCTCGGGCCCGCCTACATGCGCTACCTGTTCCTCCCCATCGCCTATCTCGCGTTCGGCATCACGCTCAGCCAGATGATCATGAACGAGCTCACCTGGCAGCTCAAGATCCTCGCCAGCAAGGGCTCGTACATGATGCTCAGCGCCATGAGCATGATCGGCGGGTTCGGCGTCACCATCGAGGGCAACCACCTCACCGTTGTCACGCCGTCTGGCAACGCGCACCTCCTCAATGTCGCCGAGGCGTGCAGCGGGATGCGGATGGTCATCGCGTTCGCGGCCTTGGGAGGCGCCGTGGCCCTGATCGCCTGCCGCGAGTGGTGGCAGCGCGTCGCCCTGCTCCTGCTGGCTGTGCCCGTCGCGCTGCTCATGAACATCGTGAGGGTGACCGTGCTGGGGCTGGCCTCGCTCGGCGACGCCGACCTCGCGGGCGGCGACGCCCACATGTTCATCGGGACCGTGCTGCTGCTCCCGGCGCTCGGGCTGTTCATGCTCGTCGTGTGGGCGCTCAACCGCATCGTCGCGGAGCCATCCGGATGATCCGCGCCCTGACCCGACCGCCCGTCGTCGTCCTCACGCTGATCCTGTTCGGTTCGGCGGTGGGGTTCACCGCGGGTCTCGACGCCTACAAGGTCCACCTCCACAAGGAGCCGATCAACGCGCCGGGCAACCGTCAGGTTTCCGCGGTCCCCGCCGAGACCGAGTCGTGGATCAGGGTCGGCTCGGACGAGATCATGTCGGCCGAGATCGTCGAGGAGCTGGGCACCAAGAACTACCTGAGCCGGACGTACCGTGAGAAGAACCCCGCCGACCCCGATCACCCCCAGGTCATCGGGCTGCACCTCGCGTACTACACGGGGACGATCGAGATGGTGCCGCACGTCCCGGAGCGGTGCTTCGTCGCCGGCGGGATGCTGGTCGGCGAGGACTCGGTCGAGGTGCCGCTGAACCTGGACACCTCGGGCTGGCTCCCGGACCCCTCGGACGGGGACGTCAAGACCGCCCGCACGTCCAACCGCTACTCAGACAGACCGGGAATGCGCGTGCGTCTGCCCCGCGACGCCGAGAACATCTCGCTCTACGTCACGGGTTTCCAGGGCGAGCATGGCGGGCCGCTCTACGCGGGGTACTGTTTCCTGGCCAACGGGGGGTGGGTGGCGCGGGCCGAGGGTGTCCGCCTGCTCGCGTTCAAGCTCACGGACGACTACGCGTACTACATGAAGGTGCAGTGTTCGAGCCAGACGGCACGCTCTCGCGAGGAGTACGTCTCGTCGGCGTCGAGCCTGCTCGACGAGTTGCTCCCCGAGATCATGCGCTGTGTTCCCGACTGGACCGAGGTCCGGCGCGGCACATACCCGAAGGACGCCGGCAAACACCCGGCCTGAATAGGGAACCGAAATGGCATCGCGCGTCAACAAGAGATTCGTCGTCATCCTGGGAGCGGTGCTCGTTGTTCTCGCCGCCGGGGTCGCCTGGGTCGCCTCCACCATCGCGTTCAAGTCCGGCTCGGACTACGAGCGGCTCGGTGACGCGGCGATGGCGCGGGACGACTACCGCAACGCACGACACTATTACTCGACGGCCGTCGCCCACGACAACTCCAACGAGACGTGGCTGGCCAAGTGGCGCGACGCGTTGCTCCACGACATCCCCGAGACACAGGTCGAGTACCGCGCCGCGTACAACGAGTTGATGATGATCCTCATGCAGACCGTGACCAACGAGCCGACGGACGTGGAAGCCAACCATCAGCTGCTGAACGAGCTGTACGCGCCCATGCGGTCGATGACCTTCAACCGCAGCCGGTTCGAGGACCTGATCTCGCGGACCGAGGACGCGCTGGCGCACTTCTCCGGCTCGGACGCCGGGGATTCACTGCGTCGCTACCGCGGGCTTGCGCGGGCCCGCATGGCGCAGGAGCATCTGCAGCTGAGCGACGAAGAGCAGGCCCAGGCCGAGGGCGACCTCCGCGCCGCGCTGGCGGCCGACCCCGCGGACGACGAATCGGCCGACGGTCTGGCGACCCTGCTGCTCTCGCGCGCTGATGCCGAGCGCAACGAGGGCGCGACCGACCAGTCCGAGCAGACCATCGACGAGGCGCGGGGCGTCCTCACCGGCTTCCTCGACGCCAACCCCGACAACCCGCTCGTCTCGGTCGCCCTGCTCCAACTCGACGCGGTCCGTCGGTCCCGCGATCTGCTCCAGGACGCGTCCACCGGGGCCGACCGGATCGCCGCCGCCGAGCTGATGCACGCCGAGTTCGCCGACCGGGTGGACAAGCTCACCGAGACGCTGATCGCGGCCGACCCGGAGAAGATCGACACGGTGCTGGTCGGCCGCTTCACTGGTCTCGAGGGCTTGCTGGGCAGCTCCGGCGGGGAGGGCGCCACGCGCGTGCTCGATTCGGCGATCTCGAAGCGGCCCGAAGCGGCCGACCTGAGGCTGTTCAAGGCGATCATGCTCTCCGACCGCGGCGAGTACGAGGCCGCGCTCGACGAGCTCGACACCATCATCGACCTCCCCCACCAGCCGGTGGGTGTCGAGGGGATCATGCTCTTCGAGTACAAGGCGCGGGCGCGGGTGCAGCAGTGCGAGACCGCGGTGCTGCGATGGGCCGAACTCGGCGACGACCCCGCCGCCACCGAAGCGCTCGCACGCGCCAAGCACTACCGCGACCTCCTGGCCGAGGAGGTCCCGGAGGACACGCCGATCCTCAAGCTCGTTGACGCGCGGCTCGCCCTGGCCGACGGGGACGTCCCCAAAGCCCAGAACCTCATCACCGAGTACAACCTCACCGTCGGTAACGTCGATCCCAAGGGCCTGTGGATGCAGGCGCAGATCGCGATCCAGCGCGGGCAGCTCGGCGTCGCCCGCGACTCGTTCCTCAAGGTCGTGGCGCTGCAGCCCCGAAACGCCCAGGCCTACGAGCGGCTCGCCGAAATCAACGCCAAACTCGAGGACTACGACGCCGCGATCAACGCCTGCACGCTCGCGCTCGAGATCAAGCCCGGCGACGACCGTCTGAAGGAGAAACTCCGCACCTTCGAGGTCGTCGCCAACCGGGTCGAAGCGACCGACCCGGTCATCGCCGCCCTGATCGACGCACGCAACCTCGAACAGAGCGGAAAGACCGACGAGGCGATCGAACGCCTCACCCAGGCGGCGGACCAGAACAACCACGAGCCCCGGGTCGTGGCGCAGCTCGCCCGCCTGCTCGGAATGCGTGGGCAGCGCGACCAGGCGCTGCAGGTCGTCGTGGACGCGCTGGCGCTGCACCCCGACGACGAGAACCTCAAGAACCAGCGCCGCATGCTCGGAGCATCGGACCCCGTCGAGGGGCTGATCGCATCGATCCGTTCCCGCACCGACCTCTCGGAGATCGACCGGCTGACGCAGGAGTCGCGTGTGTACAAGGCGTACGGGCGCAACGAGGAGGCCGCCGACGCACTCGCCGAGGCGCGCGCGCTCGAACCCGAGAACCCGCACGTGGTCGAGCTGTCGTTCATCGAGGCGATCGACAAGGGCGACCTCGACGAGGCCGAACGCCTCGCGGGTATCGCCGCGGCGAAGAACATGGACATGGCAAACGGGCTGAGCTACCGCGCCGAGTTGCTCCGCGCCCGCGGCGACCTGCGCGGCGCCGTCACCGCCATGACCCAAGCCGTCGAACTCTACTCGACCGACCCCATCATGTGGCGCCGGCTCGGACGGATCTACCTCGAGGCGGGGCGCGGGCAGGACGCGGTCGATGCCTACGCCCATTCGCTCAAGATGAGGCCCAACGACATCAACACCATCATCCCGTACCTCGACGCACTGCGACGCCTGGGGCGCGACGACGACGCGCTGGCCCTGGCCCGCACCTCCGAGCCCTACGGGCGCGGCAACCCGCAGTTCTTCGACATGTGGATGAACCTGGAAGCCGACGCCGGCGACCGCGACCTCGCCCTCCAACGCCGCACCCAGAAGTACAATGATTCCCCGGACGACGCCGTCAACGCGTACTCGCTGGCCCTGATGGACATCCGTGAGCGTCACTTCGACGATGCCGACGCGATCATCAAGACCCTGGCCGCCAGAGACGACGTGCCCCCGCTCCGCGCCGTGCAGCTCCGCGCCGAGTGGTACGCGGCGCAGGACAAGCTCGACGACGCCAGGCTCGCCTTCGTCGAGTACATCCTCGACCTCGACGAGCCGAGCGTGGAGCCGTACCTGGCGTTCGCGGCGTTCATGTTCGACAAGGGTGACATCGCCACCGGCGCACAGACGCTCGATGAGGCGAGACAGTACCAGAGCAAGGACCGCATGGAGGCCGACCGGATGCTGGGCGAGGCCCTGTACCGGCACGGGCTTTCGGAGCAGGCGATCGACCCGCTGCGACGCGTCGTCGACGGCGGGGCGGACACCGCCGACCACTCCTACAGGATGATGCTCGCAGAGGCGCTCCAGCGCGAGCGGCGCTTCGACGAGGCCGACGAGGTGCTCAGCGCGTTCAGCGCCGACGAACGCAAGAACAAGCTGCCTCTGCGTCTGCTCGAGATCCAGGGCTGGATCAGTCGGGGCGACTCGGACAAGGCGTTGGAGCTGCTCAACGCGGCGGCCGCCGACTTCCCCAACGAGTCCGGCGTGTTCTTCAACCGCGCCGCCGTTCTCAGCACCATGCCCGGGCGTGAGGAGGACGCGATCGCCGACCTCGAGCACGTCATCGAACTCGACCCGACCCGCTGGCAGGCGTACGAGCTACGGGCGTCGATCAACGCGCGCCGCGGGCGGCAGGACGACGCCATCCGCGACTTCAGGCAGGTGCTGCGGATCCACCCGGACTACCCGACGTTGCGTCAGCGTCTGATCCTGAGCCTGTGCCAGATGGGGCGGACCGACGACGCCGCCGCCGTCGCCGACGAGCTCATCGAGCACAAGCCGAACGACATCAACATCGTGCTGGAGATGGCTCGCATATTCGAGAGCCAAGGGCTGTGGGACCACGCCGTGGACTACTACGCTCGCGCGTGGGATATCGAGAAATTCCCCGCGTTGTGCCAGTGGTACGTCGAGGCGCTGGTCAACACCACCCCCCCCGCTCTGCGACGCGCCGATCAGGTCGTCGCCGAGTTCAAGGACAAGGTCGAGTCCGACGCCGGGCTGCTCGTCACGCGGGCACGCATTTACGGCGCACGCGGCGATTACGCCGCCGCCGCTCGTGACTGCACCGCCGCCTACGGGCTGCTCGCGGCCGCGCCCGAGCGCTCACCGGCCTGGTTCACTTCAACCTCCCGCGCTCTCGGCGGCGACGACGACCGCGTCCTCAAGTACCTCCAACTGCTCCAGGAGAAGACCGACCGCCCCGACTGGATCCGCCTGTTCCGCGCCCAGATCGAGGCACGCCACCCCGAGACCCGAGACCAGGCCGAGAGCCGCCTCCGCACCCTCACCGAGGACGCGACCGACTCGCTCGCGAAGACCGCGGCGTTCAAGGCGCTCGCCACGCTGTACTACGGGCAGGGCCGCAAGCAGGACGCCGCCGACGCCTGGACCGCCGGGCTCGATATCAACCCCGACGACTGGGAGATGACCAACAACCTCGCGTTCGTCCTCGGCGTGGATCTGGGCAGACCCGAGGAGGCACTGCCGTACGCCGAGCGGACCGTCACGCTCAACCCGCGCAACGCAGACGCGTACGACACCCTCGGACAGGTCTACCGCGCCCTCGGGCGTCTCGACGACGCCGCACAGGCGTTCGAGACCGCCCTGTCGGGGGTCGCGCCCGGCAGCCCGCGAGCGGCGGCGTTCCGCGTGGCTCTCGCCGAGATGGACCTCGAACGCGACGACACCGCGGCCGCCACCGAGCAGGTCGCCGAACTCCGCAAGATCGTGGAGACCAACCCCAACGCCGAGTCCTATAAGCCCGACCTCGATCGACTGAATGACCTGATCGAGTCACGGCAGTGAGACAGAAAGCCGATACCGGACGAACACCGCTATGAGCAGCCAGCCCACCAGACCGACCGCAGCGCCCAGGCCCGGGCCCCGCCCCACACCCGCAGCCACCGCCGCGATCGACCCCATCAAGGTCATCAAGAAGTACATGTGGCTGCTCGCCGCGTCGGTCGTTGTGGGTGCGGTCATCGGCGTGGCCGGCTACTTCGTCCTCCTCAAGTTCGCGCCCCGTTACCGCTCGAGCGTGTTCTTCCAGTGCTACCCGCCGCTCGTGAACCCGGACAAGGCGCACGAAGCCCAGCCGAGCCACGAGGACGAGATGGATCGGTTCATGGAGACCCAGGTCCGTCTCATGACCAGCGATGAGATCCTCGACGGCGTGATCAACGACCCGAAGCTGCGGACCGAGGCGGCCAAGTGGTGCGCACAGTTCGGCAGGGGCGCGAGGTTCGACGAGAACGCGGCCCTGCTCGACCTCGAGGAGATCGTCAGTGCCCACGTTGTCCGCGGCACGACGGTGATCGAGCTCGCGGTTTCCTGGAGCGATCCAGTCGATGTCACGGCCATCGCGGGGCTCGTGAAGACCCGCTACATAACCGAGCTCGAACGCGGGTATAACCGCAACATCCTCGACCAGCGCGACAAGCTCGCCTCGATGATCAACGCCCAGAAGACGCAGGTCCAGCAGACCCAGGCACGCCGCGACCGCATCCTCGTGGATGAGGGCGTCGACTCACTCGACACCAACCTCCAGCAGTCCACCCTCGAACTCCAGCAGACCACCCAGGAACTCACCAACGTCCGCATGGACATCGAGGCGGTCCAGGTCGCGCTCGCCGGGCTCGAGCAGCAGCTCGAAGCGCCCGGCGGGATCGTCTACCCCGACGAACTCCGCGCCCAGGCCGATCAGGATCGCCTCATCGCCGGGCTGCGCCAGCAGATCGCCTCCACCGAGGCCGAGATCACCCGCAAACGCAACGCGGGCTACGGGCCCGATCACCGCGAGGTGAAGCGGCTCCGGCACCAACTCGACTCGCTCCGCCAGCACCTCACCGAGAAGACCGAGCGCACCCTGCGCAGCCTGTTCGACGCCAAAGTCGATTCCACGCGCCGCTCGCTCAGCCAGCTCCGGGCCCAGGAGGCCGACCTGCTCGACCGGCGCGAGAAGGCGGAGTCGCGCAACAACGAGCTCACCCGCACGAAGGTCACCATCAACGACATCAACCGCGAGATCGAGCAGCTCCTCCAGCGCATCGAGCAGTACGAGTCCTCGCTTGCCATGATCGATACCCAGCGCTCCATCGAGACCGCCGCCCGCGTGGACATCCTCCAGCCGGAGCGCAAGCCCAAGGACCTCGCCTTCCCCAAGATCTATATCATCGGACCGGCTGGCGTTGTGCTGATCTCCGGGCTCGTCACCGCCGCCGTCTTCCTCCGCGAGTTGCTCGACCAGCGAGTCCGCGGCGCCAGCGACCTGACCCTGATCCCCCGCGCGAGGCTCGTCGGCGTCATCCCCGACGCCTCCGAAGACCCCTCCGAGCCCGAGCAGGTCGAGACGGTCTTCCGCGACAGCCCGCGCGGGGTGCTGGCCGAGAGTTTCCGCCAGCTCCGCGTCCCGCTGCTCAAGATGATGAACCACGCCGGGCACAAGACCCTGCTCGTCGTCTCCTCGATGCCCGAGTCGGGGGTGACCTCGGTGGTGGTCAACCTCGCCCACTCGCTGGCCGCGGGCGAGCGGCGCGTGCTCATCATCGACGCAAACCTCCGGCGCCCCGCCGTGCACCGCGTGCTCGGGCTCCAAGACCGCCCCGGGCTGGGCGAGGTGCTCGCCGGGCAGGCCAGGCTCGACGAGGTCGTCTCGCACAGCGGCACGGTGGACGTGCTCCCCGCCGGCGCGCCCGAGCTGCGCCTCTACGAGCGTCTCGGTGCCGACAGCATGTCCGAGTTGCTCGCCGAGGCCAAGGCAAGGTACGACGTGGTCCTGATCGACGTGTCCCCCGCGGTGGTCTCGGGCGACGCCGGCATCCTCGCCAGCAAGTGCGACGCGACGGTCCTCGTCGCCCGTGCCCTGCGCGAGAAGCGCGGGATGGTCGGGCGCATCGGCGGCGAACTCGCCGACGCACGCAGCGAGTTCCTCGGCGTGATCATCAACGGCGTCAAGTCCGCCGCCGGCGGGCCACGCACGAGTACGAGACCGGCTCGCGCGACGCCGCCCAGCCCGCCGCCTAGACCGTGCCACCCGCGCTGCCAGACACCCCGCGTGTCCTGGTCACCGGCGGTGCCGGGTTCATCGGTTCGCACCTCACCGACCACCTCCTCGACGCCGGGTGTGCCGTCACCGTTGTCGACAACCTCTCCACCGGCAGGCGCGCCAACCTCCCCGATGAGCACCCACGCCTCCGCTTCATCGAGGCCGACCTCGCCCACGCGCTCGACGCCTTCGGACCCGGCGAGCGCTTCGACTCGATCTACCACCTCGCCGCGACCGTCGGCGTCAAGCTCGTCATGGACGACCCGATCGGGTCGATCGAGAACAACGTCGGGCAGACCGCGGCGTTGCTCCGCTTCGCCACCGAGCGCGGGCCCGCCGGGCGCGGCGCACCCACCCTCATCGCTTCCAGCTCCGAGGTCTACGGCAAGCCCGACGCCGAACGCTTCGCCGAGGACGACGACGCGGTGTACGGGCCCACCACCGTCGCACGCTGGGCCTACGCCCAGACCAAGGCGCTCGACGAGCACCTCGCGCTGGCCCACCACCGGCGCGGCGACATGCCCGCCGTCATCGTCCGCCTCTTCAACACCGTCGGACCCCGCCAGGTCGGTGCCTACGGCATGGTCCTGCCCCGCTTCGTCGGTGCCGCCCTGTGCGGCGACGACCTCGAAGTCCACGGCGACGGCACGCAGTCACGCTGCTTCTGCGACGCACGCGACGTCGCACGCGTGCTCCCGGTGCTGCTCGCCCGGACCGACTGCCGCGGTCGGATCTTCAACGTCGGCTCCGACACGCCCGTCACCATCCGCGAGCTGGCCGAGCGGATCATCACCCTCACCGGCTCGCCGTCACGCATCCGCCTTATCCCCTACGCTGAGG
>Ga0210110_1000042_pt1 | contig 47673 bp, 43 predicted proteins | sample China_Galinas_PW_2_FD_184865 | JGI IMG/M metagenome (GOLD analysis project Ga0210110, IMG submission 184865) | Wetland microbial communities from San Francisco Bay, California, USA, that impact long-term carbon sequestration - China_Galinas_PWB_D1... | ecosystem: Environmental > Aquatic > Marine... | reverse complement strand
ACTCCGAGGAACGCCATCGCCGACAACAACTGCGGCCCGATCGACACCCAACCTCTTCCACGCTCACCGTCACCGGGGCGCTGGCGCCGGTTCGAGCGCGATTTCGGCGTTACTCACCGATCTAGGTCTGAGGGATTGTGACCTGCGCATCTCTGCGTCCTCGGTCGCTCGCGTGCAGAGCACGCCACGCTCCCTGCGTCCTTGACCTGCTTGGTCACACTCCCTCAGATGAGACTTAGGCGAGGAGTTGGATTTCTGGGAGGCGCGGCGGTCCTCGGCGCGGCGCTGTGGTGGCGCAAGAACCCGTCGGCGTGCCCCTACGGGCAGCGGTTCTGGGTCGAAGCGCCCCACCCGATCATCAGCCGCGACCGCCTGCGCACCGTGCTGGCTCCGCAGCAGGGGGAGCGGGTGCTGGAGATCGGGCCCGGCACGGGCTACTACACGCTCGACGTCGCCGAGTGGGTTGGACCCGAAGGCAGGGTCGAGATCTTCGACCTGCAGCAGGAGTTCCTCGACCACGTGATGCGCCGCGCCGGCGAGCGCGGGCTGGAGAACGTCAACCCGACCCAGGGCGACGCGACCGCCCTGCCCTTCGAGGACGACTCGGTCGATGCCGTCCTGCTCACCGCCGTGCTCGGCGAGATCCCCGACGCGCCCGCCGCCCTGCGCGAGATCCGCCGCGTCCTGCGCCCCGGCGGCCGCCTCGTCGTCGGCGAGCTGTTCGGCGACCCCCACTTCACCACCCAGGCGAGCCTGCGGCGGCAGGCCGGGGAGGCGGGCCTGCGCTGGGAGGCCCACTCCGGCAACTGGCTCGGCTACTTCGCCCGCCTCTCGCCGGCTCAGTAGCGCGGCGGGGCGCCGGGGTCGCGCGGCTGTTCGGCGGCCGAGCGTTCGCGGGCGGCGAGTTCCCGCTCTTCCATCTCGCGGCGGTCGCGACGCCGCGACCAGACGACTTCCTGGAAGAAGGAGAGGACGAGCCCCGCGGCGCCGGCGATCATCAGGATCAGGCCGACGGTGTCGATGCTGATGCCTTCTACGTTGAGGTCGGTCGCGTAGCGGAGGATCGCGCCGAGCGCGATCAAGAAGATTGCTGCGGCGATGGTCATGGGCCGGATCGTACCCGGGGGAAGGGACGGCGTGTCCGGGCCCCCGGCCGCTCAGAGCGGCCCGGGGCCCGGCGATCGCCGCTACCCCTTCTTGCCGCCGTGGCGGCAGGCGGGGATGTTGAGCCGCAGGTTCTTGTCCCTCATCCGCCGGCTGTTCTGCGCCAGCAGGTTGAGGAAGCCGGTCGTCTGCCCTGCGCAGAGGTTCCGGGAGTTGATCAGCAGGCCCTTGGCGCCGCCCTTCATCGTGAGGATGAACTTGTCGACGGCGACGTCGGGCGTTTCGTTGAACACCGTCTTCAGACGGGCGTTCTTGCCGCTGATCACGCCGCGCAGCCGGATCGGGATCTGGCCGTGCAGATCGGCCAGCAGGTCCGGTAGTTCGTTGCTGGACGAGGTCAGGTAGACCGGGCCCTTGAGCGGTTCGTCGAGCAGCGGCGAGGTCGCCCGCGCGTACCCGTAGATCGCGTTCTTCGGGCACTTGTTGGCGGCCAGCTGCACCCTCGTGCAGATCGTCTTGATGTGACTCTGATCGAGGATCGTCGCCCGCGGCAGGATGAACGCCGCCCTGCGCAGGTTGGCGTCGCCGTTGCGGGCTTCGAGTATCGCCCGGAACTTCGGGTTCTTGCCCCGCTTCGTCTGGTTCTTGCCGCCGAAGATCCGCGCGTAGAACTTCGGCTTGAACTTGAGCTTCTTGCAGCCGAGGAACTGGAATTTGTCGGTGACGTTCGTCTGCTGCCACTGCGCTTCGTCGAGCGGGTTGCCGCCGCCGCTGAAGATCGTCGACTCGACCGGCAGCGGTTCGCGGCAGGTGGTCGGGTTGAGCGCGAACTGCGCCCGGTCGACCACCAGGTGGATCTTGCGGATGTCGAGCTTCACGCCCCCGAAGACGTCCGGGATCGGGTCCGAGACGGCGCGCACTTCCGCCGTTTCGGGGTCGACGTTGAGCGCCGCGCGCACGACCACGTTGCCGAGGTCATACGGCCCGGCGACCGCCGGCGTGACGAACACCATGCTCAGCGGAGCGCCCTTGTAGGGGCCGGCGAGGTAGGCCGCGCCGTCCGCGCTGAACGGGTCCGAGCCCGAGCCCGCCGCGGTCTTGAGAGTGCCGACGCGGCTGGCGTCCGGGCAGCTCGGATTGTTGATCTGGTCCTTGCCGCTGCCGGTCATCGCCGCGGCGATCGCCTCGGTCGGGCAGTACTCGACGCCCTTCAGCTTCGCCACCATGCCCGGCGGCAGCTTGACGTCGATCCGCTTCACCTCCTGGTTGCCGTCGTCGCGGATCAGGTCGACCTGGAACGGCGTGAACTGGCCCGCCGCGGTGCTCTGCGGGGCGGCCTTGTAGAACGGCTTGAAGGGCCGCTCCGCCAGCGTCTTCGGGCAATCGCCCCCGCCGGCCAGTTCGCTCAGCGTGAAGGCGCCGCTGCGATTCGTGGCGCTCGCGCTTGAGAACGGCGTGTACTCGGCGTTGGCGGTGTGCGGCCCGCAGGTGTCGGGGCTGGTGAGGACTCCGTGTTCGCCGCCGTCGATGTGAACCCGGAAGGATTCGAACGGCGCCTGCGGGTTGTCGGCGACCACCGCGGTGATCTGGCCGGTGTCGGGGTCTGGGTAGACCTTGCCCTTCAGCCTCACGTTGACGCCGAAGCGCTCGTTGGTGACGTGGAGGAAGATCCTGAACTGTTCGCCCGTGCTCGGGTTGGTGCTGAGCGGCTGGCCGACGTAGACCTCGCCGCCGAGCGTGACCGGCAGCGACGGGGTGTCCACTTCGACGTAGCCGATCTTCGACTTGGCCGGGCAGGTGATCGGGTCGTTGGTGTACTGCGCGAACTGCGCGTCGGTGCAGCCTTCGACGCTGTTGCCGGCCGACGGGTTGATCCCGGCGCCCTTCGGCAGGGTCACCTTCGCGACGTGCAGCTGCGAATCGGTGATCTCGTTCGGGTTTTCGTTGAAGGGGATGGTCACGTTGACCATCGCCGGGTTCGGCGAGTCGGTCCAGTCGCCGCCGGCGACGCCGAGGCCGGGGTTGAAGGGGACGTTGTCGCAGCCGGTTCCTTCGTACTGCGTGGTGTAGGCGTCGGTACGTTCGAGTTCTGGCCCGGGTGGCGCGGGATAAGGGTGCGAGAGGACCTTGAGGATCGTGGTCTGCGGTCCGTTGCATTCGCTCGGCAACGTGATATAGCCCTTGCCGGCTCTTCCGTTGAACACGAGCCGTGAGCCGACGATCGGCACCCCTTCTTCAGGAGGAATAGGCGACTCGAGGTCGTGGACGGTAAAGGAGATGTGCTGATCTTTGGGGTCGGTGTCGGCCACCAGAATGGTTGGGCCTTTCCCGGTCGCGTTGAAACCGGCCATCGATGACGCCCCGTAGTACGGGGATTCGGGGTCGGCCGGGGTTTCGACGTTGTAGACCAGGACCTTGGCCGTCAGTTCAGCCGGGACTTCGGGGTTGTAGATGGTGAAGTAGTTCGTGCCGACCCGCGATGCTTCTGGACAATTCGGCACCACAATCGGAGCCGGGGATTCGGGTCCAGGAGGAATCACTTCTTTGACTTCGGAGAGCCCTTCCACCGTGCACTGAGGGGTTGCCTGAGGGTTCACCCCGAGTCCCTCGGGAAGTTCGGTCCGGGTTTCCTTCAGAAAGCCGTCGGGAAAGTTCCCCGGCGCAACCTGGTTCATCAGGAAGGCGTTGACCCCGAAGGGCGGGTGGCCGGCTGCCTGCGTGTAGAAGCGTCCTTCTGGGTCGGTGTCGACGCACGGATCGCCGTTGGCGGCCCAACTGCCGGGGCCCGCTTTGCTTTCATCTTCGTTGCACGTGAGCGCTTCCCAGCGCGCGATGCCGAATTCGGCCTGGGCGCTGGACGCTCCCAACGCGAAGACGAGAAATGCGGAAACCAAAACGAGAAGCCCCAAGGGGCCACGCTTGCTTCTCATATGACGACTCTCCTCCAAGACGGGTTTCACAAGTCGGTACCCGCCTCCCGCAGTTGAAAACGGTACACCATCGGGTGCCCGTACTCCAAGGGTGATAACTACGGATTGGCCAATTCGGTCCAGAGGCGCTCCTCCGCGTCGCTCACTTGGTTAGCCAAAGTGTCTATCGACCGCCAGAGGGCCGGCTCCGGCTCCTGCCGCTCGCTCGCCAGGCGGAAGGCCTCCGCCAGCTCGCTCCACGCCGCCCCGGCCGCCGCGGCCAGCGGCGCCTCGGCTCTCCCCGCCTCCGCCAGGAAGCGCGCGTACATCGTCCGGAAGGCGCCGCCGCCGGTGCCGCGCCGCTCGATCACCTGGTAGCCGAAGCGCGCGCACCAGCGCCAGTCCGCGGCGGCCTCGGGCCAGGACCCCGCCTCGGCGGCGAGCCGGCGCACGGCGTCGAGGCCGGAGAAGCCGGGGATCTCGGGCTCGACCATCGCCCGCGCCGCCCGCTCGATCGCCGCCGGCGCCGCCTCGCGCAGGCGCTCCGCGGAGAGCCCGGCGCTCGCGGTGAACATGTGGCCGGCGAGCGGATAGGCGGGGTGCTCGCCGTGGCGTGCCCGGTCGAGGTTCTCCAGCCGCGTCGGCTGCAGCCGCTCGAACCCGGTGTCGGAGAGGTGCGCGTGCTCGTCGTCGTAGCCGGCGAGCACGACCGCGTGGCCCGGGAAGCGGGCCGAGTCGCCGTAGTGGTCGAGGTGGTAGATGTCGGTGAGCAGCAGCGCCGGCCGCCCCGCGTCGACCTCGGCCCGCGCCGCCTCCCAGGCGCCGGCGTCGCCGGGCTCGAAGGTGCGCAGCTCGAGCGCCGCGCCGGTCAGCTCGCCGAAGTTCTCCTCCAGCCGCGCCGTGCGCCCGTTGAACCAGCGACTCGGCGAGCCGTCCTCGATCGTCACGTAGTAGAAGCAGGCGCCGGCCCCGAGCCCGAACGCCATCTCCTCGCTGATCTCGGCGCCGTGGAAGGCGAGCAGGTTGCGCAGCGCGGTCGAGCCGCAGTGGTGGCCGGGGGTGTGGACGTAGCCGGGGACGAATGGCATCGGCCGATTATCCTGGGCTGCTGCCTCGGGGACGGATTTACCGCCAGGTGGGGAAATATTCCCCACAACATGGTAAATTTGTACCTCAGTGATCGAGCGCGCGCTGACCCCCGCCCTCCTCGCGGCTCTCGCCGATACCCCCGTGGTTCTGCTCACGGGCGGCCGGCAGACCGGCAAGAGCACGCTGGTCACCAGCCTCGCCGCGCGCGGCTTCGAGGCCGAGTACGTCACCCTCGACGATCCGGTCGAGCTGGCCGCGGCTCGCCGGGACCCGGTCGGCTTCGTCGAGCGACTCGGAGCGCGGGCGATCCTCGACGAGGCGCAGCGCGCCCCGGAGCTGTTCCTGCCGATCAAGGCGGCGGTCGATCGAGACCGGCGCCCCGGCAGGTTCCTGCTGACCGGCTCCGCGAACGTCCTGTTCGCTCCGACGGTCGCCGACGCGCTCGCCGGTCGCATGGAGGCTCTGACGCTCTGGCCGCTTTCCGCCGCCGAGCTCGCGGGCCGAGCCGGGCGGGAGTTCTTCGAGCTGCTGTTCGGGGAACGGCCGCAGCCGCCCACGCCCCCCCGGCTGGATCGGGAGGACCTGGTCTCCCGCCTGCTGGCGGGCGGCTACCCCGAGGCGGTCGACCGAACCGACGAAGAGCGCCGACGCCGCTGGTTCACGAGCTACCTGACGACGATCCTCGAGCGCGATGTGCGGGCGCTCGCCGACATCGAGCGGCTCGAGCAGCTGCCGTCGATTCTGACCGCTCTCGCGCTGCGCTCGCGCGGGCCGCTCAACCGCAGCGGTCTCAGCCAGGACCTCGGAATCCCCAACAGCAGCGTGGAGCGCTACCTCGTCCTGCTCGAGCGTGTGTTCGTCGTCTGCCGCCTGCCGGCGTGGCGCAGCCGGCTCGGGCCGCGCCTCGTCAAGGCGCCGAAGACGTTGATCTCCGACTCCGGCCTGCTCTGCCGGCTCCTCCGTCTGACCCGCGAGCGGCTGCTCGAAGACAGCTCGACCCTGGGGCTGGTGCTGGAGAGCTACGTCGGGATGGAGCTGGTCAAGCAGGCAAGCCTGGCCGGGGACGGGGCGGGCGTGACGCATTTCCGCACGTCGAAGGGCACGGAGATCGACTTCCTGGTCGAGTCGCCCGACGGCCGCCTCGCCGCGATCGAGGTGAAGGCGTCGGCCAGCGTGAAGGAGGAGGACTTCGCCCGCTTCGAGCCGTTGCGCCGCAGCCTCGGCGAGCGCTTCGCCCGCGGCGTCGTCCTCTACGCCGGCGAGCGCCCGGTCCCCTTCGGAGACCGCCTGGGCGCCTGGCCGGTCTCGCTGCTCTAGGTCCGCTGCGCTTTATCCTGCGCGGCCGATGCGGGAGCTCGACCTGAGGATCTTGCGCGCGATGCGCACCGCCGGCCACACGCCGGGCGTCGAGGCGACCGCCAGGGCGCTCGGCAGGGCCGGCAACAACGGCGCGATCTGGTTCGGGATCGGCGTGCTGCTGGCGATCATCGACCGCGGCAACCGCGAAGCGTGGCTGGTCTGCGCCCTCCTCGGTCCGGTCGCGATCGGCCTCAACTACGTCGTCAAGGCGATCGTCCGCCGGCCGCGACCGGTGCTGGAGGGACTGCCGCCGCTCGGCGGCGCGCCGAGCTCGCTCAGCTTCCCCTCGGCCCACGCGACCTCCTCGTTCGCCGTCGCCACCGCGATGACCCGGGTCGAGCCCTGGGGCGCGCTCGCCTTCCTCCTCGCCTTCGCCCTGGCGCTCGGCCGCCCCTACCTCGGCATGCACTACCCGTCCGACGTGCTTGCGGGGGCAGTCCTGGGACTGATCCTTGGAATCTTTGTTCCATTGTCTCTATGAGTCACGACCGAAATGAACGCGTGGCCGGGGAGGTCGATGACCAAGCGGGACGGACCGCGGTCATTGAGGGAGGGGCTCATCCATGAAGGTGGGGATAGTGGGGCTGCCGAATGCCGGCAAGTCGACCCTGTTCAACGCGCTGACCAAGGGCGGCGCGCAGACCGGCGACTACCCGTTCACGACGATCGAGCCCAACGTGGCGATCGCCCAGGTGCCCGACGAGCGGCTGCGCCGGGTCGCGGAGACGGTCGGCAGCTCCGAGCTGGTGCCGGCGACGATCTTCTTCCACGACATCGCCGGCCTGGTCAAGGGGGCGTCGGAGGGCGAGGGGCTCGGCAACCAGTTCCTCGCCTCGATCCGCGAGACCGACGCGATCTGCCACGTCGTCCGCTGCCACGAGGACAGTGGCGTCCCCCACCCCGACGGGCGCGTCGACCCGGTCGCCGACATCGAGACGATCGAGACCGAGCTGATCCTCTCCGACCACGAGCAGGCCGAGCGCCGGCTCGACCGGGTGCGCAAGGGCGCCAAGTCGGGCGACGCCGAGGCGATCGCCGAGCGCGACTGGCTGGAGCAGGTGGTCGAGGCGCTTGCCACCGGCAGGCCGGCGCGCTCGGTGCCGGTCCCCGAGGGCGCCGGGCACGGCCCGGCCAACCTGCAGGCGCTGACCTCGAAGCCGATCCTCTACGTCGCCAACGTCGACGAGGGCGACGCCGAGCCGCCCGCCGCCGTCACCGCCCACGCCGAGGCGGTCGGCGCCGCGGTGGTCGCGGTCAGCGCCCGGATCGAGGGCGAGCTGGCCGAGCTCGACCCCGCCGAAGCGGAGGAGATGCGCGAGTCCTACGGCGTCGAGGGCTCCGGGCTCGACCGGCTCGTCCGCGCCGCCTACGAGCTGCTCGACCTGATCACCTTCTTCACGGCCGGCGAGGGCAAGGAGGCGGTGGCGCGCGAACTGCCCCGCGGCGCGACCGCGCTGGAGGCGGCGGGCACGATCCACACCGAGATCCAGGAAGCGTTCGTCAAAGCCGAGGCGATCGGCTGGCAGGAGCTGGTCGAGTGCGGCGGCTACGCGCCGGCGCGCGACCGGGGGCTGCTGCGGATCGAGGGGCGGGACTACGTCGTGCAGGACGGCGACGTGATCACGATCAAGGTTTGACGGCGACGGGGGCGCCGCGGGAGGTGCCTAAATCCGCCTTCGGCGGATTGACGATGTGCCGCTTCGCGGCCCCGGACAGCCCGCCGGGGCGCCGCTTCGCGAGGCACTCCCGCGGCGCCCCCGTCGCCTCCCCTCCCCGGCACTAGAGTTACCCGGATGGAGGAACGGGCGCGGTACCCGGGGGTCCCGGCGAAGGCGGGGCACTACGAGAGCTTCTATGTGAAGGCCTGCCGGCCCGGCGGCGGGCGGGGGCTTTGGATCCGGCACACGGTGCACAAGCGGCCTGGGGCGGAGCCGAACGCGTCCATCTGGTTCACCTTCTTCGACCGCGAGGCCGAGGGGCCGCGGGCGACCAAGGCGACCGTGCCGGCGGGCGAGCTCAGCGTGCCCGGCGACGGCTGGATCCGCGTCGCCGACGCGGAGATCGGGCCGGGGCGGGCGCGCGGCGCGGTCGGCGGCGAGAACCTGACCGCGGCCTGGGAGCTGAGCTTCGGCGGCGACGCCGAGCCCTGCATGTACCTGCCCTCGGAGCGGCTGTACGAGGCGCGCCTGCCGAAGACGAAGTTCGTCGCGCCCTACCCCGACGCCCGCTTCGACGGCCGGCTGGAAATCGACGGCGAGCGGATCGAGCTCGACGGCTGGCCGGGGATGATCGGCCACAACTGGGGCAGCGAGCACGCCGAGCGCTGGGTCTGGCTGGAGGGCAGCGGCTTCGCCGGCTCTCCCGGCACCTACTTCGACGCCGGCGCGGCGCGGATCAAGCTCGGCCCCTGGACGACGCCCTGGCTGCCCTCGGGGATGCTGATGCTGGAGGGCGAGACGCACCGGCTCGGCGGCTTCGGCCGCATCCGCGGCGCGCGGATCGAGGAGTCGGCGGGCGAGTGCCGCTTCGTCCTGCCCGGCAGGGACGTCGTCGTCCGCGGCCGCCTCGCCGCGCCGCGCAAGGACTTCGTCGGCTGGGTCTACGCCGACCCCGACGGCCCCGAGCACAACACGATCAACTGCTCGGTCGCCGACCTCGAGCTGACGGTCGAGCGGCCTAGCCGGCCGCCGCTCCGCCTGGATCTCCCGGCGGGCGGGGCGTATGAGCTGGGCATGAGGGAGACGGATCACGGCATCCCGATCCAGCCCTTTCCGGACGGCTGAGCCGTCGGTCAGCCGCCGATCCCGCCAGGCGTTCCCGGCGGTTCGGAGGGCGGTGGTTCCCCGCCCCCGCCTTCGACCACCTTGCCGTTGACGATCTTGCGGAAGCGCATCCAGCGGTCGTAGGCGCCGAGCGCCGACTGCAGCTGGTCGCCACGGATCTTCGAGACGCCGCCGCTGCCGTAGAGCTTCGCCCAGACGATCCGCGGCGAGGCGCCGCGCCTGGTGACGACCACGCGCTTCAGCTGCCCCTTCAGGTGGGCGCCGAGCCTGGCGCTGAGCTCGCGCCCGCTGAAGCTGAGCTTCCAGGAATGCAGCGGGCAGGCGCCGTCGTAGGGGTCCGGGACGCCGACCAGGTAGGGGACCGGTTCGCCGTAGAAGACGTTCTGCACGCTCTCCGTGTGGCCGCCCGAGCAGGCGGAGAAGAACGTCTCCGCGACCTTCCCCCCGTACATCACGACCTCCCCCCTGGTCGCGTCAGCCGCCCTGTTCGCCCGCGCCGCCTCGCTTTCGAGCCCGCCGTAGACCTGGCTGCGCGTGTCGGCGTAGAGGTCGAAGCCGCTGCCCCCGACCTGGTCGGCGAGCGCGTATGAGCGCGCGGCGACCGCCTGCGCCTCCAGCGCCGCGATCGGCCAGGAGGCCGGCGACTCGTTCGGCACGACGCCCTTCACGTACTGGTCGACGGGCACGGCGTTGACCGCGTTCAGCGAGCCGGAGCTTTCCGCCGTCGGCACGACCTCGAGCGCGCCGCGGTAGGCGCGGCCATCGATCGAGACGCGCCCGCGGCCGGTCGCGCGCAGCCTGCGCCCGCAGCCGGCCAGCGCCCTGCCCCCCGCGGCGCGCAGCTGGACGCCGCGGCCGGCGCGGCGGGCGACGTAGCGGCGCCGCGGGTCGAGCTTCCTGCCGCAGGCGCCGGTCGCGCCGCGGAAGGCGACGTCGCCGCCGCTGACGTCGATCAGCACCCGCACGACCCGCGTCCGCGGCAGCCGGCCGATCGTCGTCCCCGAGTAGTAGTGACCGAGGATGAAGCGGTAGCCCCTGCCGTGCTTGGCGTAGCCGTAGGCGCCGTACTGGCTCATCCCGACCCCGTGGCCGAAGCCGTGGCCGAGCACCTCCCAGCGCACGCCGGCCCGGGCGGCGGGCGCGGCCAGCGCGCTCAGCAGAGCTGCGAGCAGGAGTATGCGGCGGAGCGGCATGTCGGCGGGAACAGGTTCGGCGTTTCGGAGTAGCGGCCTGCCGGGGAGTCTGGACTACGCTGACGGAAGCAAACGAGAGGAGACCTGGCATGGCGACGCAGACGCTGCAAGCGGTGGACCACGAGCTCCTCGCCGCCGGCGAATGGACGGCGACCGGCGAGTGGAGCGAGGTCGAGAGCCCCTACGACGGGTCGGTCGTCGGCCGGGTCGCGCTCGGCGACGCCGCCCTGGTCGACCGCTGCGTGCGCGCGGCGCGCGCCGCCTTCGAGTCCGGCGACTTCCCCCAGCACGAGCGCGCCGCGGTGCTCGACCGCGCCGCCGAGCTGGTCGCCGCGCGGCTCGACGAGCTGGCGCTGACGATCGCCGCCGAGGCGGGCAAGCCGCTGAAGACCGCGCAGGCCGAGGCCGGCCGCTGCGTCGACACGCTGACCTTCTCCGCGGTCGAGGCGCGCAAGCTGACGGGCGGCGCGGTGCCGATGGAGGCCTCGGCGCCGGGCGCCGGCAAGCTCGGCGTGATGCTGCGCGTCCCCTACGGCGTGGTCGGCGCGATCAGCCCCTTCAACTTCCCGCTCAACCTCGTCGCCCACAAGCTAGGCCCGGCGCTCGCCGCCGGCAACGCGGTCGTGCTCAAGCCCGCCGGCCAGACGCCGATCTCGGCGCTGAAGCTGGCGCGCATCCTGGTCGAGGCGGGGCTGCCCGGGGGCTGGCTCAGCGTCGTCCCCGGCCCCGGCTCCGAGGTCGGCAACGCGATCGTCGAGCACGAGCTGACCGGGGCGCTCAGCTTCACCGGCTCGGCCGAGGTCGGCTGGGGGATCCGCAGCCGCGTCCCGCACAAGAAGGTCAACCTCGAGCTCGGCTCCAACGCGCCGCTGATCGTCCACGCCGACGGCGACTGGGAGCTGGCGGCCGACAAGGCGAAGCTGCACGCCTTCTCGCACGCCGGCCAGAGCTGCATCTCGATCCAGCGGATCCTCGTCCACGAGGAGGTGGCCGACGCGTTCACCGAGCGGCTGGTCGCCGACGTGTCCGGGCTGCGGGTCGGCGACCCGCTCGACCCGGAGACCGACGTCGGGCCGCTGATCTCACCCGGCGACCGCGACCGGGTCAAGCAGTGGATCGACGAGGCGGTCGCGGGTGGCGCCGAGCTGCTGGCGGGCGGCGAGCTGGTCGACGAGGGACGCTGCCTCGCCCCGACCCTGCTCGGCGCGCCGCCGCACGAGGCGAAGGTCTGGTGCGAGGAGATCTTCGGCCCGGTCGCGACGATCGACCGCTACAGCGAGTTCGGCGAGGCGCTGCGGATGGCCAACGACTCGAAGTTCGGCCTGCAGGCGGGCGTCTTCACCCGCGACGTCGGCCGCGGCCTCGAGGCGGCGGCGACGCTCGAGTACGGCGGCGTGCTGGTCAACGAGGTCCCCACCTTCCGCGCCGACCAGATGCCCTACGGCGGCGTCAAGGACTCGGGCAACACCCGCGAGGGCCCCGCCTACGCCGTCCTCGAGCTGACCGAGGAGCGCTTCGTCACCCTGCAGGGCTGACCCCCCGCACCGCGGTCGTCATTTCCTTCACCTCTCGGGGGAAATGACGACAGCGCGCGGTTCTGCTCTACTCGTGGGGGCGGGCCATGCGGCGGTGGTCGAGCGCCTCCTCGAGCACCGAGGGCTCGACGCCCTGCTCGAGCGCTACCTCGCGCAGTGAGCGGCCCGACGCCGCCGCGAGCTTGACGATGTCGGCGGCGCGGTCGTAGCCGATGTGGGGGTTGAGGGCCGTGGCCGTCGCCAGCGTCGCCTCGGCGTGGCGCTCGGTCATCTCCTCGTTGGCCTCGAGCCCGGCGACGCATTTCTCGTTCAGCAGGCGCGAGGCGGAGGCGAGCAGCTCGATCGAGTCGATCAGGTTGCGCGCGATCAGCGGCACCCGCACGTTGAGCTCGAACTGCCCCTGGCTGCCGGCCATCGTGATCGCGGCGTCGTTGCCGACGATCTGCGCGGCGACCTGGATCACGACCTCGGGGATCACCGGGTTGACCTTGCCGGGCATGATCGAGGAGCCCTTCTGCAGCTCGGGCAGGCGCAGCTCGGCCAGCCCGGCGCGCGGCCCCGAGCCCATCAGCGCCAGGTCGTTGGCGATCTTGTTGAGCGAGACGGCGTAGACCTTGAGCGCGCCGGAGAGCTCGACCAGGGCGTCGCGGTTGCCCTGCGCCTCGAAGCGGTCGAGCGGCTCGGAGATCGCCAGCCCGGTCTCGCCGGCGAGCAGCTCGCGCACCTTGGCGGCGAACTCGGGGTGGGTGTTGAGGCCGGTTCCGGTGGCGGTGCCGCCGAGCGGGATCTGGCCGACCCGGCGCAGCGTTCCCTCGATCCGCTGGATGCCGAGCCGCACCTGCGCCGCGTAGCCGCCGAACTCCTGGCCGAGCGTGACCGGCACCGCGTCCATCAGGTGGGTGCGCCCGGCCTTGACCGTGTCGGCGAAGCGCTCGGCCTTCTCGGCGAGCGCCTCCTGCAGCCCCTCCATCGCCGGCAGCAGGTCGTGGGTGACCTCGCCCAGCGCCGCGAGGTGAACGGCCGAGGGAAAGACGTCGTTGGAGGACTGGCCCATGTTGACGTGGTCGTTCGGGTGAGCCGGGTCGCCGGCGATCTTGGCGATCACCTCGTTGGCGTTCATGTTCGAGGAGGTGCCCGAGCCCGTCTGGAAGACATCGATCGGGAACTGGTCGTCGTGCTCGCCGGCGGCGACCGCGTCGCCCGCGTCGGCGATCCGCGCGGCGAGCTCGCCGTCGAGCTTGCCCAGCTCGCCGTTGACCCGCGCCGCGGCGGCCTTGACGCGCCCGAGCCAGCGCACGACCGGCGTCGGCACCCGCTCGCCGGAGACGGGGAAGTTGTCGACGGCTTTGGTGGTCTCGCCACCCCAGAGCTGCTCTGGCATCGCTCTCCTTGATCGCGGCCGCTGCAAACCGGCGCATCTCGGCGTCCTCGGTCGTTCGGATCGGGTCACGCACTATTAGTGCGCTTCCCTCACCTCACTCCCTGCGTCCACCGACCTGCTTGGTTTTCACGGCCTTTCCGTTGTTCATCCGTTTTCGTGACCGGCAGCGTATCCCGATCGGTAGGTCCGGTAGAAGGTCGCCGGCAGCGGCCGGCTGCCGGGGCTGTAGCGGGCGGCGGCGGTGAGCCGGCGGATCAGCTCGTCGTGGATCCCTTCGCTCCCCTCGGCACCGCGCTCGGCCGCTCCCAGCAGGTAGCCGAGCCGAAGGTTCGCCGCGCCGCCCGGCTTCGCCCGCGCCCGCGCGTTGAGCCTCGTCGTCGCCGTCAGCATCGCCAACCCGACCGCCGCCAGGTCGCCGGCCTGCTGGTTCGGCGGGAGACAGTCGGAGATCGGCACCCCGTCCCGCCCCCCATGGACATAGAAGGACGGCCCATCGAGGCAGGCCGCCGGCGTCGAGTCATTTGCACTTCCGCACCCGGCGGCCAGAATCGCGACAAGAATGGCGGCCAGAGTTGGGCGACGCATGGCGCGATCCTAAATAAAGAGCCGCGACTGGAATTTGCGCGAGGCCGGGGAGGGCGAGGACCAAGTGAGACGGTCACGACGCGACTTCCGCGTAGCAGCGCTACGCGGAATGTCGAGGAGGGGCCGTATCGCGCCGGTCATTCGCCCTCATCCGGACCGCGGAAATTCCGGGAGCGGCTCGCCGGTTAAGTGGAACCCCTACCGGGATGCCCCTCAGTCGCCGCGAGGCGAGACGCCGCCGGACTGCACGGTCGACACCCCGCCCTGCGGGCCGTCACCCGCCTCCGCTTCGCTGCCTCCCGGCGGGCCCTTCGGCGGCCTGAGCCCGGAGGGCGGCGTCTGCGCGGGCGGGCTCGGCTGCTGCGGCTTCGCGGCGCTCGGGCCGCGGCCGCCCGCCGCGAAGACCTCGACCCACTGGGCGAGCCTGAACATCGGCGCGACCGCGTGTTCCCAGGAGAGGTGCAGGTGGTTGCCGCAGCCGTGCCCGGCGTCGCCGTCGTAGCCGACCCAGCGGAAGGGCGGGCGGGGACGGTTCTGGCGCGGCTCCGCCCAGCGGGCGAGCCGGGTGATCGGTCGCCAGGTGGCGTCGCAGCGGCGGCCGCCCTCGAGCGGCACGATGTCGACCGCGAGCCCGTTGTAGTGGTCGGAGTTGCGCACGTGGCAGCCGTGGCAGCCGACGTGCCGGCCGCCCGGCAGCGGGCCCGAGTAGCCGTCGGTGACGTAGATCGGGTAGCGGGCGGCGATCCAGCGCAGGTCGGGCACGATCCGCCGGTCGACCATGTCGCCGGGCTCGTGCGGCACCGAGGCCGGTATCGGCACGATCCGCCCCGGCGCGTAAACCGACCGCGTCGGCAGCGGCGCCGCGCTCGCCGGTCCGGCCACGAGGCAGGAGAGCGCGGCGCAGATGACGGCCAGGAGGGTTCGTCTCAACACCCTCCGCCTATCGACCCGTCGCGCCGCCCTCCTTAACTCCGCAGAAATCCGAACGGGAATAGGGTTTTCACCGATGCCAACCGTGCGCGAGGCGAGCTTCGACCTGTTCCGCAACCTCGGGACGACGACGATCTTCGGCAACCCCGGCTCGACCGAGCTGCCGATGCTCGCCGACTTCCCCGCCGACTTCCGCTTCGTGCTCGGCCTGCAGGAGGCGGTCGTGGTCGGGATGGCCGACGGCTACGCGCAGGCCTCGGGCCGCGCCTCGATCGCCAACCTGCACACGGCGCCCGGGGTCGGCAACGCGATGGGCGCGATCTTCAACGCCCAGGCCAACCACTCGCCGGTGCTGGTCACCGCCGGCCAGCAGGCCCGCGCCCAGATGACCCTGCAGGCGAACCTGACCAACCGCGACGCGACCCGCATGCCCCACCCGCTGGTCAAGTGGTCCTACGAGCCGCCGCGCGCCGCCGACGTGCCGCACGCGCTCGCCCGCGGGGCGCTGCTCGCCTCGCTGCCGCCGATGGGCCCCGTCTTCGTCTCGCTGCCGATGGACGACTGGGACGCGGAGGTCGACGAGGCCGCCGCGAGCGAGGCGATCGGCCGCACGGTCCGCGGCCGCGCCGTCGCCGACCCGGAGGCGGTGGGCGAGCTCGCCGGCCAGCTCGACGCGGCGAGCAATCCCGTCTTCGTCGCCGGCCCCGACATCGACGCCAGCGGCGGCTGGGACGCCGCGGTGGCGCTGGCCGAGCGCCAGCGACTGCCGGTCTGGGCGACCCCGGCGCCCGGCGGCGGCAAGCTCGGCTTCCCCGAGGGGCACCCCAACTTCCGCGGCGTGCTGCCGCCGGCGATCGGCCCGGTCGGCCAGACGCTCGAGGGGCACGACCTGATCCTCGTCGCCGGCAGCTCCGTCTTCCCCTACTACCCCCACATCCCCGGGCCGCTGCTGCCCGAGCAGGCGCGGCTGGTGGCGATCACCAGCGACCCCGACGAGGCGGCGCGGGCGCCGATGGGCGAGGCGATCGTCGCCGACGTGAGGCTGACGCTCGAGGCCCTGCTGGAGGCCGTGCCGGAGTCCTCGCGCCCGGCGCCCGAGCCGAACCCCGGCCCGACCGAAATCCCGGCCGAGGACCCGCTCAACTCCTCGACCGTGCACTCCGCCCTCGCCGAGGTTTTCCCCGAGGACGGGATCGTCGTGCTCGAGTCCCCGGCCAGCACCCTGGCGCTGCGCAACCAGCTGCGCCTCTCGCGCCCCGGCAGCTACTACTTCAGCGCCGGCGGCGGTCTCGGCTTCGGCCTCGCCGCCGCGGTCGGCGTGCAGCTCGCCCAGCCCGACCGCCCGGTCGTCTGCGTGCTCGGCGAGGGCTCCGCCCAGTACGCGATCACCGGCTTCTGGAGCGCCGTCGCCCACGACGTGCCCGTCACCTTCCTCGTCCTGCGCAACTCCGAGTACGCGATCCTCAAGTGGTTCGCCGAGGTCGAGCAGGTCCAGGGCGCCCCCGGGCTCGACCTGCCGGCGCTCGACGTCGCCGCGGTCGCCGCCGGCTACGGCGTCTCCACCCGCGTGGCGAAGGACCGCGACGAAGTCCGCGACGCGCTCGCGACCGCGCTCGCCTCGTCCAAGCCGGAGCTGGTCGAAGTCCCCGTGCAGCCGGGCATGTCCCTCTTTTAGGAAGATCCCCGCATGACCGTCGCCGCCCCCGATCGCGCCCCCGAGTCGCTGGCGGGAGGCGCGCCGCAGCCGCTGCGCGGCGAGCTCGAGAAGCTGCTCGGCGCCGACCGCGTGCTCGGCCGCGCCAGCGACATCGTCCGCTACGCCTCCGACGCCAGCCCCTACCGGCTGCTGCCGCGCGCGGTGGTGATGGCGCGCGACGCGCGCGACATCGGCAAGACGCTCGCCTACGGGCGCGAGCACGACGTCCCGGTCGTCTTCCGCGCCGGCGGCACCAGCCTCAACGGGCAGGGGCAGAGCGACGGCATCCTGATCGACGCGCGCCGCCACTTCGGCGGCGTCGCGGTCGAGGGGGACGGGGCGCTGGCGCGGGTCAAGCCCGGCACGGTGCTCGGCCACGCCAACCGCGTGCTCGCCCCGCACGGCCGCAAGCTCGGCCCCGACCCGGCCAGCACCGACATCGCGACCGTCGGCGGCGTGATCGCCAACAACTCGGGCGGGATGCGCTGCGGCACGACCAAGGACTCCTACTCGACCCTGCGCTCGCTGACCTTCGTCCTGCCCTCCGGCACGACGATCGACACGGCGGAGCCCGGCGCCGCCGAGCGCTTCGCCGCCGAGGAGCCGGAGCTCGCCGCCGGCCTGGCGACGATCCGCGACGAGATCCGCGCCGACGCCGAGCTGAGCGAGCGGATCCGGCGCAAGTTCGCGATCAAGAACACGACCGGCTACCGCCTGTGCGCCTTCCTCGACGCGGACGAGCCGCTGGAGATCTTCCGCCGCCTCCTGGTCGGCTCCGAGGGCACGCTCGGCTTCGTCGCCGAGGCGGTCTTCGAGACCGTGCCGCTGCCGGCGCAGACGACGACCGCCTGGATCCACTTCCCCGGGATCGACGCCGCGATCGCCCCGGTGCGCGACCTGGTCGACAGCGGCGCCACCGCGGTCGAGCTGATGGTCGCCCCGGCGCTGATCACCGCGGCCTGGAACATGGTCGGCACGCCGGAGGAGTGGAAAGAGCTGCCGCCCGAGTCGGCGGTGCTGCTGGTCGAGTACGGGGCGGACGACGAGGCCGGCCTCGATGGCCAGGTCGAGAAGGCGAAGCAGATCCTCGCCGGCCACGAGACGATCCGGCCGATCGGGTTCACCCGCGACGCCGAGCAGGTCGAGCTCGCCTGGCGCGTTCGCGAGGGGCTGCACGGGCTGGTCGGCCGGCTGCGCCTGCCGGGCACGGCGCTGATCGTCGAGGATGTCTGCGTGCCGCCGGAGCGGATCGCCGAGGGCGCCCGCGACCTGCAGGCGCTGCTCGGCGAGCACGGCTTCCTGCCCGGCGTCGCCGGCCACGCCTCGGCCGGCAACCTGCACTTCATGCTCACCCCGGACTTCGGCAAGCAGGAGGATCTGGATCGCTACGAGTCCTTCATGGAGAAGCTGGTCGAGCTGATCGTCGACAAGTACGACGGCTCGCTCAAGGCCGAGCACGGCACCGGGATCAACATGGCCCCCTACGTCGAGCGCGAGTGGGGCGAGAAGGCGACCGAGCTGATGTGGCGGGTGAAGCGGCTCGCCGACCCCGACGGCGTGCTCGCCCCCGGCGTCGTCCTCAACCGCGACCCGGGCGCCCACCTGCGCAACCTGAAAACGACGCCGGAGATCGAGCAGTCCGCGACGGCCTGCGTCGAGTGCGGCTTCTGCGAGCCGGTCTGCCCGAGCCGCAACCTGACGACGACGCCGCGCCAGCGGATCGTCCTGCGGCGTGAGATCGCCCGCCAGCCGGCCGGCTCGCCGCTGCGCCTGGCGCTGGAGGAGGAGTACGACTATGACGGGCTCGACACCTGCGCCGCCGACGGCTCCTGCCGCCTCGCCTGCCCGCTCGGGATCGACACCGGCAAGCTGGTCAAGGAGCTGCGCGGGGAGCGGCACTCGCCGCGCGCCGAAGCGCTGGCGTCGCGTGCGGCGGAGCGCTGGGACAAGCTCGAAGGCGCCTCTCGCGCCGCGATCGGGGCGGCGGGCCCGCTCGCCCGCCGCACGAAGCGCGGCGCCGCCCTCCCGCCCGCCGCGTCCCCGCACCTCCCCCCGACGACCCGCCGGGACGCCGCGGCCGTCTACCTCCCCAGCTGCACCAACCGCATCTTCGGGGCCGACGGGCCGAAAAGTCCGCCCCGACCGGACAAATCGGCCCGTCGGCGGAGTTTGGCGGAGGCGCTGGTGGAGGTATCGCGCCGGGCCGGGGCGCCGGTGTGGATCCCGGACGACGTGGCGGGGTCCTGCTGCGGGCTGCCCTGGGGGTCGAAGGGGTTCGCCGACGCCCAGCGCCGCAAGGCGAACGAGCTGGTCGAGCGGCTGTGGCGCTGGAGCGACGAGGGCGAGCTGCCGGTGGTGATCGACGCGGCCTCCTGCACGCACGCGATCGCCGAGCCGGGCGAGGGCGTGCTCTCCGAGGAGAACGCCGGGCGGCTCGCCGGGCTGACGATCCTCGACTCGGTCGCCTGGGCGCACGACCGCCTGCTGCCCGAGCTGCAGATCCGTCGCAAGGTCGGCGCGGCGACCGTCCACCCGACCTGCGCGACGCGCCAGCTCGGCCTGGCGCCGCGGCTGCGCAGGCTCGCCGGCGCCCTGGCCGAGGACGTCTACGTCGCGCCCTCCTCGACCTGCTGCGGCTTCGCCGGCGACCGCGGCTTCAGCCACCCCGAGCTGACCGAGGCCGCCACCGCCCCGCAGGTCGCCGAGCTGGCCGGACGCCGCTTCGACGCTCACCTATCCAGCAACCGCACCTGCGAGATCGGCCTCAGCCGCGCCACCGGCGAGCCCTACGAGTCGTTCGTCTTCCTGCTCGAGCGGCTGACGCGCTGACGTTTTCGACTTTTCCCACGCCAGAGGGTGGAAAAAGTCGAAAGCGACGACTCAGCGCGCCGCGCGGACCGCGGCGGCGCCCTGCTCGTCGGCCGCGGCCTCTATCTCGCGCACCATCGCGACCATCTTCGGGTCGCGCTCGAGGCGGCGGTCGAGCAGCGGGTTGAGGATGCCGCGCAGGGCGGAGACGAAACGCAGCCACTTGGGCGCGAAGATGCGGGGGGCCCGTTCCTCGATCCCTCGCACGATCGCGGCGCCGGCCTCGTCAGGCTGGAGGCGGGTGAGCAGGAAGCCCGGCAGGTTCTCCTGCATGCGGCCGGCGTGCTCGCGCTCGAACGCGTCCTGGACCAGCTTGGTGTCGATCCAGCCGAAGTAGGCGACCCCGGCGCTGGCCCCGAGCGGCATCAGCTCCGCCCGCAGGCCGCGGCCGAAGGACTCGACCCCGGCCTTGGCGACGGCGTAAGGGCTGTTGGCGATCCCGTTGACGAAGGCGTAGGCGGAGGAGACCACGACGATGTGGCCCTTGCGCTCGACGACCTGGGGCAGCGCAGCGCGCACCGTGCGCCAGACGCCGAGCAGGTCGACCTCGAAGACGCGCTCCCACTCCTCGGCGCCGATGCCCCGCACGGTCGCCACGTTGGGTTGGGCGATGCCGGCGTTGGCGACGGCGATGTCGAGGCCGCCGAAGCGCTCGACGGTCTCGGCCACGGCGCGCTTGATCGCCGCGTCGTCGGTGACGTCGGCGGCGATCCCGAGCGCCCGCTCGCCGATCCGCTCTGCGGCCTCCCGCGCCTGGTCGGGGTCGAGGTCGACGACGGCGACCGAGGCGCCGCGCAGGTGCATCTGGCGCGCCGTCTCGTAGCCGATGCCGCGGGCGGCGCCGGTGACCAGCGCCACCTTGCCGTTGAGGTCGAGCTCGGGGGGCACGGCCGCGCACCCTACCCACTCCTAGAATCACGCGTCCATGCCCGGCTTCAAGCCCGTCGACCCGAAACAGTCCTTCCCCGAGCTCGAGGAGCGCATTCTCGGCCGCTGGCGCGAGCGCGACGTCTTCGGCCGCTCGCTCGCCAACCGCGAGGGCGCCGAGGTCTGGAGCTTCTACGAGGGCCCGCCGACGGCGAACGGCCGTCCCGGCTCCCACCACGTGCTCTCGCGCGTCTTCAAGGACGTCTACCCGCGCTACCGCACGATGCGCGGCTACCGGGTGCCGCGCAAGGCCGGCTGGGACTGCCACGGCCTGCCGGTCGAGCTCGAGGTCGAGAAGCAGCTCGGCATCTCCTCCAAGCAGGAGATCGAGGAGTACGGGATCGACAGGTTCAACGAGCGCTGCCGCGCCTCGGTCTTCGAGTACGTCGAGGAGTGGAACCGGCTGACCGAGCGGATCGGCTTCTGGATCGACCTCGACGACCCCTACGTGACGCTGGAGAACGAGTACATCGAGTCGGTCTGGTGGTCGCTGCGCCGGCTCTGGGACGAGCAGCGCCTCTACGAGGGCCACAAGGTCGTCCCCTACTGCCCGCGCTGCGGCACGGCGCTCTCCTCGCACGAGGTCGCGCTCGGCTACGAGGACGTGAAGGATCCATCCATATACATAAAGATTCCGCTCGCCTCCTCTGCTCTCACGACGCCGGAAGAATCAGATATGGATCCGTCGTCGCTTCAGGGAGCCGCACCTGCGGCGACCGGTGAGCCGGGCGGCAGCCCGGCTGCGGGGGCGAGCGGGTCAACCCTGGAGCCGGGCGATCAGCTGCTCGTGTGGACCACGACGCCCTGGACGTTGCCGGGGAACGTCGCTGTAGCGGTCGCCCCCGATGTGCCATATGTCAGGGCGAGAGTGGGGGATGAGGTTGTGATCCTGGCGGAGCCGCTGGTCGAGCGAGTCGTCGGCGACGACGCTCAGATCCTCGGTCGGCTGAAGGGGTCCGACCTGATCGGGCGGCAATACGAGGGGCCTCTCTTCGATTTGGCCGATCGCGGGCCCGGGGCGTTCCCGGTGATCGGGGGCGACTTCGTCACCACCGAGGACGGCACCGGCCTCGTCCACATCGCCCCCGCCTTCGGCGAAGACGACTACGGGGTCGCCGCCGCCTTCGGGCTGTTCGACCCGACCGATCACGGCAGCCTCTACAACCCGGTCAGGCCGGATGGCAGCTTCGACCGGCGCGTCAGCGGCTTCGCGGACGAGTTCGTCAAGGACCCGGAGACGACGCGGCGGCTGATCGAGAGCCTCGCCGAGCGCGGGCTGCTGTTCCGCGAGCAGGTCTACGAGCACGCCTACCCCCACTGCTGGCGCTGTGGCACGCCCCTGCTCTACTACGCCAAGTCGAGCTGGTACGTCGCCACCTCGGCGGCGCGCGAGCAGCTGCTCGCCGGTAACGAGGCGATCGGCTGGCACCCCGAGCACATCAAGCACGGCCGCTTCGGCAAATGGCTCGAGAACAACGTCGACTGGGCGCTCTCGCGCGACCGCTACTGGGGCACGCCGCTGCCGATCTGGGAGTGCGTGGACGACGATTGCGACGGCCGCTTCTGCGCCGGCTCGGTCGCCGAGCTGCGCGAGCGCGCCGGCGCCGAGGTCCCCGAGGACCTGCACCGCCCCCACATCGACGAGGTCACGCTCGAGTGCGACAAGTGCGGCGGCGAGATGCGGCGGGTCGAGTCGGTGATCGACACCTGGTACGACAGCGGCGCGATGCCGTTCGCCCAGTTCCACTACCCGTTCGAGAACGAGGAGCTGTTCGCGGAGCGCTTCCCCGCCGACTTCATCTGCGAGGCGATCGACCAGACGCGCGGCTGGTTCTACACGCTGCTGGCCGAGTCGACGCTGCTCTTCGACACCTCCAGCTACCGCAACTGCGTCTGCCTCGGCCTGATCCTCGACCCCGAGGGCCAGAAGATGTCGAAGAGCAAGGGCAACGTGGTCGAGCCCTGGGACGTGATCTCGGCCCACGGCGCCGACGCCTTCCGCTGGTACTACCTGACCTCCCAGCAGCCCTGGTCCGGCTACCGCTTCTCGGTCGACACCGTGGGCGAATCGGTGCGCCAGTTCCTGCTCACGCTGTGGAACACCTACTCCTTCTGGGTGCTCTACGCCAACGCCGAGAGGCTCGGGGCGGAGGACTTCGCCGATCCCGTGCGTTCGTCTTTTGTCGGGCACGGGCCGACAAAGAGCGAACGCGCCGCGACGGATTCCGGTGAGGACCTGGACCGCTGGGCGCTGTCGCGGCTGCAGGCGACCGTGGCGAGCGTCACCGAGCACATGGACGGCTTCGACTGCACGGCCGCCGGGCGCGAGATCGCGGCCTTCGTCGAGGAGCTCTCGAACTGGTACGTGCGGCTCTCGCGCCGCCGCTTCTGGGAGGGCGACCGGGCCGCCTTCGCCACCCTGCGCCACTGCCTGCTCGAGGTCGCGGCGCTGCTTGCCCCGTTCACCCCCTTTCTCGCCGACGAGATCCACCTCAACCTCGCCGGCGGCGAGGACGAACGGTTGGAAGGGCTGCCGGACTCGGTCCACCTGCGCGACTTCCCGGCCCCCGACGAGGCGCTCGCCGATCCCGAGCTGGAGGCGGCGATGGAGGCCGTGCGGCTGACGGTCGAGCTCGGTCGCGCCGCCCGCGCCCAGGCGAAGGTCAAGGTGCGCCAGCCGCTGCGCCGCGCCGTGATCGTCGCCAACGAGGCCGAGCGCGAGGCGATCTCCGCCCGCGCCGAGCTGGTCAGGGGCGAGCTCAACGTGAAGGAGCTCGACTTCGTCAGCGACGAGTCGGAGCTGGTCAGCTACGCGGTCAAGCCCAACTACCGCTCGCTCGGCCCGCGCTTCGGCAAGCGCATGCCCCAGGTCGCCGCCGCGATCGAGGCGCTCGACCCCGCCCACGTCGCCACGGTGATGGCCGAGGGCGGCGAGGTCGGGATCAACATCGACGGCGACGAGCACGCGATCGGGGTCGACGAGGTCTCCCTCTCGTTGCAGCCGCTGGAGGGCTACGAGGTCGAAGCCGAAGCGGGCCACGCGGTCGCGCTCGAGCTCGAGCTGGACGACGAGCTGCGCCGCGAGGGCCTCGCGCGCGAGATCGTCCACGCCGTCCAGAACGCGCGCAAAGAGGCCGGCCTCGAGATCACCGACCGGATCGAGCTCGCCCTCGGCGGCGCCGAGGAGCTGCTCGACGCCGCCCGCGCCCACGAGCAATACGTCGCCGGCGAGGTCCTCGCCACCGCCGTCGCCTACGACGCCGCCGACGGCGCCACCGCGAAGCTCGACGGCCACGAGCTGAGGATCGCGCTCAGTCGGGCTCAGCCTCGCCGATGATGAAGTCGGTCTTGGGCGAGTCGGAGAACTTGATCCAGCAGTGCTCGGGGGCGGCGCCGGCCACCTCGATCAGCGCCGCTTCGATCCGCTTCGCGACCTCGGCCTTCTGCTCGTCGCTGCGGCCCTCGAACCAGTGGACGTGGACGAAGGGCATCGCTCTGGCTCCCGCCGGCGCGGCCGGCTAGGCGAGGGCCGGCTCTAGCTCGGCCTCGAGGCGGCGCTTCGGCATCGCGCCGACGACTTTCTTCGCGATCGCCCCGTCCTTGAACAGCAGCAGGGTGGGGATCGAGAGGACTTCGTACTGCGCCGCGGTCTGCTGGTTCTCGTCGACGTTGAGGCTGAGGATCTTCAGGTCCTCGCGCTCGGCGTCGATTTCCTCGAGCACCGGGTGGACGACCCGGCAGGGGCCGCACCAGGGAGCCCAGAAGTCGACCAGCACAGGGCCGTCGGCCTCGAGCACGTCGGACTTGAAGGTGGCGTCGGTCACGTCGGTGAGCTTGCCGGTCACTGGTATCGGTCCCCCGTGAGTCGAAGTTCAGCTTCCAATACTTCAGAAAGTATAGCGAGGGTAGCACCCCCGCCCACTTCCCTATGTTTGCCCGAGTATGACGATGACGAACGCGGATATCGCGGCGGCGCTGGAGGAGCTCGGCGTGCTGTACGAGCTCGACGGGGCGGTCAAATACCGCGTGCTCGCCTACTCGTCGGCGGCGAAGGCGATCCGCGAAAGCCCGGTCTCCGTGGCCGAGCTGGCGGCCGCGGGGCGCGCGACCGAGATCCCGGGGGTCGGCAGGACGCTGGCGGAGAAGATCGGCGCGCTGCTGGAGACCGGCGAGATCCCCGCGGCGGCGAAGCTGAAGGCGAGGTTCCCGCCGGCGCTGATCGAGGTGACGCGCGTCCCGGGCGTCGGCGCGAAGACCGCGCGCCTGCTCTACGAGGAACTCGGCGTCAGCTCGCTGGAGGACCTGAAGGCCGCGGCGGAGGCGGAAAGGGTGCGTGAGGTCAAGGGCCTCGGGCCGAAGGCGGAGCAGAACGTGCTCGCCTCGCTGGAGCGCCTCGGCGGGCCCGGCGAGGGGCCGGGCCGGCTGCTGCTCTCGGCGGTGCGGCCGATCGCCGAGCGGCTGGCGGCCGCGCTGCGCGAGCACCCGGCGGCGCGGCGGGTCGAGGTCGCCGGCTCGGTGCGGCGCTGGGCCGAGACCTGCAAGGACATCGACCTGATCGCGACCGCGGAGGAGCCGACCGCGCTGGCCGAGCACCTCGCCGGCCACGAGCTGATCGCCGCCGCCGGCAACCCCGGCCCCAACGGGCTGCGGGCGCAGACCCACAACGGCGTCGGCGTCGACCTGCGGATCGTCCCGCCGGAGGCCTTCGGCAACCTGCTGCAGCACTTCACCGGCTCGAAGGCGCACAACGTGCAGCTGCGCGAAGCGGCGGTCGCCGAGGGCCTCTCGGTCTCCGAGCACGGGATCGCCGAGTCCGAGAGCGGCGAGGTGACGCTCTGCGCGACCGAGGCCGAGGTCTACGAGCGGCTCGGCTACGCCTACGTCGAGCCGGAGCTGCGCGAGGGCCGCGGCGAGCTGCGGGCGGCGCGCGAGGGCGCGCTGCCGGAGCTGGTCGCGCTCGCCGACGTCCGCGGCGACCTGCACGCGCACACGACGCTCTCCGACGGCCGCAACACGCTGGAGGAGATGGCCGCGGCGGGCCGCGAGCGCGGCTACGCCTACATGGCGATCACCGACCACTCGGCCAGCCACGGCTTCGGCGACCACGTCACCGCCGAGCGCCTCTGGCGACGGATCGAGGAGGTGCGCGAGTGGAACGAGGGGAAACGCGGCTTCCGCCTGCTCGCCGGCTCGGAGATCAACATCGGCCTCGACGGCGAGCTCGACTACCCCGACGACCTGGTCGCGGCGCTCGACTGGGTCGTAGCCAGCGTCCACACCTCGTTCTCGATCTCCCCCGAGGCGATGACCGAGCGAGTGCTGGCGGCGATCGAGAACCCGGACGTCGACTGCATCGGCCACCTCACCGGCCGCCTGATCGGCCGCCGCGAGCCCTACGGAATCGACGTCGAGGCGGTCGCCGAGGCGGCGGCCCGCACCGGCACGATGCTCGAGATCAACGGCAATCCCAACCGCCGCGACCTCTCCGAGCAGCACGCCCGCCTCGCCCGCGAAGCCGGCGCGACGATCGTCCTCAACACCGACGCCCACGGCGTCGACACGCTCGACAATATGGCGTACGCCGTGGCCACCGCTCGCCGCGCCTGGCTGACCGCCGCCGACGTCGCCAACACGCGCGGCTGGCGGGAGTTCAAGAAGCTGATCGGCTGAAGTCCTAGGTCTGTTAGACAACAGACCTCGCAGACGCTAAGATGCGTTCGCCGCGAGAGCGGCGACGCCCCCGCCGGCGGATCCGGTCCCCGATATCGCAATTGGGGGACGAGGGTTCGACTCCCTCCGGGGGCGTCAGTTTATGTCTGCAAAGTACGAGAGAATCCGCTATCATCGTGGTGCGATATCGGGGTCACGGATTCTCCGGCTCCCCCAAGATTTGACGAACGGCCCGCCTTGGCGGGCCGTTCGCTTCTACGGTGCGTTTAAACGGTCGCTGCGCAAGCCGGGCGTGCGCACCAGTTCGATCGGTTTCAGCGCCGAGTTCGGGACGACGTAGAACTTGACGCCGTCGCGCTGCTCGACACCGAGCACGGCGGCCTCGCGGGTGCGCATGGTGAGGGCGACGAGCAGGGCGTAGCCGGCGCCGATCGCGGCGACGCCGGGGTAGATGACGCCGAGCACGCCGGCGGCGATCGCGGTCAGGCCGATCGGCCAGAGCCGGATCGCTGCGATCCGACTGGGGGACTCCGGCGGCAGTGAGGTCGCCGTGCGAGCGCGGGCGAGGGCGTCGCGGACCCCGTCGGCGGCGCGCGCGGGGCGGCCCAGCCAGATGCCGAGGGCGAGCGAGACCGCCCACCAGGCGGCGGCGACGTAGACGGTCCTGGTGTCGCCGTCGCGGCCGGCGGCGAGCGCCGTGACCGCCCCCAGCGCGGTCGCCTCGGCGCCGGTGAGGAAGACGGTGATCCGCAGCAGGTCGGTGTAGGGCATCGGCCCTCTACTCTGCCAGCGCCTCGAGCAGCGCCAGCCAGCCGGGCGGCCCGTCGACGGTCAGGTCGGCCTCCTCGGCGATCTCCGCCGGGCCCTCGTCGGAGGCGAGGCCGACGCAGACGGCGGTCCGCAGCTCGCCGCCCCGCTCCAGCTCGCGCAGCCGCCGGAATGCGTCGAGGTCGGTCCGGTCGTCCCCGGCATACACGGCGCGGTCGACATTTCGTTCGCTATGCGGTTGAAATGACGACGGCTCGGCCGGGGGAGCGGCGAGCAGCGCCGCCACCGCCGCGTCCTTGCCGCCGCCGCCCGGCGGGCGCAGCTCCAGCACCTTGCGGCCCCAGCGCAGCTCCAGCCCGGCCCGGCCAGCGGCGGCGCCGATCTCGTGCGCGTGCGCCTCCGCCGCGCGGTCGTCCTCGGCGCCGCGCCAGTGCAGCGCCTGGATCGGGCCCTTGTCCTCGCGCCGCAGCCCGGCCGCGGCCAGCGCCGACGGCCCCAGCTCGGCGAGGAAGGCGGCGGCGTCGCCCTCGCGCCCCGCCAGCGCCGGGTCGAGGCGCGGCTCCTCCTCGCCCGGCAGCAGCAGCTCGAGCCCGTGGTTGCCGGCGTAGGCGATGCCCTCGACGCCGACCAGCCGCCGCGCCTCCTCCGCCCGCCGGCCGGAGACGCAACCGACGAGGCCGTAGCGGGCGCTCAGCCGACGCAGCGCCTCGCTCGCTCGCGCCGGCACCGCGGCTTCCTCGGGCCGCGGGACGATCGGCGCCAGCGTGCCGTCGACGTCGGTGAGCACGGCGGCGTGCTCGGGGTCCGCGCGCAGAGCCGCCAACGACGGGTCCAGATCGCCGCCATGCGGCGTCCTCGGTCGCCCGGGTAGGTCTCCCGTCCGGGCTCCCTGCGTCCTTGTCTGGCGGCCCCTGGACCTCGTCATTACTCGAACTTAGCCACTGAAGCGACAACTAGTATCGCCGGATGCCTTCGGACCACACGCTGAAGCTCGCCGCGATCGGCACCCTGGCGGGCATCTTCAGCGGCCTCTTCGGGGTCGGCGGCGGCACCGTGATCGTGCCGCTGCTGATCTTCTGGCTCGGCTACGGCGAGCGGCTGGCCACCGGCACCAGCCTCGGCGCGATCGTCCTGATCGGCGCGCTCGGCGCCGTCGCCCAGGGCGGCCTCTACGGCAACGTCCACCTGGCCACCGGCCTGCTGCTGGCGATCCCCGCGGTGCTCGGCGTGCTCGCCGGCACCGCGATCCAGCAGCGCATCCCGCAGCGCGCCGTCTCCCTGCTCTTCGCCGCCCTGCTGGTCGGCGTCGCCGTGGAGCTGATCGTCAAATGACTCCCAGCCGTTCGGCGGTTCCTTTTCCTCGCATAGGGCAAAAAAGGAACCGCGGACAGAGCGATGGAGGGGGGCCTGGCCGTGGATGAGCTGCTCGCCGCCCTGCTCGCGGTCGCCGGCGGCCTGGCCGGCGGCCTCGTCGGCGTCGGCGGCGGCGTGCTCTTCGTGCCGGCGCTGACCGTCTTCCTCGGCCTCAGCCAGGTCGAGGGCGAGTCGACCTCGCTGCTGATCATCGTCGTCGTCGCGACCGTCGGCGCCGCCCGCCAGCGCGCCTACGGCAACCTGCAGCCGCGCGACGCGCTGGTGATCGGCGTGCTCTCGCCGCTCGGGGTGCTGATCGGCGTCGTGATCGCCAATACCGTCCCCGAGCGCGTGCTCGAACTCTCCTTCGCCGCGCTCGTCCTCTTCGTCGCCTACGGCCTGGTCCGCAGGGCCTGGCGACCCCCAGCCGGCGCGGGGCGGCGTCCTCGGTCGCCCAAATAGGTTTCCTGTTCGGGCTCCCTGCGTCCTACCCCCGCTTGGCTGGGAAACGCCAGGCATCCTCTAACCTCGGATTGTGGACTCATCCCTGATCTGGCACGACGACGTGCCGCGGCTGCGCTCGCCGATCCTCGTCTGCGCCTTCCGCGGCTGGAACGACGCCGCCGGCGCCGCCTCCACCGCGCTCGGCGCCGTCGCCGACGCCTTCGAGCCGCGGCTGGTCGCCGAGATCGACCCCGAGGAGTACTTCGACTTCCAGGCGACGCGGCCGACGATCGTGCTCAGCGAGGGCCAGGCGCGCAGCATCGAGTGGCCGCGGAACGAGCTGATCGCCGTGCGCGTGCCCGGCGCCGAGCGCGACCTCGTGCTCTTCGACGGCACCGAGCCGAACCTGCGCTGGCGCACCTTCTCGGAGTCGGTCGCGACCGCCGCCGACGCGCTCGGCGTGGAGATGGTGATCACGCTCGGCGCCCTGGTCGCCGAGGTCTCGCACACGCTGCCGGTGCCGATCACCGGCCTCGCCTCCGACGAGCAGCTGGTCGAGGAGCTCGACCTGCAGCGCTCCAACTACGAGGGGCCGACCGGCGTCGTCGGCGTCGTCCACGACTGCTGCCGCGGGATCGGCATCACCTCGGCCTCGCTCTGGGCGGCCGTGCCGCACTACGTCGCCGCGGTCCCCAACCCGAAGGCGGCGCTGGCGCTGCTGCGCCGGCTCGAGGGGCTGACCGGGGTCGCCGTCGACGCGACCGAGCTGGAGGAGGAGACGGCGAGCTACGAGGAGCAGATCGGCCGCGCCGTCGCCGCCAACCCGGAGATCGCCGAGCTGGTCGAGCGGATCGAGGCCGAGCAGGTCGAGCAGCTGGGGTCGGAGGAGGGCGACCTCCCCTCCGCCGACACGATCGCCAGGGAGTTCCAGGACTTCCTCAAACAACAGGACAACTGAGACGGCGAAAACCAAGCCTGGCTAGGACGCAGGGAGCCCGGTGAAGCGAGCGCACTTCCGTGCGTGAGCAATCCGGGCGACTGAGGACACCGCCAGGCGCCGGTTTGCAGCCGTCTCGGCTCAGCTCTCCGCGGCCGGGCAGATGAGCTTGTAGTCGCACCAGCCGCAGACGGTCGGCGACGGGCGCGGCTCGAAGTCCTGGCCGAGCACGCCCTCGCCGACCTCGAAGACCGTGCGCGCCACCCGCGCGGCGTCGTCGGGCCGCACCGGCGCCGCCACCTTCTCGGCGTCGAGCACGTAGTAGTAGCTGCCGGTGTTCGCCTCCAGGTCCCAGGCCTCGCGGGCGGCGAGCCGGTAGAGGGCGAGCTGCAGGTCGCTCTCCAGGTCGGCCTCGCTCTTGCGCTCGCCGGTCTTGTAGTCGATCAGCTCGTGGTCGCCGCCGGGCAGCCGGTCGACCCGGTCGACCCGGCCGCGCACGTGGTGCTCGCCGACCTTGATGTCGAACTTGCGCTCCAGCCAGACCGGCTCGCCCTCGGACTCGCTCTCGCGCTCCCAGTAGAGGCGCATCGCCTCGCGCGCCCGGTCGCGGAACTGCAGCTCGTCGTCGCTCGTGCCGAAGCCGGTGCGCCGCCAGCCGGACTCGAACAGCTCCATCAGCCGTGGCAGCCCTTCGTCCGAATCCTCCTTGTGGAAGCGTTCGAGCACGTTGTGGATCAGGATGCCGAAGCGCTGGTTGATCGTCGGCTCCTGCGGGATGCCGAAGACGCGGGCGAACTTGTACTTCAGCGGGCAGGTCAGGTAGAGGTCGAGGTCGGAGGCCGAGAGGCTGAGCGCGCCGTCGCCGCGGCGCGGCAGGAACTCCTCCAGCGAGGGCTCGTGGCGGGCGGCGATCAGCCTTCGCCGGCCCTCGCGCTCGCGCTCGGACCCGAGCAGGTAGGAGTCGAGCGAGGAAGCGTCGAGCTCGGCCTGCTGCTCGGGCGTGGCGACCTGGCGCAGCAGCCCGTTGACCGCCTCGATCGCCTCCGCGGTCGGCTCGTCGCCGGGGCGCTGGGCGAGCGCCGCCAGCTTCAGCAGCTCGAGGTAGCGGGCGATCGCCCGGTTGACGTCGACCGCCGTGTCGAGGCGCGGCTCGGAGAGGTCGCGGCCGGCCTTCCAGGAGGCCTCGAGGATCTCCTCGCGCAGCATCCGGTAGGTCGCGTGCAGGCCCTCGGCCGGGCCGAAGAGCTCCTCCTCGTGCGCCTCCTCCTCCGCGCCGGCGGCGGCGAGCGCGGTCGCGTAGAGCTCCGAGGGGCGCGCCTCGCCCTCGTCGTCGCGCTCGACCCGGGCGAGCACCAGCCCCTCGCGGGCCGGCCGGCCGATCCGCTCGGCGCCTCGCTCGCGCTCCAGCCCGAGCACGAAGACGTGCGCGAACTCCATCCCCTTGACCGCCTCGCGGGTGTGACCCTGGACGGCGCCGCGCGCGGGCGGCTCGACCACGCCGGAGGGCTCGACCCCGGCGTCGGCGACGGCGCTCAGGTGGCGGACGAAGTCGCGGGTCGAGCCGCCGGGCTCGCGGCGCGCCCAGGCGGCAGCCAGCTCGGCGAGGCGGGAGAGCCCGAGCAGCCGCTCGGCGACCTCGGGCTGGGCGGCGAAGAGGCGCTGGCGGCGCAGGCCGACCGCCTCGATCAGGCGTCGCACGAAGACGTCGGCGCGCCGTTCCTCCAGCACCGCCGAGGCGGCGCCGTAGAGCTTGAGGAAGGACTGGATGCGCTCGCGCGCCTCGGGCGGGATCTGCGGGCTCTCCAGCGCCGCCTCGCAGGCGGAGACCATGTCGAGCTTGCGCCGCCGGGCGATCGTCGTCAGCCGCGCCAGGTCGGCGGAGCGCAGCTCGACCGGCGGCCGGGTCAGCGCCCGCGCCGCGGCGGCGGAGTCGGCCGGGTCGGCGAGCGCCCGCAGCCAGGCGATCGCGTCGCGCACCTCGGGCCGCTGGAACAGCGCCGCCGGCCCCGACATGTGGAAGGGGATGCCGCGCTCCTCCATCGCCGCGGCGACCGGGCCGCCCTGCTGCTCGGCCTCGACCAGCACGCAGATCTCCTCCGGGGCGGCGCCCCGGGCGATCAGGTGCTCGGCTTCGCGGGCGACGGCCTGGGCCTGGGCGCGCTCGTTGGCGCACTTCCAGAAGCGGGTGGGAGGATCACGGAAGACACGGGAAAGGACGATGGTTTCCGGCGCGCGGGTCCTGTCGCCCGCGCGAGGGACCTCTTCGGCATAGGCGTGACTTCCGTGCTCCTTCTGGAGCTCGAACAGCACCCTGTCCTGGGCCGGGGTGATGTCCTCGAACTCGTCGACCATCACCTGCTCGAAGCGGGAGGCGATGGTGGCGCGGACGTCGCTGCGCTCTTCGAGCAGCTTGCCGAGCATCAGGAAGAGGTCGTTGCGGTCGAGGCTGCAGGCGGCGGCGAGGATGCGGTCGTGGGCGGTCGCGAGCTCGACCAGGTCGGGGTCCGCGGGCTCGGAGCCGGACTTCAGCTCGTCGATCTGCTCGATCAGGCGGGCCAGCAGGCCGGCGGGGTTGCCGCGGATCTGCTGGTGGCGCAGGGGCAGCTCTTCGATCCGGTCGAGCAGCAGGGCGAGGCGCTCGGCGCGGCCGAGCAGGCCGAACGTCGGGTCGAGGCCGGCGGCGGCCGCGTGCTCGCGCAGCAGCCGCTCGCCGAGCGTCTCCCAGGTGCCGATCCAGAGCTCTTCCAGCGGCCGGTCGATCAGCTGCTCGACCCGGGCGCGCAGGCGGCCCGCCGTCGCGCGGGTGCTCGCGAGGACGAGGATCCGCTCCGGCCGCGTCCCCTCCTCGACCAGCGCGGCGAAGCGGCGCGCCAGCACCTCGCTCTTGCCGGTCCCGGCCTCGCCGATCAGCAGCAGCGGCCCGTCGCGGTGGCCGATCGCGCGCTGCTGGGGTTCAGAGTCCATTCGAGCGAGGGCAAGCATGGTCCAACGCTACAGCCCGACGGCTCTCCATAGGATGAGCCGCGTGGACGTCCTCTCCGCAGACTGGCCGGCGATCTGCCGGCGCGCCGTCGCCGCGCAGCGCCGGCTGTTCGCCGAGACGCCGGGGAGCGCCGAGCGCACCCGCTACGAGGGGGTCGGCGAGGGCGGCGACCGCACCCTGGTCATCGACCGCCGCTGCGAGGACGCCGTCTTCGACGAGCTGGAGCGGCTGGCCGGCGCGGGCGCCGCGTTCACGGCGATCTCCGAGGAGCGCGGCGAGGTCGCCTTCGGCGGCGGCGGCGCGGCGCGCGTGGTGATCGACCCGATCGACGGCTCGCTGAACACGCGGCGCACGCTGCCCGCGCACAGCCTCAGCATCGCCGTGACCTCGGGCGACTCGATGGCCGACGTCGAGTTCGGCTACGTCTACGACTTCGGCGCCGGCGAGGAGCTCACGGCGCGGCGCGGCGCCGGCGCGGCGCTCGACGGCGAGCGGGTGCGGGTCGCCGCCGACTCGGCGAAGCTGGAGCTGCTCGGGGTCGAGTCGGCGGCGCCCGGCCTGATGCGGCCGCTCGACGAGGCGCTGGGCGGCGACGTGTTCCGCATCCGCGTGATCGGCTCGATCGCGATCACCGCCTCCTACGTCGCGGCGGGCCGGCTCGACGGGATGCTCAGCCTGCGCCCCTGCCGCTCGGTCGACATCGCCGCCGCGCAGCTGATCGCCCGCGAGGCCGGCGGGGTCGTGGCCTTCGGCGAGCTGCCGCCGGAGGAGGTCGGCCTCGGGCTCGACGAGCGCTTCCCGATCGCCGCGGCGGCCGGGGAGCAGGGCCTGGCGACGATCCGTAACGCAATGGCGGAGGCGGTTTAAGAACAGGTGTTCGCGGGAACGTCCGTTCGCTAGACTCGCGGACTCCCCGCCCCCCGAAACCTCTCCCCGAAGGGATGATTCAAGTGGCAACCAGTACCTCCTCCAGTAAAGCAGGCAATACCAGCTCCAAACCGAAATCGCAGGCGAAGAGCGCCGCGGCCCCGGCGCCGTCGCGCGCCGAGCAGGCCCGCGCCGCCGCCGAAAGCGCCGTCGACGTCCCGGTCGGCGCGGTGCTCGAGGCGAGCGACCGTGTGGTCGAGCTGGTCGAGCCGTTCACCGGCCGCGGCGCCGCCCGCAAACAGCTCCGCTCCTACCGCACGCAGCTCCGCCGCACGGTCAGGCGCAGCGAGCGACGCGGCGCCAAAGCGCGCCACAAGACGACCAGCGAAGCGCGCAGACGGCAGCGCAGCGTGCGCAAGGTCGTCGAGGATCGCACATCACGCGCGCAAGGCCTCGTCGATCAGGTGACTGAACAACTGGCTTCGCTGAGGGCATAGGACCAAGCAGGGGGCCGCGCGCGGCGCAGCGACAGTACGTCGGCCGTACGGCGCGAAGCCGCGCGTGGTTCCCTGCGCAGCGTCATATGCCCTCAGCGACCGGTGACGATCAGCGGCCGTGAGCCCGCCGCGGCGTACGGCCAGTTCCCGCCCGCCGGCACGTAGGCCCGGAACTGGAAGCGGACGCCGCGGCTGTCGCCGTCGCTGAAGCGATAGGCGTAGCGGAAGCGCCCGCGCCGGTCGGTCTGGATCGTGCGGAAGGCCGACCAGGGCGAGCGGCCGAGCCTGAACTGGAGCCGCACCGGCATCCCCTTCCGCGGGATCGTGCCCGGCGCGGCCGCGACCCGGCCGCGGAAGACGAGCGGCCGGCCGCCGACCGCCGCGGTCCGCGACGAGGCGCGCAGGCGGACGCGCCCGCGCACCCGCAGGCGCAGCGGGCGGGCGTCCGAGTGCGCCAGCGTGCGGGCGCCGGGGTAGGAGAGCTCGATCCTGCGACTCGGCCCGCGCCGCGTGCGGAAGGAGAAGCGGCCGTCGCCGTCGGTGCGCAGCGTGGTCGTGCGGAGCGCCGGACGCGCGCCGGGGTCGAAGCGCTCGACCACCCGCACGGGCGCGCCGGCGAGCGGCGTGTGCAGGCCGGAGACCAGGCGCCCGCTGACGCGTATGCGGCGGCCGAAGCGGACCCTCCGCCTGAGCCCGCCGCGGAAGGCGCCACGCAGTCGCGTCGTCGTCTTCAGCGGGTTGGCGAGGATCATCGGCGAGCCGTTCGCGCGGGTCGTCGCGACGGCCGAGTTGCCGGCCGCGTCGTAGCCGCGGGCGGCGAACTCGTAGCGGCCGGTCGGCGCGGCGTCGGAGTCCCAGCGCGCCCGCAGCTCGCCGTCCGCCGGCGGCGCGGCGGGCAGGCGCGCGTAAGCGTCGCCGCTGCCGGCCCGGCGCACGCCGATCCAGCCCCGGCCCGGGTCGGCGCCGGAGAGCGGATCGGCGATCCGCGCCCGGATCAGCTCGGGGTCGGCGGGGTCCTGCGAGTTGGGGAAGTCGACGCGGGGCGGCGTGCGGTCGATCCTCACCCGGGTCACGCGGGGCGGGCGGTCGCGCACGCCGCCGGTCGTCGCGCCGTCGTCGACGTTGCCGGCGGCGTCGCGGGCATAGTAGGCGACGCGGTGCTCGCCCTCGTCGATCACCGTGGTGGCGACGCGGTCCCCGGCGGCGACCACGGGGGCGCCGTCGTCGACCCGGATCGCCGTGAACGGCGCCGGGCCGCCCTCGACCGGCCGCATGCCGGAGGCGGCGTCGCTCGCGAGCGCTTCCAGGCCGACGGCGCGGTTCGTCCACCCCGCCGGCGCCCCGGCGATGCGCGTCACCGGATCGACCGTGTCGACATGCAGCGCCGCGTGGCTGCGCGGCGAGGTGACGCCGGCGCCGGAGACGGCGGCGACGTGCAGCCAGCTCGTCCCCTCGGGCGGTTCGGCGATCGCCAGCTGGTCGTCGCCGATCCCGCCGTTCAGCGCGGTCTCCCCCGGCTCGCAGCGCTCCGCCTCCCGGCAGGGATGGCCGGTCGGGTTGGAGTCGACGGCCGCCGCGTAGCCGCGGATTCCGGCGAGCGGCAGCGGCGCGCCGGGGTGGCCGACGCGGACGCGCAGCGGCAGGTCCGGCCGGCCGATCCAGGCAGGGACGCTGCCGAGCGAGACGCCCGGCGGCGGCGTGTCGTCGAAGAGCAGCGGCGCCGACGCCGCCGGCCCCTCCGCCCCGCTCGCGTCCTCGAACCAGATTTCCGCCGTGTAGACCCCTGGACCGCGGTCGGCCCCCAACCCTCCGATTTCCTCTTCGACCACGAGGCTCACGTCTTCGCGCACGACATCGCCCGCTTCGTCGCGGACCCGGTAGTGGAGCATGACCAGCGGCGGGTCGCTCGCCGGAGGCGCGTTCCAGCCCAGCGCGAAGCCGTTGTACGCGTGCCAGCCCTCGCCGACGACCCGCAGTCCGGTGGGTCGCGGCGGCGCCGCGCTCGCGGGGACGGCGAGCGCGGCGCAGAGGGTGCAGAGCGCGAGCAGTGCCGCCGCTGCCCGCCTCACGGCCCGAACTCCCCCGCGGCGCTGCCGCTGCCCGAGCCACCCTGCGCGCCGGCGGGCGGCGCCGCCGGTTCGGCGGGCGGCGCGTATTCGACCGCGCCGGCTTCGCTGACCGGCGCCGGCGCTTCGCTCGCCCGCGGTTCGGGCTGGGGCTCGTGCCGTGGTTCGGGTTCCGGTTCCGGTTCCGGTTCCGGCGCGGGCGGCGGCGCCGTTTCGTACCGCGGGCCGGACGATTCGACCTCGTCGATCGCGCGCTGCGCAACCCGCTCGACCCGCGGTTCCGCGCTGTGCGTCGCCTGCGCGTCGAGCGGCAGCGGCGCGACCCCCGTGGCGACGCAGGCGGCGCCGCCGGCGGCGCCGGCGCAGACGGCGAGCAGCTTGGCGAGCGCCGCGGCGCCGGCCCCGCGCGAGCCGCCCGCCGCGGCGACCTGGGTGACCCCGGCGCCGTCGCCGCCGCCCCCGGGCAGGCGCGAGTGCAGGCCGACGAGCATCTCCTGCGCCCGCTCGAGCAGCGGCCGGGCGGCCGGCAGCGCCGGCGCCAGCGCCGCGACCGTCGCCGGGGTCGTGCGGTAGGAGCGCATCGCCGCGCGGCAGGCCGCGCAGGCGCGCAGGTGCTCGCGCACCGCCGCCTCGTCCGCGGCGCCGGCCTCGCCGTCGCAGTAGGCGGAGAGCAGCGGCAGCATCTGCTCGCAGCGCTCGCCGCTCTCGCTGCTGCCGAGCAGGCGCCGGAAGCGCTCCCGCCCCTCGACCAGCGAACGGTTCACTTTGGTCCGGGTGTAGCCGGTCAGCTCGCCGATCTCGGCGTAGGAGTAGCCGGCGGCGAGCAGGGTCAGCGAGCGCAGCTCGGCCGGCTTCAGCCCGCGCAGCGCCTCGCGCGTGCGGGCGTTGTCCTCGCGCTGCTCGGTGCGCTCGCCGGGCCCGGCGTTGTCGGTGGCGAGCCGCTCGACCGGGTCGCCGACCTCCTCGACGCCCTGCCCCAGCATCCGCTCGCGGTAGCGGCGCAGCGCCATCGCCTCGTGCTTGACCACCGTCTTCGTCCAGCGCAGCAGGTCGCGCGGGCGCTCGCTCGGCGCTTTGGTCAGCACGATCTCCAGCGACCGCTGGTAGGCGTCCTCGGCGTCGTCCTCGCAGAGCGAGAAGCGGCGCGCGGTGCGGCGCAGCTCAGCCTCCTCGCGGGCGACGAGTTCGACGGCGGCGCGCTTGCGCCCGGCGGTGACGGTCCCTCCCTGCACCGGTTCAGCTCCCTGCTCCAACATGCCATGTAAAGCCCGGGAGCGGGACGATCTCTCCCCCCTCTGGACGCTTGATCGGCGCGAAAACCCGCTATTTGCGAACACCGCTGTTTATCCCCACTCGGCGCCGTCGAGGTTTCGACCGCTATCCGGCAGAAAGCTCTACGGCGAGCTCGGGCGGTGGCCCGGTAGCATCCCGCCGGCGATGGGCACCTGCGTGATCACCGGCGGCGCCGGCTTCCTCGGCTCGCACCTCTGCGAGCACCTGCTCGGCAGGGGCCACCGGGTGATCTGCGTCGACAACCTGGAGACGGGGTCGCTGCAGAACATCGAGCACATCCGCGACGACGCCTTCGAGTTCCGCCACATCGACATCGTCGAGAAGGTCGAGATCCCCGAGCCGGTCGACTTCGTCTACCACCTCGCCTCGCCGGCCAGCCCGATCGACTACCTGCGGCTGCCGCTGCACACGCTGAAGGTCGGCTCGCACGGCACCCACCACATGCTCGGCCTGGCGAAGTTCAAGCGCGCCCGCTTCCTGCTCGCCTCGACCAGCGAGGTCTACGGCGACCCCCAGGTCCACCCGCAGACGGAGGACTACTGGGGCCACGTCAACCCGATCGGCCCGCGCGGCGTCTACGACGAGGCGAAGCGCTACGCCGAGGCGATGACGATGGCCTACCACCGCCAGCAGGGCGTAGATACCTCGATTGTTCGTATTTTCAATACCTACGGCCCTCGGATGAGAGCCCACGACGGCCGCGCGATCCCCACCTTCCTGCGGCAGGCGCTGAAGGACCAGGCGCTGACGGTGTTCGGCGACGGCAGCCAGACGCGCAGCTTCTGCTACGTCGACGACCTGATCCGCGGCATCGTCGCGCTCGCCGAGTCCGACGTGCACACGCCGGTCAACGTCGGCAACCCGAACGAGTTCAGCCTGCTGGAACTGGCGAAGACGGTGGTCGAGGTGACCGAGTCGCGCTCGGAGATCGTCTACGAGCCGCTGCCGGTCGACGACCCGCAGCAGCGCCGGCCGGACATCGGCCGCGCCCGCGACCTGCTCGGCTGGGAACCGAAGGTCGAGCTGCGCGAGGGCCTGCAGAAGACGATCGAGCAGGCCGGGCTCGAGCGGCTCGCCGGCGCCTCGGACTGATGGCCGAGCAGGCCTCGGAGCGCCCCACGATCGCGCCGCTGGTCGGCCCCGACGACGAGCGCGTCTTCACCGACTCGGGGATCGAGATCGACCGCCTCTACACCTCCGACGACGTCGCCCCCGGGCTCGAGGAGCGGCTCGGCGCGCCGGGCGAGCCGCCGTTCACCCGCGGCATCCACGAGGGGATGTACCGCGACCGGCTGTGGACGATGCGCCAGTACGCCGGCTTCGCGACGCCGGAAGACACCAACGAGCGCTACCGCTACCTGATCGAGCACGGCTCGACCGGGCTCTCGATGGCCTTCGACCTGCCGACCCAGCTCGGCCGCGACTCCGACGACCCGCTCTGCCAGGGCGAGGTCGGCCGCACCGGCGTCCCGATCGACACGATCGAGGACATGCGGATCTGCTTCGACAAGATCCCGCTCGACCAGGTCTCGACCTCGATGACGATCAACGCGCCGGCGGCGATCCTGCTGCTGCTCTACGAGCTGGTCGCCGAGGAGCAGGGGGTGCCGAGCGAGAAGCTGCGCGGCACGGTCCAGAACGACGTGCTCAAGGAGTACATGGCGCGCGGCAACTACATCTACCCGCCCGAGCCGACGATGCGCCTGACCACGGACCTGTTCGAGTACTGCCGCGAGAACGTGCCGAAATGGAACACGATCTCGATCTCCGGCTACCACATCCGCGAGAAGGGCTGCTCGGCCGTGCAGGAGGTGGCGTTCACGCTCTCCAACGCGATCGCCTACGTCGAAGCGGCGCTCGACCGCGGCTTGAAGATCGACGAGTTCGCGCCCCGCCTCGCCTTCTTCTTCAACGGACACAACAACGTCTTCCAGGAGGTCGCCAAGTTCCGCGCCGTGCGGCGGATGTGGGCGAAGATCGTCAAGGAGCGTTTCGGGGCCGAGAACCCGAGCTCGATGAAGATCCGCTTCCACACGCAGACCGGCGGCGTCACGCTGCAGGCCCAGCAGCCGGAGGTCAACATCATCCGCGTCGCCCTGCAGGGCTTCGCCGCGGTCGCCGGCGGCACCCAGTCGCTGCACACCAACGGCTTCGACGAGGCGCTGGCGCTGCCGACCGAGCGCTCGGCGCGGATCGCCCTGCGCACCCAGCAGGTGCTCGCGCACGAGTCGGGAGTCGCCGACACCGTCGACCCCTTCGCCGGCTCCTACTTCGTCGAGTCGCTGACCGACGAGGTCGAGCAGCGTTCCTGGGAGCTGATGGAGAAGGTCGAGGAGCTCGGCGGCTCGGTCGAGGCGCTGGAGTTCATGCAGCGCGAGATCGAGGAGTCGGCGCACTCCTACCACGAGCGCTACCGCACGGGGCAGGACACGATCGTCGGCGTCAACAAGTACGTCACCGACCAGGTCGACGACGTCGACATCCTGCGCGTCGACCCTGAGTCCGAGCAGCGCCAGCTTGCCCGCCTCAAGGCGTTCAAGGAGTCGCGCGACCAGGCGGCGGTGCGGGTCAAGCTCGACGAGCTGCGCGCGGTCGCCCGCGGCGAGGGCAACCTCCTGCACCCGATCCGCGCCGCCCTCGCCGCGGGAGCCTCGATCGGCGAGGCCTGCGGGGCGATGCGCGACGTCTTCGGCGAATATAAGGGCGGCGCGTTCTTCTAAAGGGACCTGGCGAGCTCAGATCCTGCGCTGCGCCAGAGGAGGCGTCTCAGCGCTCGGGTGAGCGAGAATCAACGGCTTGATTCACCGGTCCCCATCGGAGTAACACCCATGAGCTACACTTGACCGTGCGATGCCTTCCAAGCACCCCCGAATCGCCGTGACCGCAGACCCCGAGCTGGGCGAGGCGTTGGCGCGGGTTCGCGCCGCCACCGGCACCCGCGAGCCCGACGCGACCCTGCTGCGTCGCCTTGCCGTCGAGGGCGCCGAGACAGAGCTGGAGGCCGGGCGCAACCGTCGCGTCGCCGCCGAGGCACTGTTCGAGGCTATGGACTCTGCCGAATTCGACCTCGACCTCGGCGCCGTCGACCGCCTCAACACGCCGCTCGCACCTTGACGGCGAGTCGCCTCTGGGATGGCACCGGGCCGGTGCTGGCGGATACGTCCGCCTGGATGCAGGCACGCCGCGACGCAAGCGCTCGCGATCTCCTGCTCGCCGCGATCGAGCGCGGCGAGGTGCGGTGGTGCTGGCCGGTCCGCTACGAGCTGACGGTCGACGCACGAGGCAGTGACGGGATCGCGGCCATCGAGCGCACGCTGGACACCCTGCGCGAGGTCCCGCTCGATCGCAGCGTGCAGCGCGCGGTCTTATCGCTGATGCGCGAGCTGGCGGCCAGTGGCTCCCACGGCGCCCACCGCTTTCCCCTCACCGACCTCACCGTCGCCGCCGCTGCCCAGCATGCGGGGGTCGACATCCTCCACTTCGACCAGCACCTAGAACGGCTCGGTGGCCATCTCGGCGTCGAAGCACACTGGATCTCCCAGCCCTCCTAGAGGAATGCTGCTGATAATGCGGCCCAACATGGACAGAGAGGCGCCCTGGCGAGATCGGATCAGATCACCGGAATCTCGGTGCTGACGGTTTGCTGCGCAGTAGCGCTGGTGATGGGTATCGCGGTTGGCCTCGCTGCGCGGCTGGGCGGCGGGCAACCAGCGGGCGGCACCGCGTGGATCTCACGGTCCGAAAGTGGAGCTAGCCGTACTCGAACCGGCGACCTCCTGGGTGCGATTTCCGAAAGCTGAATTGAGCGGTCGTTTCTTGAGCGCGTGATTTGCAGGGCTTTCGCCCCACTCTGCGCCCCCGCCCATCCTCCTCGAAGTGCGGGGATACGCGGGGATTAGAGGCGATTCGGGCACTTTCCGGCCAGAAGTGCCTCGTTTCGTGCACCGTTTCCAACCGCTGGCAGCTCGGCCGCTAGGCAGCTGGCGCGGCGAAACCCTCCAGCATCCGGGCGAACTCGCGCTCGCCGATGATCTCGATCTCCCGTCCTTCGGCCCGCAGCTCCTCCGCTCGACGAAGCTTCGCGCTCTTGCTCTCACCCTGGGCCAGCAACTCAAGCAATCCAGCTGCTTCGCGCGTTTGCAGCGCTCGGCAGGCGACTTCGGCTGCGCACGCCGCGTCGGCGGCAGGTTCGTGGTCCGCGGCGGGCTCGATTCCGAGGTGCGCGGCAAGGAACGGAAGGCTGTAGGTCGTGAGCCCCGGCCACACGCGCCGGCCGACCACCAGGGTGCAGGCATACTCGAGCTGCGGCCAGTCAAGTTCGCAAAGCTCGCAGGCATCGCGGATTACGCCGAGATCGAAGGCCGCGTTGTGCGCGACGAGCGGCCGGTTGTTGAGCGCCACTCCCCTTGAGCACCAACACCACGCTCAGCGCCATTCACCCTGACCATCGCTGAAGACGGACTCTCCGCTTCCGGGTCGGTGCTCGACAACGCCGACGTCTTCGCCGCCTTCACGCTCGGCGCCGGGGAGATGTTCCACGTCGAGAGCGGCTCGCTGCACCACATCGAGAACCTCGGCGAGGCGGCGGCCGAGCTGATCGTCGTCTTCTCCGACCCCGCGCCGGTCGACTTCTCGCTGCGCGCCTCCTTCGGCGCGATGAGCGACGCGGTGCTGGGCAACGCCTACGGCCTGCCCGCCGCCGACCTCGCCCGGTTGCCCCGCGACACCGGCTCTCCCGACCTCGTCCGCGGCCGTGGCGCGCCCGTCGTCCCCGACACCGCCGGCTTCCCCGATCCGCACAAGTTCTCGCTCGAGGCCCAGCAGCCGGCCCTCGATTACCCCTTTGGCAACGCCCGCCTCGCCCGCGTCCAGGCCTGGCCGGCCCTGCGCCGGCTCTCGATGTACTCGCTGCGGATCGAGACCAGCGGGATGCGGGAGCCGCACTGGCACCCCGAGACGGCCGAGCTCGGCTACGTCCACGAGGGCCGGGCGCGGATGAGCGTTCTCGACCCCGACGGCAAGGTCGACACCTATTACCTGGAGGCGGGCGACGCGTACTTCATTCCCCGCGCCTACCCCCACCAGATCGAGGTCGTCGGCGACGAGGAGATCCACTTCCTCGTCTTCTTCGACCAGCCGACCCCAGGGGACATCGGCTACCGCGCTTCGGCCTCGGCCTTGCCCGCCAGGGTGCTCGCCTCGGTCTTCGGCGTCTCCGAGGGGGAGCTGCCGAAGTTCCCCTTCACCCCCGTCGACCCTCTGATCGTGGAGAGGCGCAACCCGCTCGACTGACTCCTCGCCAAGGCCCGCGACCTTCTCTATCGACCGCTAGTCTCGACAGCTATGAGCACCGCTTCCCGGCATATAGACGCCGCACCGGGGGCTGACTTGATCAAGCGCGGCATCGCCGACTTGAGCGCCGGAAAGGAAACGGCGGAGGCGCTGCTCGTCTCCATTGGGGCAACGCGCTTGCGGTCCGTCGGCGTGGAGCCGCCGTCGCCGATTGAGTCCCCCGAGCACAAGCTCTATCTGCTCCTTGCGCGCGAACAGGGCGATGCCGCCCATTCGGCCTACAACGCACTGATTCGTCGGCTCGCCAGCTTCGAGCGAACGGCTCAATGCGCGACCTAGTCGACGCGCCGCACATCGAGCGGTTCATGGAGGCGCTCGGCCGGGCAACGAAAGCCAATGGGCGGGTGTATCTCACCGGTGGAGCGACCGCGGTTCTACAAGGCTGGCGAGCGAGCACCATCGACATCGACATCAAGGTCATTCCGGACAGTGACGAGCTGTTGCGCGAGATCCCGAGGTTGAAGGAGCAGCTCAATATCAACGTCGAGCTCGCAGCCCCCTCTGACTTCATTCCCGTCCCCGCTGGCTGGGAGGAGCGAAGCCCCTTGATTCGCAGAGTGGGCATGGTCTCGTTTCACCACTTCGACCCCATTGCGCAGGCACTCTCCAAGGCCGAGCGCGGACACGAGCAGGACCTGCGTGACATCGAAGACCTGATCGCCAGCGGTCTGGTCGACCCCGCTGACGCTCGCGCCCAGTTCGACTCGATGGAGCCGGAGCTGTACCGCTTTCCGGCAATCGACCCCGCGTCGTTCCGGCGGTCGGTGGAGAAGCTGTTCGGCTGACTGATGGGTATCGACGGACACGAGCCCTATCTTCCTGCCTTCGTCCCGACCGAGCCCGACCCGCAAGTCGGCGAGATCCGCGCGGCGGAGTTCCTTCGCGATCGTCCGCTTGCCTACTTCCAGCACTCTTTCCGGCGTGACCACGATCAGGTCTTCGAAGGTCGTCCAGCAGACGATGAGCGGTTCCTCGCCTTCGGCGAGCGTCTCCCGAATCAGGGACTGGCGCCGGCGGAGGGCAGTGATCGCGTCCGGTAGCGGCGCCCCGTCCTCCTCGAACGGAATCCGCGCCACCAGGAACGGGTCGGCCGGCTCGAGCTCCCTTTTCTTGAAGAGGCCCATCATGGCCGCAACCGTATATCCCCTCGGGGCGAGGCGCGCCCGGCGACGGTGAGAACGTGCGGATGGCCGCTCGATCAGCGACCTAGCTCGCGAGGCGGTTGCCGCTACCTGAAGTCGTAGCCTGGAAATTACGGCCCATTTGGGTGCGGCCTAGCCGAGCGGCTTGACGATCTCGTCCAACAGGTCCCGCATCGGCGCCTCGTCACCCTGCATAGCGGCAATCGAGGCGTCGGCATTGGTCTGCGGGTCGACGAGCTGCCAGTCGAGCCGATAGCCGGCGTCTGCGGCCAGCTGAGCGAAGAAGGCGCGCTGGGCGCGCCCGTTTCCGTCGCGAAATGGATGCAGGGCATTGACGTCGCCGAGGTAATGGGCCAGCCGGGCGACGAAGCGGTCGCGAGCGAGGTCGCGGAGACGATCCTCTTGGGCCAGCTCACTGAAGACTTCCGCCCCATAGGACTCGATGTGCTCTGGCAGGCAGAAGAGGTCGGTCTTGGCAAGGACGACGGTCCGCAACTCGCCCGCCCACTCGTAGAGCCCGGCGAATAGATACTGGTGGAAGGCTCGAAGATGTGCGAGGTCGTACTCGCCGGCGATCGGCTCGTGGAGGAGTTGCAGGCCGCGCAGGAACGTCAGGCGTGCTTCGAACCCCTGGAGTTCACCGGCATCGCGAATGCCCGGCATGTTCCGCAGGACTTCGGTGCCAGGATAGACGTACGGATCGTCGCTCACACGTGTCGCGACGCGCCGTTCGTCGCCGCAGCGGTGATCAATCCCTCAAGCGGCTCTCCCGCGAGCAGACGGCGCTCCGCCTCGCGCAGATCGGCGTCAGTGGCGTCTCCCTGGACCCAGAGGTCGGCCAGCTCACGAACCGGCCCGGTGGGCTCGAGGCCCTCCAAGCGCAGCGATCCAGCCACGCTGGCGGCGATCTGAGCGCGATCGGTCACGGCATCGATTCTACCGGCTTGAGCCCGGCCATCAGCTTCATCAGGTTGCGCTTGGGCTTGTGGGCGGTGCGGACCTCCTCGACGTAGCTGTCGAAGTCCTCGGAACGACCGCTCTCCGCGTAGAGCGCTCGCATTGTCTCGTCGATCAGCCGCACCGCCTCGGCGTAGGCGCGCTTGTCCTTGCCCGCGATCACTTCCTCGACGTGGCGGCGATAGACGCCGAGCGCGTCCTCGGGATGCTCGACGCGCCTCAGGTCAGCCAGCTTCAGCCACAGGTCACGGCTGCAGCCGCCCTTGTTTGCGGCCTCCCAGGCCGCGTCCGTATCGCCCTCCCAGATCAGCACCCGCACGAGCTCCGAGCAACCGCGCCCATGTAGCGAGGGGTGCCGCGTGGCGCCCGGCGGGTCCGGCTCCTGACGGCCGAGCAGCGAGAGCGCCCAGTGGCGCCGCTCCTCCCACTCGCCCAGGGCCTTCGCGTCGGTCGCGAGCTCGCGGTAGCTCTCGAGTGTCGGTCGGACGCTGAACGCTTGGGCGGAGTGCCCGAGCGCCTCCGCGCTGCGCCCGCGCCGGCGGTACTCCTCGATCAGGAAGGTGCGCAGGCGCGGGTCAGGATCCTCGGCGAATGCCGCCATTCCGCGCTCGGCCCATTCGAGGGCCATGTCGTCCTCGCCGTGCTCCCGGCACAGCTCGGCGATCTGGAGGAAGCGATAGCCGATTGAAAGGTCCCGTTCCTCCACAGCGATCAGGTCGGCGAGGTCCCCGGAGTGCTGCGCGAGGGCCTGCATGATCCGCGTAATCCGAAAGCGGCTGCGGTAGCGCTCATGCGAGTCCTCCCCGGGAGCAAGCTTCGGCACCTCCGCCCACGCTTCCTCGGCCAGCTCGCGATAGCGCGCGAGGCCGGTGTCCCCGAGCACCTCGGCGTAGCGAATGACGGCTTGGTCGAGCACGTCCCACGGGCCGTCGAGCTCCCAGGCGAAGAGGCGCTCCGCGAGCGCCGTCGGGTTCGGTTGCGCCTTGAGGCAGGCGTCGAGGTGCAGCTCTTCGAGCCGCGCGATCGCGTCGCCCATCTGGCCGCCGGAGTCATCGACGTGATCGAGCGCGCCTTCGGCGAGTTTGAGCGCGTGCTCGGCGAGGTCGACGACATCGCCGTCGTCGCCCTGCTCGAGCTGGGCTTCGAGCACGTCGGTCGCTTCCTCGATGCCGCGGACGTACCCCCAGACCTCGCGATAGGGGACGAACTCCCGGTGGGCGAAGGCCTGCTCGATCAGCGCGCGCAGGGACGCGACGTCCGCCTTGGCGCTCGTCGGCGTCGCAGTCCGCAGCAACAGCTTGCGGGCCAGCGCTTCGTCGTCGTGGGCGTGGTCGATCAGAAGCTCGACCAGCTCGTCCCGGGGAAGCGTCTCGAGATGGGCACGGGCGTCATCGAGCGTCGGCGCGGGATCGCCGTGCTCGCGCTGCCAAGCAAGGACGACCGCGACGCAGTGCTTGCAGAAGGCGCCCTCACGTCCGATCGGGCATGAGCAGGAGAAGCGAAGCTTCCCGCCTTTGGCGCGAAGCTCGACCTGGTAGTCCTCGGAGCCTTGGACGGTGGCGCCGACTCGCTCGGCGCTCGCTCGCAGCGGCCCGACCCTTCCCGCTTCGAGATAGGCGAGACCGCGCTCGTGGGAAGGCGTCGATACGAGGCCGGCAACAGCCTTGTCCAGCGCCTGTGACAACTCGTCTGGCATGTGCCCCGAGGGTAGGGAGCGAACCGGCGCGAGGCTCTTTGAACGGCGCAGTCCTCAGTGCCAGCGGGCTACCGCCTTCACGCGAAAGGGAAAGCCTGCGCGGCGTTGTCCTCGCGCGAGCCCCAACCTCAGCCGACTATCCCCGGAGGGTGGTGCGCCCGGTCGGCGCAGACAAAGATGCCGGAGTGCGGACCCCGTCCTGTCATGGCCAGGAGGACCGCACACCTCGCATGACGGCCATTTCTCGACGTCGTGGTGGAGGATCGCCGCCCCGGTCGTCACTCATGCCACGACGAAACCGTGCGCAGGTGCCAGCGCCTTCCCAGCCTACGCGGCTCCGGACAGGGACTGGCTTCGTCGCTTGGCGCTTAGTCGCTCCCAGAGTGCGCGTGCCAAGAGGCCCACACTGAGAATCGCGGTCCACAGCAGAACCCCCAAGGTCGCGAGCACCACGAACGCAAAGGCATTGGAGGGCCCATTGAACTCTTCCCTCCACGGGGAGACGTAGTCGGTGAACTCGCGAACGTACGTGCCGACCAGGATCGGCACGAGCGCTGGAAGAAGCGCCCACCACCTATAGACGACGAACACGCCAACAATGGCGAGCAGAGAGACGATGGAGCCAGACTTCTGCCAAACGGCGTCAAGGACCCCAGGCAGGTCGAGGTCGAACATGCCGCCGTAGGTGACTGCGCCGAGAGCTAGGGCGGTCGCCAAGGTGATCGTCGTGCGAGCCCTGTCGCTCAAGTCGCGCATTAGCCCCAGGTACCCGAAAGGTAGCCACGCGTTTCGCGCTGACTGAGTGGCGGCCAGTCGGACACGGTCGCGCTCCTGCTTCGCGCGAGGAGTGACAGCCCAGGGTCGGCTCCGCAGCTCCTAATCCAGACCGCTAGGCATCTCTTGTCGAGTGAGCGAGCATTGTGGCGGGGGCTTCACTGGAATCAGCGTCGAGCAGGGAGGCGAACTGACTTGCTGCCATCCGTCGGCGGATCTCTCGTGTGTGGCGGGCGTCGTCGAAGAGATGTGTGTAGGTGTCGAGCGTGATCGTGATCCGGGCGTGGCCGAGGATGCGGCTGACCTGGGCGACGTCGATGCCGAGGTCGACGATCAGGTGGCTGGCGAAGGTGTGGCGAAGATCGTGGTTGTGCCGATGTCGGCACAACCACGATTATGCCGACCCGCTCGTTATGCCGACATGGCTCCGGAATCCGGCTCTGGAGGCGGCGATCTGGGCGTAGAGGTCGGCATAACGCGAGGCTCTGCGTGATCGTGCCCCTCCTTGTTCTCAG
>Ga0210110_1000041_pt1 | contig 47841 bp, 42 predicted proteins | sample China_Galinas_PW_2_FD_184865 | JGI IMG/M metagenome (GOLD analysis project Ga0210110, IMG submission 184865) | Wetland microbial communities from San Francisco Bay, California, USA, that impact long-term carbon sequestration - China_Galinas_PWB_D1... | ecosystem: Environmental > Aquatic > Marine... | reverse complement strand
GGGGATGGAGGTCTTGACGGCCTTGTCGAACAGCTCGTCGTAGCGCTTGACCCGCTGGGTCTGGCGGATGTACTCCTGCTGGACGGGGAGCGGGTCCCTGCCGGAGGGGGCCGGCCCGAGGACCGGGCGGGCGCCGAGCACGAGGAAGTCCACGTTGCCGGTCAGCTCGTCGGTGACCTTCCCGCCCCAGTCACGGATCATCGCCTCGATGTCCTGCTGCTCGAGGGGCGTGGCGACGCCGTCGCCGTCGGCGTCGAAGTTGCCCTCGATCAGGAACACGTAGATCTTCTTCGGGTCGTAGACGGGGTTGGCGATGACGTCGCCGCGGGCGATGGGGTTGCCGGCCCGCTCGTTGAGCACGCGGCAGGTGGCCGACTCCTCGTCGAGACGGATGATCTCGATCTCGCCCTTCGGACGCGGGTAGTTGCCGGCCGCGTCGGGCTTGATGGCGGTGGCGTCGGTGTAGACGGCGAAGGTCATGCCGAGCTTGATCTTGTCGCGTCTGCCGAGGCTGATCGACACGTTGCCGGTCACGGGGTTCACCCCGGCGATCGTCCCGTCCACCAGTGCGTACTCGTCGGTCGGGCTGATGAGGTCCTTGGATTTTTCCTGCTGGAGGCGGGCGATGTTGTCCTGGAGGCGGAGGATCTCGGCGTCCTTCTGGCGGACCTCGTCGCGGAGCTGCGCCTCGTTGTCGCGCGCGGTGTTGCGGCAGTCCTCGAGCTTGCGGTCCATCTCCGTCTCGAGCGCGTTGATGCCCTCGCGGTAGCGGTCCACCTGCTCCTGCGCCTGGCTCACCTGGCTCGCCATCGCGGTCTGCTCGGTCTCGTACTCACCCCGGATCGCGTCCACCCGCGCACGCTCGTTGAGCAGGTCCTGCTCGGCGTCGGAACGGGCGTGCTCGGCGTCGTCGAGCTGCTGCTGGTACGCCGCGATCTGCTGGTCGCGGTTCTGCATCGCCTGGAACAGCGGGCCGCTCACCCCGGCGTTGTCGAGCTTGGTCGTCAGGCTCTCGATGGTGTCGCCCGGAATGCCGGTGACCTTCGACATGGTCCCGCGCATCGAGTCGGCGAGGTAGCCCACCACGGTCTTGCGCTGCTGGGCGGCCAGGTCCTCGTAGCGGCGGACCACGTCGCTGACCTTCTCGCTGTCGCTGACGATGCTGCTGTAGTTCGCCTGGAGGTCGGCGAGCTGCTTCTCCACCTTGCCCTTGTTCCCGAAGAAGATGATCGAGAGCACGAAAAAGGTGAAGGCCAAGAGGCTCAGGATCACGATCGTGACCCCGACGCCGACGCTGGTGCTCGTGCGAGCCGCCATGGACACACTCCCGTCTGGATACCCACCCCCGGGGCCCGGCCCGGGTCCGGCAAGGATACGCGGGCGGGGCGGGTCCGGATGCCCCCCGGGCATCACCCCCTCTGGTCACCGCGATCGCCGGTGTGCTCGTCGGCGTCGCGCCCCGGAGCTGTGCGGGGCCGATTTCTCGTAGAATCGCCCCCGGAAAGGGGCATCCGCGTGGACCTCGGCACCTGGCACCTCGTGCTCCGCGTGGCGCTGGCGGCGGCGCTCGGCGGGGCCATAGGCATCGACCGCGACCTGCTCCGCAAGCCCGCCGGCGCCCGCACCATGATGATGGTCTCGATCGGTGCCTGCGCGTTCACGCTGCTCGGGGCGATCTCGGCCGAACGCATCGCCGAACGCATGACCGGCACGCCGGTCTCCCTCGACCCCACCCGCGTGATCGCGGGGATCGCCGGCGGCGTCGGGTTCCTCGGCGCCGGCATGATCATCCAGGGACGCGGGCGGGTGCGGGGGCTGACGACCGCGGCGGGCGTCTGGGTGACCGCGGCGGTCGGGGCCGCGTGCGGGCTCGGTGAATACTCGCTGGCGATCGTCACCAGCATCGTCGCGATCCTGACGTTCACCTCGTCGCGGTTCGTCGGTCACGAGCACGAGCACGAACAGTACGGACGCCGGATCGACGACTAGACCGGCGATCGGGGGCGGCGGCTGAACAGATCCACAACGACGCACCCTGGCTCGCCGCGTTCTTAAGAGCGGTGTTCGTGGATCGGGATCGAGACCGAGCCACGGCGCGGATCACGCCGGGTGCGGCGGGGCCGTCAGGATCCCGATGTACTCGTGCCACGGGCCGACACCGTCGCCGCCCTGGTGCGCCACACCCTTGGCGATCTGGGCGAGGTGGTGCAGATCGTGGCATGCCCAGGTGTGGAGCAGCTCGCCGAGCGTGACCGGGCCGAGCGCCGGGTGGATGCCGCGGCGTTCGAAGTCCGGCTTGGTGAGGTTCATCCCGCGCAGCGTGTCGAGGTTGGACGCGCGGAGTGACGCGAATTCGTCGAGCAGATCGGCGAGCGGTGGGCCGTCGTCGGGTTCGATCGTCGCGCGGTGGTCAAACGGGTCGAACCGAAGCGACTCGCCGTGCTCGAGGATGATCCGGGCCCGCGGGATCCAGTCGGTCCGCTCGCCGATGATCAGGTGCCCGACGACGTTGTAGGGGCTGAAGGTCTCGGCGCCGTAGCCGTGGTGGGTCCAGTTCTCGTCGAGCCCGCCGAGCAGCGCCCGCAGCACGCCCGGCGTGCGCTCCAGCACCGCGATGATCTCGCCGAGCGTCACACCCGAGGCTCCGAGTCGCCGAGGTTCTCCAGCTCGTCGGCGTAGCGCTCGCGCAGCGGCTCGACCACCGCCGCGATAAACCGCTCGGTCTGCTCGACCGCGCGCCCGACGTAGCGCATCGGGTCCATCAGCCCGTCCCAGTCGAGGTCGCGGGTGAGGGCCGGGGGGGCGAACGCCGGATCGCCCTTGAGCCGCTCGAGCAGGTCGTTGTCGAGGCCTTCATCTTTGACCCGCGCCCCGGCGGCCTGGGCGTGGACACGGATCTTCTCGTGCAGGTCCTGGCGGTCGCCGCCCGCCTTGACCGCCTCCATCAGGATGTTCTCGGTGGCGAGGAACGGCAGCTCGCCCATCAGGTTGCGCCGCACCATCGCCTCGTGCACGACCAGTCCCGACGCGACGTTGTGCATCAGGTCGAGCGCGCCGTCGAGGGCGAGGAACGCCTCGGGCAGGGAGAGGCGGCGGTTCGACGAGTCGTCGAGCGTGCGTTCGAGCCACTGCGTCGCGGCCGTCTGGTAGGCGTTGCCCACCAGGTTCATCACGAACCGCGCGAGCCCGCAGATCCGCTCGCAGCGCATGGGGTTGCGCTTGTACGGCATCGCCGACGAGCCGATCTGCTTCGAGCCGAACGGCTCGTCGAGTTCCTTGAGATTGACCAGCAGTCGGATGTCGGTGGCGATCTTGTGGAGGACGGAGGCGACCGACGCCAGTTCGCCGAGGATGAGCGTGTCGATGAACCGCGGGTAGGTCTGGCTCATCAGCCCGTGCGTGCCGGCGTAGTGCCCGCCACGCGCCAACTGTTGCACGGCGAGCTTCTCGAACGCATCGACCTTCCCCGGGTCGTTGTCGAACAAGGCGAGGTATGACGCCTGCGTGCCCGTCGCGCCGCGGAACCCGCGGAAGCGGATGAACCCGCACTCGCGGAGCAGCCGGACACGGTACTCCATCACCTCAAGGTCGTGCGCCCACTGGGCGCAGCGCCGCCCGACCGTCAGCGGCTGAGCGGCCTGGTAGTGCGTGAAACCGAGCGTCGGCAGCGATTTGTGCTCGCCCGCCCGGTCGCACAACGCCAGGACGACCGCGCCGACTTTGAACGCAACGAGCCGGGCCGCCGCGTCGAGCAAGATCAGATCGGCGTTGCAGACCACGTCCTGGCTGGTCATGCCGAGGTGGATGATGGGCTTGGCCTTGGGGCACTGCTCGCCGAGGCAGTGGACGTGGCTCATCACGTCGTGGCGGAGGTCGCGCTCGATCTCGGAGGCACGGGTGATCTCCTCGTCGGTGATGCCGCGCTCGACAACCGTACGGAGTTCTTCGACCTGGTCCTTGGTGACCAGAGGGCGTGAGCCCTCGCTTGCGCTTGGGCCTCTTTTCGATCCCCAGTCTTTGGTGACCTCGTGCTGGGCTTCTGCGACCGCGAGCCAGATCCGGCGCCACGTGTCGAACTTGTGCCTGGCCGACCAGATGCGCTGCATCTCGGGCGAGGCGAAGCGCGTGCTCAGCGGGCTCTGGTAGCTGTCGTGCTCGCTCACGGGGGGAGTGTAGATCACCCCTCTGAAGGAGGCCCAAGCGCAAGCGCGGGCTTTGCATCGCGCCGCGCGGGGGTCGCGGGGAGAGCCCTTGCTTGCGCACGGGCCTCTTTGCGTTGAGTCTCGGGCGATGGGGGTTCAATCCAGGGGGGCGCCCTGTCCGTCGCGGACGTAGCGGACCGCTCCCTCGACCGATTCGGAGGTGAAGAGGTAGCGGGTGCTGCCGTGACGGGTCCAGACGCGGGTCTCCTCACCCACCAGCCCCGCCTCTCGCAGGCGGCGTGTCGCCCACGCCTTGAACTCGCGCATCATCTTCTCGGGTTCGGCGTTCCCTGACACAACCACGTGGACATGGTTGGTTCGGACGTTCAGTGCGTGCAAGATCCACCCGCGGTGATCGATGTGATCTGTGATGGTGTCGGTCACGATGCGCCGGGATTCGGAGTTGAGCGTGACGGGTTTGTGCTTCAGTTCGCTCGCTTCGAAGCGGGCTCGCCCGCTCTGCTCCGACAGGTAAGGCGTGCCGTGGCGGTTGTGGTCGGGGTCGGCCGAGCCTCGTTGGTCGCCGTGGAGCCATGTTCCGTAGGTGGTCCAGGTGATGAGATAGGCGAGCGGGGGCACTCGGGCATCGTACGGGGAGCCCGCGCTTGCGCTTGGGCCTCTTTCGTGCGTGGGAACAGGGCAACGCCCCTCCCCGTACCATCGCCGGATGCGGGGCGACGACGCACGCGACCTTGAACTCGTCGAGCGGATCCGCGCCGGCGATCCCGACGCCTGGGCTGAGCTGCTCGAGCCCTATCAGGACCGGCTGTTCGGCGTCTGCCTGCGGATGGTGGGCGACCGAGAATTGGCCGGCGACCTCGCCCAGGACGCGATGGTCCGCGTCATCCAGCGGCTCCACACCTTCGACGGGCGGAGCAAGCTCTCGACGTGGATGATCCGCGTCACCATGAACGTCTGCCTCTCGAAGCTGCGTTCCGAGAAGCTGAGGCGTCACGCCCCGCTCGAATCGGCGTCTGTCCGGGACGATTCGGGGTCCGGACGAGGGGAACCCACCGCTGGCGAGAGCGTCCAATCGGGTGAGCTGCGGGCGAGGCTGGCCTCGGCCCTGCTCCGGGTCTCGCCCGATCAGCGGGCGATCCTGATTCTGAGAGACGCCCGCGGGCTCGAGTACGAGCAGATCGCCGAGGTTCTCGGCATCGCGGTGGGCACAGTCAAGAGCCGCCTGTTCCGGGCCCGGTCGGCCCTGCGCGAGGCGATGGAGTCGGACGAGTGACGAGCGAGCGTCAGCACGGGGATCGGGCGAACGACGCGAGACGTGCACGCTTCGACGAGGGCGACCTGCTCGCGTTCGTCGAGGGCGAGCTGGACGCGGCACGGTCGGCCGAGATGGAAGCGGCGCTGGCGCGCAACCCCGACGTCGCGGCGTTGGTCGAGGGGATGCGGCGCGACCGCGAGGTGCTGATGGCGCTGGGGGATGAGGCGGCACCGGCGGAGCTGATGGAACGGGTCGGGCGAACGCTGGAGGGCGAACGGGCGGGCGCGGAACCGGAGTTCATCGCCGTGCAACCGAGTGTGGTGCGGGTTCGTCCGTCGCCGTTGCGGGTGTTCTTCGGGAGCCGGCGTGGCAGGCAGCTCGCGATGGCCGCGGGGTTGCTGTTGGCGACTGGCGTGGTCGGGATGATCGCGGCGAGCATCATCAGCCGGGTGCCGATCGGCTCGACGCGGACGCCGACGCCGATCCCGCTGGCGCGTGGGCCCGAGCGTGCGACCGAACAGGAACGCGAGTACGTGACGGAGCAGCTGGAACAGACACGGGACTTTGTCGCTCCGCTCGCCGAAGGAACGGCGCGCGGGGTTGAGCCGCGAGAGCCCGGCGTCGTGGGCACCGAGCCGATGACTCAGGAGCGCGCGGCGGCGCTGCTGGCCGAGGGACGGCTCGCGGTGGTCATCCCCGACGGGCGTGCGGGCGGGGTTTCGGCGGCGCTGGCGCGGCTGGCCGAGGGATCGGACGGGTCGGGGCGGTGGCGGGTGCGCGCCGACGTGCCGCACGAGCTCGCCGCGGCCCTGCTGCCGGCGACGCGACCGACGATCGAACAGCCGCAGCACGCCCCGATCGTCGCGGGCGGCGAGAGCCTGCCCGCGCCCAAGTTCGAGACGCGGGTGCGACGCGGGGCGGAGGCGTCGGTGTTCCTGCTCGACACGCCTGCGGACGAGGAGGCGCTGCGCGAGGCGCTCGACGCGCTCTCGGGGCGAATCGGATCGACGCCGGAGTTGATCGAGCTCGACGAGCCGGTGGGCGTACCACCCCCTCCGCCCGATGCGCGCACCGTGTTCTGGTGGACGCGTCCGATCGACGAGTGGGACCGCGCGGTCGTGCCCGTCGTCGTGATGCCGGAGTGAAGCCTCAGTTGGCGACGATGTTCACCATCCGACCCGGGATGGCGACCACCTTGCGGACTGTCTTGCCCCCAATGAGGGACTTCACCTTCGCGTCGGCGAGCACCAGCTTCTCCAGCGCCTTCGCGTCGGCGTCGGCGGGCACCATCATCCGGTGGCGCACCTTGCCCATGATCTGCACCGCGATCTCGACCTCGTCGTCGGTCAGCATCGACTCGTCGTACGAAGGCCACGACGCCTCGCTCGCCGGCGTCTCGTGGCCGAGCCGTGACCAGATCTCCTCGCCCAGGTGCGGCGCGAACGGGCAGAGGGTCAGCGCGAACCGCCCGAGCTGGTCGCGCGTCAGCGAGCCCGAGCCGTCGTCGGCTGCCGTCGCGGCGTTCACGAACTCGATCATCGCCGCGATCGCGGTGTTGAACCGCAAACCCACGACGTCGTCGCCGACCTTCGCGATCGTTCGGTGCAGCTTCTTCTCCAGATCGGCGTCGGGTTCGGCGACGAGCTTGGGCTCGCCGGTCGCCTCGTCGACCGCGACGCGCCACAGGCGCTGGAGGAAGCGGAACAGCCCGTTGGTGTCCCTGGTGTTCCAGGGTTTGGAGGCCTCGAGCGGGCCCATGTACATCTCGTAGAGCCTGAACGTGTCGGCGCCGTACTCGGTGATCACGTCGTCGGGGTTGACGACGTTCTTCAGGCTCTTGGACATCTTCGCGACGATGCGGGTGACGCGCTGCCCGGTCGCGGTCTCGATGAACTCGTCCTCGGCGCGCTCCTCGACCTGATCGACCGGCACGAGGCTGCGGTCTCCCCGCTGGAAGGCGTGGGAGGTGATCAGCCCCTGGTGGAAGAGCTTGCGGAACGGCTCGGGCGTCGAGACCTCGCCGAGGTCGTACAGCACCTTGTGCCAGAACCGCGCGTAGAGCAGGTGCAGCACCGCGTGCTCGGACCCGCCGATGTAGAGGTCAACGCCGTCGGCGCCCATCCAGTACGACTCGGCCTCGCGTGAGGCGAACCGCTCGACGTTTCGCGCGTCGCAGAACCGCAGGTAGTACCAGCAGCTCCCCGCCCACCCGGGCATGGTGTTGGTCTCGCGCGTGACGGGCGTCTCGGGGTCGAGCGTGCTCACGCCGGCGGCGCCGGCCGTCGTCTTCACCCACTCGCTCGCCTTGGCGAGCAGGGGTTTCGGCTCGTCGCTCTCCTCGGGGTGATAGTCGGACATCTCCGGCAGCGTCACGGGCAGTGCCGACGGGTCGACGCCGTGGTGCTCACCGCGCGCGTCGTAGACGATGGGGAACGGCTCGCCCCAGTAGCGTTGCCGGCTGAACAGCCAGTCGCGGAGTTTCCAGTTCACGCGGTGCTCGCCGCGCTGGTGCTCCTCGAGCCACCCGATGATCTTCGTCTTGGCGTCGGCGATGTGCAGCCCGTCGAGGAAGTCGCTGTTGATCGCGGGGCCGTCGCCGACGTACGCCCTGCCCTCCCAGCCGTCGGGCGGCCGCACGGTGCGGATGATCGGGAGGTCGAACGCCTCGGCGAACTCCCAGTCGCGCTCGTCCTGCCCGGGGACGGCCATGATCGCGCCGGTGCCGTAGCCCATCAGCACATAGTCGGCCGTCCAGACGGGGATGCGCTGGTCGTTGGCGGGGTTGAGCGCATAGACGCCGGTGAACACACCGGTTTTTTCCTTGCTCTCCTGGCGTGCGACGTCGCTGCGGTTGCGGGCGGCCTCGGCGTAGCCGCGCAGCGCCGCGACGTCGGTCTCCGGGGCGGGTTCGATCAGCGCACGCTCCACGAGCGGGTGCTCCGGCGCGACCACCATGTACGTCGCCCCGAAGATGGTGTCCGGACGCGTCGTGAACACGCGCAGCGACTCGCCGGTCGGCTCGGCGTCGGCGCCGAGCAACGGAAACTCGATCTCCGCCCCCTCGCTGCGCCCGATCCACTCGCCCTGCTGTGTCTTCGTGCTCGACGGCCAATCGACCAGCTCGAGGTCACGCAGCAGCCGCTCGGCGTAGGCGGTGATGCGGAACATCCACTGGCGGAGCGGCTTGCGCAGCACCGGGAACCCGCCCCGCTCGCTCCTGCCGTCGATGACCTCCTCGTTGGCCAGCGCGGTGCCGAGCCTGGGGCACCAGTTGACGGTCTGGCGGGCGACGTAGGCGAGGCGGTACGAGTCGATGATCGAGCGGCGGGTCTCGCGGTCGATCGTGCCCCACTCGCCGGCGACGGTGCCGCCGGGCAGGTCGCCCGCGCCGGCGTACTCGCCCGCGTCCGGGTTGAGCTTCACCGGGCGTTCGCCGCGCTCGAACAGCCCGATCAGTTCATCGATCGGGCGGGCGCGCCCCAGCTCGGTGTCGTACCACGCGTCGTAGATCTTCAGGAAGATCCACTGCGTCCAGCGGTAGTAGTCCTCGTCGATCGTCGCGAACTCGCGCGACCAGTCGTAGCAGAAGCCGAACCGCTTGAGCTGGCGCCGGAAGTTGTCGATCGTCCCGCGTGTAAACGTCGTCGGGTGCTCGCCGGTGTTGATCGCGTGCTGCTCGGCCGGAAGCCCGAACGCGTCCCATCCCATCGGGTGCAGCACGTTGTGCCCGGTCATCCGCTTGTAGCGGCAGACGATGTCGGTCGCGGTGTACCCCTCCGGGTGCCCGACGTGCAGACCCGCGCCGGACGGGTACGGGAACATGTCGAGGCAATAGAACTTGGGCTTGCTCGCGTCGAATCCCGGCTCGCCGGGGTTGGGCTGGGCGAACGTGCCGCGCTCGGACCAGACGCGCTGCCACTTGGTCTCGATCTCGCCGGCCAGTTCGGCGGTGTAGCGGTGTGTCGTCTCGACGTCGGGCATGGAACTCGCTTCCCGAGGAATGGTGGATTGTGACAAAACCGACAGGGCCCCGCTCGGCGGGGCCCTCGAAGCGTCTCGAATGCCCGCGCGCAGCTATGCCGCTGTCAGAAGCTGTCCGAGGGGCGAGATGGCACTCGCGGGCGTCATCACGGCGAGTATATCGGCCGTTCGGCGGGCGGCTCCACCCGAATCCGGGAGGTCGGGTCGGAGATCACCGGCTCGAAACCCCGGATTCCCGGCAGATCTGAGGCTTCGGGGACTCGCCCCGGCGTCAGTCCCGCGGGTCGCTGATGACGTAATCGAAGCCGCGGCCCGAGTTCGAGCCGAGGGCCTCGATGTTCAGGTCCGGATGCCGCTCGCCCCCGTTGTCCTCGCCGTCAATGCCGACAACGTAGAGGATGTACCCGCGTCCGAGCGGGTCGTTCTCTGCGTCGATCAGTCGGTAGCCGAACGGCTTTCCGTTGTACGGATCGATCGGTACCTCGGGCAGCAACTCGGGCGTCAGCTTGTCGAGCGAGTCCGGGTACTCGCCGTGGGCCGATTGGTAGAGCTCCAGCGCGAGAACAGTACGAACCCCCAACTGCACGGTACAGTTCTGATCCCGCGTACGACGAACGTTGTCGATGGCAACAAGATCGAACTCACTGATCGAGTTGGGTTCGCCCCGCTTGGCCCGAGCAACCAAATCGGCAGCGGCTTGTCGCCCGGATTGCTGCCGTTCTTCATCATCGCTCAGAATGTCCTGATACGCGCCGAAGAGCACATCGATGAACTTCCGGAACTCTCGGCCCCGATCCTCGTATCGGGCGAGGGCGCGCCGCTTCTCCTTCTCGATCGCCCGATCCACCGGGATCACGGACATGTCGCGGTAGTCCTGCCAGAGATCCTCGCATACTCCCTCCGGCATCCCGTTCGCTACGACGCCCTCGATGACGTTGCGATGAACAGTCGTACGTGCCGCGATCGCGGTCAGCCAGTCCAGCAGGTCCGGGTCGCTGCCGAGCTCTGACGCGAGCTTCAGGTTCCCGCGTGCGGCGATCACGAACGAGTCCCACTCGTGCGCCATGAGCGCGTCGTGCATCACGTTTACGTTTGCCCGGGCTTCGTCACGCACCTGTTGGCGATGAATGGCTTCATCGGTCTGCCCGTTCGCGAGGGTGCTCGCGATTACAACCGCGAGCAGGATCAGACCGGCGCCCCGCATCACCCGCCCCGCTTGGCCTTGGCCTCGGTGAGCAGGCGTTTGGCCTCGCCGGCGAGGTAGAACGAGCCGGTGATGCAGATCAGGTCGTCGCGCCGGCCGACCCCCTTGCACGCGGTGTTGATCGCTTCCTTGAGCGTCGGGCAGACCTGCGTCATCTTCGGGTTGATCTTCTCGAAGCGACGCTTCAGCTCCTCGGGGTCCATCGCGCGGGGGTTGCCGGTGGCCTTGGTGAAGATGATCTTGTCGGCCCCGATCGCGATGCGGGTGAGCATCGCGTCCACGTCCTTGTCGGCCGCGCACCCGAAGATCGCGATCATCGAGTCGTAGCGGATGTGGGCGCCGATCGCGCGGACGAACGCCTGCACGCTCTCGGCGTTGTGAGCCCCGTCGATCAGAACCCGCGGGGAGTCCCATACCTGTTCGAGCCGCCCGTTCGACTTCGTCCGCGCCATGCCCTCGGCGACACGGACTTCCGGCGCCACGAAGCCGCGGTCCGACAGCTTGTCGAGCACCGCGAGCGCGAGCCCGCAGTTTGGCGCCTGGTGCTCGCCCTTGAGCGGGACGGGCACGTGCTCGTAGCTCGAGCGCGGGCTGGTGAGACAGACGCGTGCGTGCGGCCCGAGCTCGGGGTTCGCCTCGAAGCGGCACGAATAGGCGACGTCTTCGCCGAGCACGACGAGCGGCGCGGCGCGCACCTCGGCCTCGGCGCGGAGCACCTCCATCGCCTCGGGCGCCTGCGGCACGGTGATGCACGTCACGCCGGGCTTGATGATGCCCGCCTTCTCGCGCGCGATCTCGCCCAGAGTCCCGCCGAGGATCTCGGTGTGCTCGAGCTGGAGCTGCGTGATCGCGCAGACCTCCGGCTCGACGATGTTCGTGCAGTCGAGACGCCCGCCGAGCCCGACCTCCATCACCGCCAGGTCCACCGCCTGCTCGCGGAAGTAGAGCAGCGCCAGCGCGGTGATCAGCTCGAAGAACGTCGTCTCGCCGTGCCTGTCCGCGACGGCGTTGGCGGCGCCGACCGCCTTGCCAAGCAGGCGGACGAAGTCGCCCTCGTCGATCACGCGATCGTTGAGGCGGATGCGCTCGCGGACGTCGATGAGGTGGGGGCTGGTGAACACGCCGGTGGCGTACCCGCAGGCCGCCAGCGAGGCGGCGAGCATCTCCACCGTGCTGCCCTTGCCCTTCGACCCGGCGACGTGGACGACCCTGACGTCGCGTTGCGGGTCGCCGAGCACCTCGGCGATCGCGTTCATCCGGTCGAGCTTGAACGCGTCGGGGTCGATGCGTGCCGGGCGGGTGCGTTCGACGTTCGGGCGATCGTCGAGGTACCGCAGGGCGGTCGCGTAGGACTCGAAACGGCGGCGCCGCACGCGCGGCGCGTTGGTCGTGGTCATTGCTGGCTGTTCTGAACGCCGCCGGAGCGGGGTGGAGGTTCTCGTTTCGTGCTACGGTCCCGAGTGTAGGCGAGAGACGCCCGAGTCCCAAGCACAAATGTCGTGTTGCGGTTAAGTGCGCGCAACCGCGTGAGATCACTGGGCTTAGTTGCGCACACCGACATCCCCTTGTTCGGGGCGGGGTTTGACTCGGACGCTCATCAACACATCGTCCACATACTCGCCGCTCTCGGTGTGGAAGAAATCACGCCGACGCCCCTCCTCGACAAACCCCTCCGAGCGGTACAGGGCCAACGCCCGCTCGTTGGTCGCGAAGCACCCCAGGCTGACGATCTCGATCGTGGGATGCACTTTGGCCCAGTCAAGCAACGACCGCAGGAGGGCGCGTCCGACGCCGCGGCTGCGCCACTCCGCCGCCACGCTCATCCCCAACGTCACCCGGTGTTCGAGCACCTTCCGCTTCGGGGCTCGGGCGCTGATCGCGCCGATCATCGCGGCATCAGCCTCTGCGAGCAGGCACAGCGAGCAGTCGTGCTCCAGGTGGTCGCGGACCCACTCGCGTTGCGCAGCGGGGTCGGTGTCCACCTCCTCGCGGCGCGTGACGCCGTACGGGTGCGAGGCGACCTCCTCGAGGCGGTAGGCGATCATGCGCTCGGCGTCGGTTTCCTCGCCCGTGCGCACGACGAACGGACGACCGTCCCGGTCGGTGCACATGCGGGCTTCCCAGCGGCTCATCGTCCCTCGCGTGTCCACATGATAAAGCCGGTCTGCGCCGGTTCGCCGCCTAACGAGTTCACGAGCGCCGCGACCTGCCCGCGGTGGTAGAACCCGTGCGTATAGACGTGCAGAAGGATGTCCCCGATCGTGCTCGAGCGCGTCGGACCGCCGGGCGCGCCGTAGTCGACCGCGTTGCGCAGGCGGGCGTCGTCGAGCGTGCCGAGGTAGTCGTCCCATTCACGCTCGACCTCGGCGTTGAGCGCCTCGATCCGGTCGATCGGCATCCCTTCCGCGGAGCCGTCGCCGCGGGGTTCGACGCCGGCGAGCCGCTCGTACCAGATCTGGCGCGCGACCAGAACGTGGGCGATCTTGTCGAGGGCCCGCTGGTAGCGTTCGTCGGCTCGGGCCGACTCGGGCAGCGCACGCACCGACTCGATCGTGCGCCGGACGGCCCACTTCTCCTGCTCGTACCACCGGCGCTGCCGTTCGATCACCGCGTCTCCCCCCGCTCGGCCTCGACCATCAGCCGCTTCATCTCGCACACCGCTTCGCGCAGCCCCGTGTAGACGGCACGGGAGACGATCGCGTGCCCGATGTGCAACTCCTCGATCCCCGGCAGCGCGGCTACCGCGTCAACGTTGTGGTAGTTCAGGGCGTGCCCGGCGTTGAAACGCATGCCGGCGGCGCGGATCGCGGCGCCGGCCGACTCGACCTTTTCCAGCTCGGCCGCCAGCTCGGGGCGCCGGAAGTCGCCCCCGTGGTGCGCGAAGGCGTGGGCGTACGGGCCGGTGTGCAGTTCGCAGACGTCGAAGCCGGCGTCGGCGGACGCGTCCACCTGGCTCCGCGTCGCGTCGATGAACGCCGAGACGATCATGCCCTCACCCTTGAGCCGCTTGACCGCCTCGCGCATGTCGTGCAGGTGCCCGGCCACGTCAAGCCCGCCCTCGGTGGTGATCTCCTCGCGCCCCTCGGGCACGAGCATCGCCGTGTGCGGGCTCACGTCGCAGGCGATGCCGATCATCTCCTCCGTCGCGGCCATCTCGAGGTTGAGCTTGACCTTGACCATGTGGCGCAGCAGGCGCACGTCGCGGTCCTGGATGTGCCGGCGGTCCTCGCGGAGGTGGACGGTGATGCCGTCGGCCCCCCCAAGTTCGGCCTCGTGGGCCGCCCGCACCGGGTCGGGCTCGTCTCCCCGCCGGGCCTGCCGCACCGTCGCCACGTGGTCGATGTTCACGCCGAGCTGGATCACGCCGGCATGGTAGTGCCGCGGGCTCCGTGCCGGGTCACCCCGCTGCGCGAACCTGCGTCGGATCCTCGTCGAGCACGAGCTGATCGACCTTCGGCGCCTCGGCGAGCGGCTTGCCCCGCTCGTCGGTCAGCGGACGCCCGTCGAGCGTGCGGATGATCGGGATCGGGTGCGCGCGGTCGTTGGCTGCGAGCTCCGCTTCGAGATGCTTCTTCGTGGCGTCGTCGAGCTCGGCCCACTTGCCGCGCCCGCGGCATTTGGGGAACGCCGAGCACCCGAGCCACGGGCCGCGCACCCCGTACCGCAGGTTCAGCGGGCTGCCACACTTGGGGCAGGGCAGATCGGTCTCGACCGGCGGCTGCGACGGTGCGGTCACGTACCCCTTCTTGTCGATGTTCAGGATGATCCCGTCGTCCTGGCTCTCGCCGTCCTCGAGCGGCGTCGAGAGGAACGGCCCGTACCGACCCGTCCGGCGCACCATCGGACGCCCCGTCTTCGGGCACGCGACATCGACGTACTCGGCCCGGCGCGGGTGACCCTCGCGATCGACGGGGCACGCGTAGTCGCAGTCGGGGTAGCGCGAGCAGCTCAGGAACCGGCCGTTCTTGCCGAAGCGGTAGACCAGGTCCGAGTTGCATTTCTCGCAGCGGTACTCTTTCGGCGCCGGCACCGTCTCGGCCTTGGCGTGCGACATCTCCTCGTGCGCACGCTCGAGACTCTTGCTGAACGGGGTGTAGAACTCCTCGAGCATCTCGATCCAATCGAGGTGCTCGTCCTCGACCTTGTCGAGCTCGCCCTCCATCTCCCGCGTGTAGCTCACCTCCATGATCTGCGGGAAAGCCTCGATGAGCTTGTCGGTCACCACCTCGCCGAGGTCGGTCGCCCAGAAGCGCCGCTCGAGCTGCTCGACGTACCTGCGGTCCTGGATCACCTGGATGATCGAGGCGTAGGTGCTCGGGCGCCCGATGCCCTCCGACTCGAGCGTCTTGATCAGGCTCGCCTCGGTGTAGCGCGGCGGAGGGCTGGTGAACTTCTGCGTCACACTGAGGGTGAACGGGCTCAGCGGCTGGTCGTCCCCGAGCGCCGGCAGCGTCGCCGTATCCCCCGTCGGCACGCCGGAGACGCGGTAGAACCCGTCGAACACCAGCACGCGCCCCGTCGCGCGGAACACGCAGGGGAGGGCCGGGTCGGCGCCACCCTCGATCGTCACCGTGGTCGCGTCCCACTGCGCGGGGGTCATCTGGCAGCTCACGAACCGCTCCCAGATGATCTGGTACAGGCGGAACTGGTCGCTCGTCAGCGCGGTCTTGACCCGCTGCGGCGTCAGGTCGAGGTTCGTCGGGCGGATCGCCTCGTGCGCCTCCTGCGCGTCCTTGTTGCTCGACGTGTAGACGTTCGACTTGTCGGGTAGGTAGTCGGCGCCGAACTCACGCTCGATGTAGTCGCGCGCCATCGACAGCGCCTCGTTCGAGAGGTGCGTCGAGTCGGTCCGCATATAGGTGATCAGCCCGATCGGCCCCTCGCCGGGGATCTCGACGCCCTCGTACAGCGCCTGCGCGGCCCGCATCGTGCGCTGCGCGCCGAAGCCGAGACGGCTCGACGCGGCCTGCTGCATCGTGCTCGTGATGTACGGCGCCCCCGGACGGCTCGTCGTCCGCTTCGTCTCGATCCCGCCCACGCGGTAGGGAACCGAATGATCGGCGTCGCCCTCGATCGTGCGCTTCCACCGCGCCGGGCCCTTGCCGCGTTCGTCCTCCTCGGCCGATTCGCGGATGTTGACCAGCCCGGCCGCCTCGGCCGCGGTACGCGCATCACCGGCCCGTGTCGGCGCACCCTCCGAGTCGAACCCCGACCCGTCGCCGCCGAGTTGCACGGGCTTGAACTCCTCGCCGCCGATCTGGACCAGTTCGCCCCTGATCGCCTTGTGCTCGGCAAGCCACGCGTTGCGCTGTTTCGCCGTCGGGGCGTTGCCCTTCTCGTCCCGCTCGGCGAGCAGCGACCCCCACGCCGGCCCGAGCTTCTTCGCTTCATCCGCGCTGAGCGCGAAGTTGGCCGCGATCGACCAGCCTTCGTCGGGCACGAACGCCCGGATCTCGCGCTCGCGATCGACGACCAAACGCACCGCGACGGACTGCACGCGCCCCGCGCTGAGCCCCCGCGCCACTTTCTTCCACAGCAGCGGGCTCACCTGGTACCCGACGATGCGGTCGAGGATCCGCCGTGCCTGCTGCGCGTTGACCCGGTCGATGTCGATCGGGTGCGGGTTGCGGAACGCGCGGTCGATCTCGCTGCGGGTGATCGCCGGGAAGATGACCCGCTTGGCCTCGGCGGCGCCCACGCCGATCTCCTCGGCCAGATGCCACGCGATCGCTTCGCCCTCGCGGTCGAGGTCGGTCGCGAACCAGACGTCGTCGGCCTCCTTGGCGGCCCGCTTGAGGTCGCGGATCACGCCCTCCTTGCCGCTGAGCACCTCGTACTCGGGCTTGAAGCGATGCTCGATGTCCACACCCGGGACCGGCTGCTTCTTCTCGCCCTTCTTCGCCTTGCTCGGCAGGTCGCGGACGTGCCCGACGCTGGCGAGCACGACGTAGCCGGACCCGAGGTACTTGTTGATCGTCCTAGCCTTGGACGGGCTCTCGACGATCACCAGGTGCTTGCCCTTGGCGTCGCCGGGCTTGTAGCCCAGCCCCTTGCCGCGGCGCGACCCGGCCTTCTTGGCCGTCTTCTTCGTCGTTTTCGTGCGGGTGGTCTTTTTGGCCATGAGCGGGATCCGTCCCCGGGACCATCGGCATCGGCACCGGCCGGGCGAGAGTTGACAGGGAAGGACCGGCCGACCCCACTGTCAAGGACCAAATCCGAGGCTCGCCCGCCCGACCCCGTAGGGGTCGAAAAAAGCGCACATTGTCGTTACACGTCCCTAAACGAAGCTTCCACAACGTCTTGCGCCCATTCGGCCGGCCCGCCCGACCCGGCGTCGATCCAGACCGAGCCGGGCGTCGCCCGCAGACGGCGGAGCCAGGTCCGCTGGTTCTTTGCGAACCTGCGGGTCTCGATCTTGATCTGCTCGACCGCCTCCTCCAGAGACCAATCCCCCTCGAAGTGGCGGACGAGCTGCTTGTAGCCGAGCGCCTCGCGGGCGGTCGGGCCGAGGCGGCCGGACTCCCAGAGCGCGCAAGCTTCATCGACAAGACCGCGCTCGATCATGTCGCGGACGCGGTCGTTAATGCGCCGATTGATCGCGTCGGTCTCCCACTCGAGCCCGACGAGCACGCAGTCGTCGCGCCCCCCGCCCCCCGCGTCCCACTGGCGCTGCTGCGCGCTGATCGGTGTTCCGGTCAGGCGGTAGACCTCGAGCGCGCGCACGGTCCGGCGCAGATCGTTCGGATGGATCCGCGCCGCGGCTTCGGGATCGACACGCTCCAGCTCGGCCCGACGCTCGGCCGGGTCCATCGCTTCCAGTTGTGCGCGCAGCGCCGCGTCCGAGCCCGGGCCCTTGAACAGACCGTCGAGCAGCGCCTTGATGTAGAGGTGCGTCCCCCCCACCACGATCGGTGTCGAGCCGCGGGCGCAGATGTCAGCGATCGTGCGCTCGGCGTGATCGAGCCACTGCTGGACGCTAAAGGTCTCGGTCGGTTCGACGAGGTCGATCAAGTGGTGGACGACGCCGCGCCTCTCGGGTTCGGTCGCCTTGCCCGAGCCGATGTCGAGGCCCTTGTAGACCTGGATCGAGTCGCAGGAGACGACCTCGCCGCGGGGGAGCCCGCGTGCTTCGAGAGCGAGCGCCGTCTCGACCGCGAGGGCGCTCTTGCCGCCCGCGGTCGGGCCCACGATGACCGGGAAACGCATGACTGAGCGTATCCGTCGCCCCGATCCCGGGGCCCCGGGCGCTAGTGTTGGCCTCATGAACGAGATGGCCTGGTACATCCCGCTGCTGATCTTCGGGGCGCGGGTCTGCGACGTGTCGATCGGCACGGTGCGGATGATCCTGACGGTCGCCGGGCAGCGCGTGCTCTCGGCCGTGCTCGGGTTCTTCGAGGTCATCATCTGGGTTCTCGCCGTCGGCGGGGCGATCCGCTACCTCGACCACATCACCGCGCTGCTCGGGTACGGCGGCGGGTTCGCGACCGGAGTGCTCGTCGGCATGACTATCGAGAACCGCATCGCGCTGGGGTACCGCCTCGTGCGCGCGATCAACCGCGACCCGGAAATCGACCTCTCGGCCGCGATGCGCGGGCGCGGGCACCGTGTCACGCGCGTCGAGGGGACCGGGCAGAGCGGGGCGGTCGAGATCATGTTCATGGTCGTCCGCCGCCGCAGGCTCAGAGAGACCAAACACCAGATCGCCGAGATCGCGCCCGAGGCGTTCATGACAGTCGAATGGACCGACCGCCCGACCAACGGCCCACTCGGCCCGACACAGCGCGGCGTGTTCGGGCGGTTCAGGCTGGGCAAGTAGGTCTCGCCCAACCCGTTGACTCCGCGGACCTTCGTCCGCGGCTCCTCCTGATGATCGATGCGTGCTCCCTACCATCCGCCCGTGCCTGTCCCCCGCATCGCGATCGTCGGGCGACCCAATGTCGGGAAGAGTTCCCTGGTCAACATGCTGGCCGGGGGCAAGGTGGCGATCGTGGACCCGACGCCTGGGGTCACGCGCGACCGGCTGAGCGTGCTGGTGGACCTCGAGTGCCCGACCCACGACGGGCCCGGACGCACGATCGAGCTGACCGACACCGGCGGGTTCGGGGTGTACGTGGCCGAGGGAGGGCGGTACGACGACGCGGGGGAGGACCTGGCGTCGCTGACCGGCGACATCGAGCGTCAGATCGGCGAGGCGGTGTCGAGCGCGGACCTGATCCTGTTCGCGATCGACACGCAGGCGGGGATCACGCCGCAGGACGAGGAGATCGCGCGGCTGCTGCGCGAGCAGAAGCTCGGGTCGCGGCAACGCGGCGGCGAACTCGTCCCCGTGCAGGTCATCGCGACCAAGTGCGACGGGCCGAAGTGGGAGAACCACGCGTTCGAGTTCAGCGCGCTGGGGTTCGGCGACCCACTGATGTGCTCGGCCAAGAACAACTACCTGCGTCGCGAGACCTCCGAACGGCTGTTCGACCTCGTCCCGCACGTCGCCGACGAGGCGGTCGAGCCCGAGGCCGACCTGAAGATCGCTGTGATCGGCAAGCGCAACGCGGGGAAGAGCACGCTGGTGAACGCGCTGGCCGGTGAGCCGCGGATGATCGTCAGCGAGATCGCGGGGACGACGCGCGACGCGGTCGATGTGCGGTTCGAGTTCGAGGGGCGCAGCCTGCTGGCGATCGATACGGCCGGGCTGCGACGCAAGAAGAGCTTTTCCGGCCCGATCGAGTGGTACGCGTTCGACCGGGCGAAGCGTTCGATCGAGCGGGCCGACGTGGTGCTGCTTTTGATCGACGCGACGACGCGCCTGAGCCAGGTGGACGAGCAGCTGGCGATGCTGGTGCAGAAGAGCTTCAAGCCGTGCGTGCTCGTGGTGAACAAGTGGGACCTGGCGCAGGGCGAGAAGACCAGGCGTGGCAAGGCGGTGAAGCCCGAGGACTTCGAGACCTACCTGCGCAAGGAACTGAAGGGGCTCGACTTCGCGCCGATCGCGATCACGTCGGCCGAGACGGGGCTCAACGTCCGCGAGACGGTCGATCTGGCGTTCGAGATGCACGAGCAGGCGTCGCAGCGCGTCGGCACGCACAAGATCAACACGCTCATCCGTGGGTGGATCGACAAGCACCACCCCGCGAGCAAGCGCGGCGTGCACGCGAAGGTCTACTACGCCGCCCAGGTCGGCGTCTGCCCCCCCACCATCGTCATGCTCGTCAACAACCCGGACCTGTTCGGGCCGGGGTACATGCGGTACCTCGACAACCGGATGCGCGAGGAGCTGCCGTTCGCGGAGGTACCGATCCGCCTGTTCGTGCGCGACAAGCGCAAGGCCGAGGGGCGGCGCGCCACGCACGGGACGGACGATGAACTCAACCCGCGGCTGCTCGAGGACGCCGAGCTGCTGGCGCAGCTCCCCGACGACGCCGAGGCGTACTTCGAGGACTGAGTCACCGCGGAGGCGTAAGCAAGATCACCGGGTATCGCGCCGCCGCTTCGACCCTGCCAGGGTAGAGACACAAAGAACGACGACGCAGCCCGGCGTCGGGATAGGTGCCGCGAGCCGGATGCCTCGCACCCCGCCGCCGAATTCCGGGGTCATGCTCCCCACAAGCGTGGCGTGGTCGGGGTCATATGCCCCGTAGTCGCGACCAGCAGAGCCCCCGTCCCACAACAGGGCCTGCATGAGGTCGAAATCGCTGGACGAGGTCCACTCGCTGACGCCCCCAGAGAGGTCGAGCAGCCCCCACGGCGACTGTACGTGTGGGTACGCGCCCAGCGGCACGTCCCACTCGGCCCCGCCGAGTTGGAGCGTGTACGTCGTGTCGCCCTCACCGGGCAGACCCGGCATCGGCGCCTGGTCCGAGCTGTTCGGGAACTCCCACCACCCGCCCTGCCCCGCCCCGTAGCGGTCCGGGTCGTAGTGGGCGGCCTTGAGCCACTCGTCCCACGTGGGGATCCAGTACTTCGCGCCCGATGAGGGCACGAGTTGATGATTGAATGTGCCATCATTGTTGAAGGTGAAAGTCGAGGTGTCGTACACGCCGCTCTGTGTCGAGGCGAGATCCTCACGCTTGCCGTTGTGCAGCCAGTTGACGTAGAGCGCCGCGTCCTCCCACGAGATGCCGGCGACGGGGAGCATCGCCGCGTCGGGAACGTCGGTGCGGAGCACCCACGGGTCGCCGGCGAACACGCGGTAGGCGCCCCAGTGCACCGGCTCGATCTGGGGGAGTTGGTTGCCGAAGGCGTTGACGAACTCGAGCCACTGCCCCGTGGTGATCTCGGTGCGCCCGATGCGGTACTCATAAGAGACGGACCCGCGCCCCGAGACGCGGAAGGCCGGGTCCGGTCTGTCGTATCCAACGTTGCCCGGGTCGCCGATCGTCACCCAGTCGAATCCGTCGTCCTGGGCGAGGGCGGGCGTCATCCAAAGCCCCATGGCCGTCGCCCATGCGAGAAGTCGCGTCTTCATGTCTGTATTGTCGGCGCACTCACATCGCGGGGTCGAGATCAGGCAGTGGCATCTCCATAGCCGCCAAGAGGCGGCAATGGCACCCGAGGTCAGCGAGCCAGCCCGTCGAGGGCGGGGAGCAGGCGTCGGGCGGGGCGCGTGGGGGCGTAGAGGGGTGTCGGGGGTCGGGCGTCGAGGATCTCGCGGGCGACGAGCCCGGCCGTGTTGAGGTCGCGCAGGGCCATCGCCAGCGCGCGGTCGGTGACGACTCGCAGGCGCCGCCCGATCTGGGCGAAGCGTGACGGGCCGGCGCGGAGGGCCCAGAGCGTCGGCATCGACCACTTGCGCTGCGCGAGGTCGGCGGCGTCGAGGCGGTCGAGTTCGCGCTCGAGCTCGACACAGAGCCCGCCGAGGCGCGTGCCGCGGGCGGTGAGCACGTACTCCGGGCGGAGCGGGTGCCCGTAGCCGGGGTTGGGGGCGACCCAGCCGAGGCCGATCAGGTCGTCGAGGGCGCCGCGGACGGCGCCGGGGCTGGCGTCGAGGCGGTGGACGAGGGTGACGAAGCGCGAGCCGTGGTCGCGCGACAGCTCGGCCAGCACCGGGGCCGACCAGCGGCGGTGGAAGAGCGTGATGAGGCGGTCGGAACGGGGCACGGGTGTTGAGCGGAAGACCCCCTCCGCCCTCGAGGACTCGGGCACCTCCCCCGCCGGGAGCGGGGGAGGAGGGTTGACACAGAAAGTATAGCAGCTATATTCCTTGCCGTCACCCCTCGTGGGCACGAAAGGAGATCCCATGCCGCTCGCGTACACCGGAGACGTCACCCTCTCGCTCCGCGTCAAGGACCTCGGCAAGGCCCAGGCGTGGTACCGCGAGCATCTCGGCTTCGAGACCCTGTACGAGGTCAAGGAGATGGGGTGGTGCGAGATGAAGACGCACGTGCCCGGCGTCAGCGTCGGCATCGGGCAGGCCGAGAGCCCGGCGCAGGGCGGCGGCGTGGTCCCCGTGTTCGGCGTCGAGGACATCGACGCCGCACGCTCCCAGCTCGAATCGAAGGACGTCCGTTTCGACGGCGAGACGCAGACGATCCCGGACATGGTCAAGCTGGCCACCTTCTACGACCCCGACGGCAACGCGTTCATGTTGGTCCAGGACATCAGCAAGAAGTGAGGGAACCCATGCGGACGATCACGGTGATGGCGGCGTTGGTGCTCGCGGCGGCGGCGTTCAGAGGCTTGGCCAACGAGGACGTAGCCACGGCACCCGCGCCGGACTTCTCGTTCCTGGAAGGGTCGTGGGTCGGCGAGCTCGGCGGCACGCCGATGGAGGAGTTCTGGATGCCGACGCGCGACGGCAACATGACGGGCTGCCTGCGCTGGTTCGGCGAGGACGGCTCGGTGCAGATGTACGAGCTGTTCAGCATCACCTCGGGCGAGGACGGTGCGGTGTTCCGCCTGCGGCACTTCGACACCGAGTTCCGGCCGTGGGAGACCGAGGTGGGAGGGCCGAAGGTCTTCCGCATCGAGCCGACGGACGGCGGCGCGCGGTTTGTCCCGGTGGACGCGGAGAGCCAGATCGCGTCCGGCGAGTACAGCGTGGCGGACGGCGAGATGACCTTCCACCTCGAGTTCAGGACCGATCGCGAGCCGCTGGAGATCCGGTTCGGTCACCCTTGACGACCCCGGATCGCACGCTCAGGGCTGCCCGTCGGCGCTCGGCCCATCGTCGATGATCTCGGGCGTCGAGTCGTGCACGCGCCCGAGCGCAGGCGGCAGGTCGATGCCCGCCTGACGCGCCAGCTCGTGCACCTGCGGCAGCGAGCCGATCAGCCCGCTGAGGAACCCGGCCGTGGCGCCCTGCGCGCCGGCGCCGTCCTTGGGTTCGGCGATGCGCCCCGAGTCCCACACCGTGATCTTGTCGATCTTGAGGTTGGTGATCGCCTTGACCTGCTCGCGGACCAGTTCGGGTAGCTTCTCGATCATGAGCAGCGTCGGCGCGATCTGCGGGTTCTCCATGCACGCCTCGACCAGACGCTGGTACCCGTCGGCCTTGGCCTGGAGTACCTGGCGCACGCCCTCCGCCTCGGCCTTGTACTTGGCGAGGATCGCGTCTGCCTCGCCCTGTGCGACGCGGCGTTGACGCTCGGCCTCGGCCTCGGCGGCGACCTCGATCCGCTTCTTCTCGATCTCCTGCGGCGCCAACTGCTCCTTCGCCAGCCGCGCCAGCTCCTGCTCTCGCTCGGCGATGAGGATCGCCTCGCGCGACTTCGCCGACGCGACATCGGCACGCCGGCTCGCCTCGGCGCGGACCTCCGCCAGGCTCGCGTTCGACTCGGCGACCTGCGCCGACGACGTATTCTCGCCCTCGACCGCCCGCGCCTCGGCCTCGGCGACCTCGATGCGCCGCGTCTGCTCGGCACGCTTCGAGGCCGCGATCATCTCCGCGTTACGCTCCGCGACCGCGATCTCCTGGTCGCGTTTCGACTCGGCCTCGCCCGTGATCGCCGTCGCCTCGAGCTTGGCGACCGCGACACGCTTGGCCCGCTCGGCGTCCTTCTGACCGGTGTCCGACTTGGCGCGTTCCTCGGCGACACGCACGTTGCGCTCGCGCACCGCCTCGGCCTCGCCCACCGAGCCGTCCCGCTCCTGCTGCGAGACCTCGACCTTGGCCCGGTTGATCGCCTCGGCCGCGGCACGCTGCCCGATCGCCACGATGTACCCCGACTCGTCGGTGATATCGCGGATGTTCACGTTGATCAACTCGAGCCCGATCTTGTTGATCTCCTGCGCGACGTTCTCGTTGATCAGGTTCATGAACTTCTCGCGGTCCTTGTTGATCTCTTCGATCGACAGGGTCGCGATCACGAGGCGCAGCTGCCCGAGGATGATGTCCTGGGCCTGGTTCTGGATCTGGTGCCCGTTCAGCCCGAGCAGCCGACCCGCGGCGTTGTTCATCAGCACCGGGTCGGTCGAGATGCCGACCGTGAACGTCGAGGGCACGTTGACCCGGATGTTGTTGAGCGAGAGCGCCCCCTCGAGCGGGATCTCGATCACCAGCGGCTCGAGGCTCATGTAGGCGAAGTCCTGGATCAGCGGGATGACAAACGCCCCGCCGCCGTGCATGCACTTGGCGGCGCGGTTCGTCCCGACCTTGCCGTAGATCACCAGGACGCGGTTCGACGGGCAGCGCTTGTAGCGCTGCACGACGAAGACCACCACGAACAGAAAGACCAGCAGAACGGCGAACCCGCCGCCGATCCACGCGGCCAGACCGCCCGAACTCTGCGCAAGAATCTCCACCACGCCCCCCTTTCTACACGCGGACGACGGTTAGCGTGCGGTCGGCGTTGACCGCGGCCACGCGCACGCGCGCGTTGCGCTCCAGCGCCTCACCCTCCGTCACCGCGTCGTAGATCTTCTCGGTCTCGCTGATGATGACGCGCACGCGCCCACGCCCGGACCCGTCGCCGGGGACGGTCACGTACACGTTCCCCTCATGCCCCATCGCCTGCTCGATCGAGACGTTTCCGCTCGACTGGAGGTCGTACACCGCCTTGAGCAGGATCGTGATCAGCCACACCAGCGCCGCCCCACCGCCCAGCCCGAGCAGCGCGCTGACCGTCACGCTCAGGTCGAGCGCGGTGAAGCCGATCAGCCCGGCCCACCCGAACCCCATCAGGAACGACGCGATCGTGCTGAGGCTGAAGATCTCGAACCCGTGCCCGGGGTCGGCTTCCATGCCGGTGTCCACGTCGGCGTCGAGGTCGATGTCGCCGTGCATCTCGCCGCCGATGAACATCAGCGCCAGGCGGATGACGAACACGAGTGTGCCGACGAACGCCGGGATGCTGAACCACAGCGCGAGGCCAGTGGTGAGCTGGTCGAACATTGCGTCACGCTCCCTGGGGCGGGCCGGCTCCGCGCCGCGGACTCAACCGCCGCCCGGCCCGTCATTCTATGGGAAAACGGACGCGCGGGTTTCGTGAGGGGGAGGGTGCCGCCCCCGTTCGAGGCTTGGGCGCAGACGACACCACACCGACGGTTACACCGCGTGTTACGGCATTGACGACAGCTCCTGCGGGGGGGCGAGGTTTCCCCACGCGGGTGCCCGGTACGGCGGCACGACCGGCGCGACCTCCGGCCCGCGATCCCGCCCGCCCAGACCGTTCGACGTGAACCGTCCGGGCATGAGCACGATGTCGCTCTCCTCGCCGCTGACCGTCGGTGGGTCCCACGCCCGCGGCACGTAGCGAGTGCGCGGGGGGAAGATCACTTGCGGAACCGTGGGCAGGAAGCCTCCGTTGATGCTGCTCGATCGCCCGACCGCCACATGCCCATCGGCGAACAGCAGGGTGAGCTGTGCGTTGGGATACCCGAAGAAGGGGTACGTGAACCCGGATGGCGCACCGCTCGGCACGGCGTGGTTCCACGCGAACTCGGGAAACACGTGGATCTTCACGGATGGGTAGACAACCTCCGATCTGCTCCGCGGTCCGAGCTGCGCGTTATAAGGAACGTACCAGAGGTTTTGGCTCTGAGGCGCTGGGCTGATCGCCCGCTCGCCCGCCCACGGCCAGGACCAGAACGCGGGGGCGGTCTCGAACGACGAGCTGTAGGGAACGACGGGGAAATCGGGCGCGGGCACGCCGAGTTGGTCGTAGTGCTCGGGGTCGCTGGCCCAGGTCAGCAGCACCTCATCGCCGGACGAAATGAACCGAGCGTCGGGGATCTGCAGACCGAGCGCGTCGGCGAGGACGAGGTGGCTGAAGATCACGTGCGGGAGCCAGCCCCTCCCGTCCACCTCGAGCGAACGCCCGGTCAAGCGATTGATGATCCCAAGCGCCTCGCCCGGAGCGTCGCTGATGTTCTGGCTGGCGAAGCTCCAGAATCGGTCGTCGTGGTCGCGGGCGTAGGCGTCGGTCGCCCAGGCGTGGAAACGCAGACGGTTCAGATCCTCGCCCAGCCGGCCCGAGTTGCGGGTCCCGGCCCCAAACAACATCAGCACCCCCACCAGCACCAACACGACTACCCCCAGCGTCAGCAACTCGACGAGGGCAAACCCCTTCCGCGACATGATGTCCGTCCTTCCCCGGCGGCTCCGCGTACCGCCAGCCGGCAGCGCCTACCGGCAGCCGGCACACACGGTTGCAGCATCTTTGGTGGACACTCACGCGGCCGCGTCGAGGTCGTCCCAGCCGTCGTCGGGGTCGCCGAGCGCCCCCCACTGGTCGCGGGGCAGGTGCCGGTGGTGGGTGCGGACGACGCGCGAGAGCTGCCGGGCGAACAGCTCGGCGATGGTGCGGAAAACCGCGACCTGGTCGGCGGTGAACGGGTCGCGCCGGAAGAGCGTGACCACACCCAGCGTCTCGTCGTCGTCGATGCAGCTGAACACGAGCACGCTCCGCCCGCCCAGCCAGTGCGACTCCGAGCCGATCCGCTCCTCGATCTCGGCGTCATCGTCGAGGACGAACACACCCGCCTCGCCCTCGAAGGCGTGCGGGAGCGTGTCGGCGAGGTGATCGAGCATGACCTCGGCCGTGTCCTTGTCGCAGTCGTAGTTGATGTACGCGCCAAGCGTGTAATCGCCGGACGTGCTGGGCAGGAAGATCCCCGCGTTGAGCGGCCCGACCTTGGCGAGCACAAACTCGAGCACCGTGCGCAGCAGCTCCTCGATGTCGAGCTCCTGCCGGATGATCGCGTCGAACTCGCTGGCGAGGGTGACGGTGTCGAGCTGGTCGGAGAGGTCCTGGTAGGCGTTGACGAGGTCGTCGCACAGCGAGCCGACGTGGCGCGTGACCTCCTGCCGCGCCGTGTTGAGGCTCCGGCAGAGGTCCTCGAGCCCGCGGACGCGGCGCTGCTCGGCACGCCGGGCGGCGGCCTGTGTCGAAGCGCCCGCGATCACTCCGTCCAGGTCCGACCCCGACGCCGAGCAGGGCGCGAAGTCCACGCACCCGATCTTCATCGCCCGGACCGCCTCGTCGAGCGTCGGGCGGGCGCTGAGCATGACCACCGCGAGCGCGGGGTCGGCGTCAAGCATCGACTGCGCGACATCGAACCCGCACGAGCCGGGCTGCCTGGTCTGCACGAACGCCACGTCGAAGACCCGGTCCTGGACCGCCCGTAGCGCCTCGTGGGCATCTTCGGCGCACATGCAATCGAACCCGTCGAGCGCACGCAGCAGGCGCTCGCGCACGCTCTTGCCCGGCGTGACGAGCAGCGCACGACCCATCGGGCGTGTCCCGCCTGTCGTGCTGTCGTGCTGCGTGCTCATGGTCCGTGCTCTCGCGTGCCACGGACCTATCGGCAACTCAGGCGGCCTTCTGCTGTTCGATGCGCGCCTCTTCGGACGGCTCTCGCCAATCGGGCAGAACGATCGCCGCGACGGCGCCCTCGCCCGGCTTGCTCTGCACCCCGACGCTGCCCCCGTGCAGTTCCACCAGCCTCCGCGTCCGCGCCAGACCGAGCCCGCTCTGCCGTCCGGCGGGCTTCTCGCTGAAGAACGGGTCGAACGCGTGACGCGACGCCTTCGGGCTCAGCCCCGGGCCCGCGTCCGCCACCGTTATCACGAGACGGTCGTCCACCGGGTCGATCCGCGCCGTGACAAGCACCGACCCGCCGGGCTCGGCCTCGACCGCGTTGCACACCAGCTCGACGACCGCCCTCTCGATGAACGACGGATCGATGAGGGCCGGGGGCAGCCCCTCGGGCGCCTGGATCTGCACCGACGCGGGCACGCCGGATCGCTCCTTCGCCCTCGCCACCGCGGCGCTGAGCACGTCGAGCAGGTTGGTCCGCTTCGGCTCGGGCTGGGGGGGGTCGGCCAGCAGGTGCAGGCTGGTGATCAGGTCGGTCAGCTCGCGGGCGGCTGCCTCGATGGCGCGGGCCGCGGCCCGGTCGCGCGGGTTGTTCAGCTGCTTGGCAAGCATCTGGGAGCGCCCGGCGATGACGGTGAGTGGGTTGTTCATCTCGTGCGCCGCGCCGGCGGTCATCTCGCCGAGTCGCACGAGCGACTCGGACTCGGTCAGTTTGGCCTGGGCCTCGGCAAGCTCGCGGTTGGCGTCGGCGAGTTGCTCGCCGAGACGGACCGCCTGCTCGTGCCGCGCCGCCGACGCAAACGCCGACGCCCACGTCGCCACCAGCGCCCGCAGCTGGCTCAGGCGCAGCCCCACCTCGTCCGGGTCGCGGTCGTGCAGCAGCAGCGCCGAAGGGCCGGAGCGTGGGCCCGCCCGCAGCGGCATCAGTTTCACCCGCCGGATGTCGGTCGCGTCACCGAGGAAGTCGGTCAGCCACGGCAGCAGCGCCAGCGCCGAGACGCTGAGCTCGGCCGACCCGGTCAGCTCGGCGATCGACGCCTGCCCGGGAGGAGGTTCGACGAGCTGGGAGCGCAGCAGCCGCCCGTCTCCCGAGAACTGGAGCACGTGCCACGCGTCCTCAGGGGCGGGCTGGAAGACCACGCCGAAGAACCCGTCGCCGAGGATGCGCCCCGCCGAGCGTGCGATCTCGCTGAGCACGTCGAAGACCGATTCGCCTGCGTAGGCCGACGCGTGAAAGAACTCGATCGCGTCGAGCACCAGCTCCTGGGTTCGGCTGGTGCGGGAGCGCTGCTCGAGGATGGCGTTGATCCGCCCGAGCTGCCGGTTCGCCTGCGCGATCGACCGCATAAGCAGCTCGGGGCTCGTCTCGTCATCAATGCCGAGGACCGCGCAGCGGTCGGTCACCGCCTCGTGCAGCCTCGGGGCGATCTCGTGGACAACGGAGTAGTCGAGCCCCACCTCTGCGCACAGCTCGGGCAACTCCGGCACGCGCCCGAAGTCGCCCGCCCACCCAAGGTGCAGCGTGCGGCACAACGCCTTGGCGACCGTCACCACGCCGATCACGTTGCGGTGCGCCAGCTCGCCGGGCACCGATGCCAGCGGCTGGGAGTGCAGCCACATCACATCCTGAAGCTCGGTCGGCAGGCGCCACTTCTCGGCGACGCGCTTGCCCGCGGTGTGGTGGTCGATCCCGACCAACGAGCGCTCGACGCCGGCCGAGTCGCATTGCCGGTGCTCGCTCAGCTCGATGACCTTGGCGTAGGCGTGCGGGAGGACCAGCTCCATGACGAGCTTGCCGACGTCGTGGAGCAGCCCGGCGACGAACGCCTCCTCCGGGCGGACGCCGTGATGCGGGTGTGCCGAGGCGATCAGGTCGGCCGCGCACGCCACCGCCACCGAGTGCTTCCAGAACCCGCACCGGTCGAAGGCGATCGGGCGGGGGTCCTTCTCGTCGAGCTCCCGCCCGGCCTGGTCAAGCAGCTCGTACACGCACACGCTGAGCACAGCGCCCTGCACGGCCTCGAGCCCGAGCATGATCACCGCCTTGCGCACCGTCGAGACGCTCTGCCCCAGACCACGGTCGGCACGACGGCACAGGCTCAGGATCTTGCTCGTCAGCGCCGGGTCCGACTCGATCAGCGTGACGACCTCGTCGAGGTCGGCGTCCTCCGGGCTGCCGATCGAGAGCAGACGCGTCGCCACCGGCGAGAGCGTCGGCAGCGTATCGACCTGATGCAGGACCAGCTCGACCTGGCGCACGTCGGTGGGCGGCACGTCAGCCCTCCTCGGTGACGAACCCGAGCAGTTCCTCGATCTTGTCCATCAGCTCGTGCACGTCGAAGGGCTTCTTGATGAACGCGTCGGCACCGGCGTCGAGCAGCCCGTGCACCTCGTCCTGGTTCACCACGCCGCTCACGCAAAGCACCTTCGTGTCCATCGAGTCCTCGCGCTCGCGCAGGCGCCGGCACACCACGTTGCCGTTGATGTCCGGCAGCATGTAGTCGAGGATCACCAGGTGCGGGCGGAAGCTCTCGGTGAGCATGCCGGCGTCGTACCCCGTCCCCGCGGTCTCGATCTCGAACCGCTCGTCGGGCCCGAGCATGTCGCGGAACAGCTCGACGATGTTCGGGTCATCGTCCACGACGAGGATCCGGCGCGCGCCGCCCTCGAGCGGGTCGGTCGGGATCCCGTTGGTCTGCATGAAGCGGATCAGCTCGTCGCGCGGGATGCGCCGGAACTTCGACCCCGGCACCCGGAATCCCTGCAGACGACCCGAGTCGAAGCAGCGGATGATCGTCTGCTGGCTGACCTTGCACACCGCGGCGGCCTCGCCGGTGGTGAAGACCTTCTTGTCGTTCCACTCGCTGTCGGCCCTGCCGCTCATGAGTCGGCCCCCCCTGCAAGCCGGGATAGACCCTGCCCAGCTTGCCTGGTTTCACTGAGCCGGTATCGGTGCGCAAGTTGCCCAACTTCACGCGGGGTGACGAGCCCACCGCCGCCGATAACCCACGGGCCCGCGCAGAGCGATTCAGGCGCCGTGCAGCTCACGCCAGCGTCGGACGGCCTCGGGCTCGCGCGGATAAACCGGGCGGAGATCTCCGGGGTCGAGCGGCTCGCATGCCGCCGACAGGTCCAGCACCGCCTCCGGCTCGAAGAGCGGGGCGACGATCGGGAGTCCTGCCGATTCAATCCAGCCGCGGATACTCGCCGGCAGAAACCCGTCGGCGACGACGCAGCACGGCGCGAGGTGCTCGACCGCGGCGCGATCGATCAGCCCGACGACCTCGGGCACCGCGCCCTCCGTGCGCACGACCGCTGCCCAGGTCGTCTCGCCCTTCGAGGCCAGACAGACCAGAGCCGGGAACAGCGTTGCCCCGCGGGCCGCGACACACTCGGTCGGCACGGCGAGGCAGCGAGCCCCGGCGGCCTCGGCGATCGAGGCGGCGACGGCAACGGCGATGCGCACGGCCGTGTACCCGCCCGGCCCGACCGACACCGCCACGCGGTCGAGCTGCACCGGTTTCACACCCGCGTGCGTACACAACCGGTCGATCGCGGGCATCAGGTCGTCTGTGTGCCGGTCGGCGGCGAGGAACGGCTCGACGCCGATCAGCTCCTCGCAGCCGTGCGCGCCAACCCGCCCGATCGCGACCCCGCCCGCGCCGTCGTAGGCGCTGGGGTTGGAGGCCTCGATCGCAAGGGTGAGCGGGCTCACGGCTCGTCCCCCCGTCGGCGTCGCTTGAGCTCGCCGCGCCGTCGCTTCTCCTCGAGGCGCCGGCGGACGGCCCAGCGTGGGACTCGCGTGGGGCGGCGGCGCTTTGGCTCGATGACCGCCTTCGCGACGATCTCCCGCAGGCGTTCGAGGCACGCGTCGCGGTTGCGGCGCTGCGAGCGGTGCTCGTCCGAGGCGATCACGATCTCGGCGTCGTCGGTCAGCCAGGGCACCGCGAGGCGTTCGAGACGTGCGCGCGCCGCGTCGGTAAGCCCATCGACGGCGGCGAGGCTCAGGCGGAGTTGGGCACGTGTGGCGCGTTTGTTGACGTTCTGCCCCCCAGGCCCGGACGAGCGGGTGAAGGTAAAGCGGACGGCGTCGCCCGGTGCGGACACGCCGGGACCCAGGCGGAGGCGGCCCGGGTGGTCGGGATGGGGCTCTGAGCTCACGTTGAACGGTATCGGAGCGCGACGGGGAGGGGCTCCGTGCCCCTTTGCGGGCCCGGAACGCGGGGGCGGCAAACTCGCGCAAGTCGGGTGTTGACCACCCTTTGGGGTTGTGCGATACTTTCAGCCCGCGTGGCGTCGTACCGGTCGGGGAGCTTCTCGGACCGTGGCGGCGGCGGATCGATCGGGGCGGTGGGAACCCCGCGGTCAGGAATCGCGGTCTTGGCCGAAGGGATCGGCCGGGGAGGGGCGCGGCATGGCGACCGTCACGAGAAAGAGCGACAACGCGACAACAAAGACGGTCACCAAGAAGGATCTCATCGAGCGCGTCGCCGAGCACACCGGGCAGAAGCGGGTGGACGTCAAGAAGATCGTTCAGGCGTTGCTCGACCAGATCATCGTCGAGGTGGGCGAGGGCAACCGGCTCGAGTTCCGCGACTTCGGCGTCTTTGAGGTGCGCGAGCGTGCGGCGCGGATGGCGCAGAACCCCAAGACGCTCGAGCGCGTGCCGGTGCCGCCGAAGCGGACGGTGAAGTTCAAGGCCGGTCGGCTGATGAAGCAGCGCCTGGAATCGGACAACGGACAGGTCGAGGTGGTGGTCCGCGCGCGCGGCGTGGGACAGCCGACCGCCTGAGCGCACGGCGCGCGTACACTTGGTTCATGCACGTCATTGTTGATTTCACGGTCGTGCCGATCGGGGTCGGCGTGTCGCTGTCGAAGTACGTGGCGGCGTGCGAGGAGGTGCTGGGCGAGAGCGGGCTGAGCCACACCCTGCACGCCAACGGGACCGGCGTCGAGGGGGAGTGGGACGAGGTGTTCGCGGCGGTCCGCGCGTGCCACGAGCGCGTGCACGCGATGGGCGCACCGCGCATCTCGACGGTGATCAAGGTGGGCACGCGGACCGACCGCGACCAGTCGATGGGCGACAAGGTCCAGAGCGTGCGCGACGCGGGGGGGTGAAGAGCGTTCCCGGTGTCAGGAGCACCGACTTCCCAAAGCTGAAGTCGGTGGCACGAGACGGTGGCACGGGTCAGTCCTTGACCTCGTCGATACGCTGCGCGATCGACTCTGGCGTGAGGTCCTCGTGGAGGGTCTCGTCGATCAGGGCGGCCGGGGCTCCGCCGCACGCGCCGATGCACTCGAGCTCGATCAGCGTGAAACGCCCGTCGTCGGTGGTCTGACCGACGTCGATGCCGAGCTTTGCCTTGACCGCCTCGGTGATCTGCGGCTGACCGCAGAACTCGCAGGCGATCGAGCGGCAGACGGCGATCAGGTGCCTGCCCTTGGGCTCGAGCCAGTACTCCTCGTAGAAGCTGGCGGTGTCGATAACCTCGGCCGTCGTGATGCCGAGGAGGCTCGCGATCTCCTCCATCGCCTGGCGCGGGATCCACCCGTAGGCGTGCTGGATCATGTGGAGGGCCGGGAGGAGGGCGCCCTTCTTGACCTCGTAGCGCGGGAGGTAGCGCTCGGTCAGATCGGTGCGCATCGCCTCGGTGAGGTAGGGCTCGTCGCGTCGTTCGACGGCGGTGTTGGCGGAGTCCTTGACGATCCAGGGCATGACGTTCCTTACGGCTCGGGATGGATGCCGGGGGAATATGGTACGCCCTGCACGACAGGGTGCACCTCCCAGCGTCCGTCGTCGTCCAGACGCACCGACCCCTTGTCGGTCTTCGGCGCCTCCTCGACGACGGGGCAGGTGTGCGGGGGCTCGGCGTCGCAGTCGCCCCACCAGACATAGGTCAGCGGCGAGCCGTCCGGCGCGTAGAGCACGACGGCGTCGCCGGCGTTGGCGAGCCCGATGTAGCGCGAGTCGTTGCGGGCGTCGAATACGTAGGCGTGGTGGAACGCGGGGCTGGGCTTGCCCGCGGCGCGGTCGGTCCCCACGCCCTTGTCGAAGCGCTGGTCGAGCCCGTTGAAGACGACGGCGGCCTGCCCGGGCTCGAGCTCCACGTCGGGGAAGGTGAACTCGAAGCGGTTGCGGTCCTTGGGGTGTGCATCGGCGATGCGGTACCCGGCAAGGTTGATCGGCTTGTCGTGGGGGTTGATCAGCTCGACGAACTCATCGCCGACGGCGTTGCGCGAGCCGTCGCCGGAGGCGTCGCCGAGCGTGGGGTCTGCGTTGTCGCGCGGGACCGCGTAGAGGATCTCGGTCAGCAGCGGGTGGGGGTAGACGGTCAGGGGCTGGTCGGGCGCGCCCAGCACGGTGACAATCAGAGCGGCAGTGGGTACGACGGGCATGCCGGAGTGTCCGGGGCGGGGCGGGTCCGGTCAAGAAAACAGCCCGGCCGAACCCCGGATGGGCAACAGAGTCGCCCGCCCTCGGGATGGGATTTCGGCCGGGCGTCACGTGGGCACCTCGGTTGCCTCTGTATACGACGCACCGAGAGGCGGGAAGACCCTCTCAGAGGCCCTCACCGCAGATTTTTGCCCGAGAATCGCCAAAAACCAAGGGTTTACCCTTGGTACCCATCCGGGCGGTTCCTCCGGACGAACTCATGGCTGTGGCGGGCATCCGCGGGGGTACGGCGGTGCGTGCGGCTCGTGCATCGGATCGGATCAATGCAGCCACACACGTGGTTCGACAGACAGGACGCGTTGCCCTATTCGTCTGATCGATGGTGCCCGGACCGACGTTCGAAGCGGATCGGCGGCTCATCCTCTTCGAGTTCGGCCGACAGGGCTGTGACGGCGCCGTGGTCGTCGATCTCGAGCGCAACCCGCCCCCCCGCCGAGGGCCCGACGATGTTGAAGGCGTCGCCCTCGGCTGGATCGACCCGGAGTTCGAGTTGCCCCATGCTGACGGTCAGCCCGTCGGGCCCGGGGACGAGCGTGATGGTGCCGAACCACTCGTTGGCATACGTCCCGGCGCAGCGGTCGGCGCCAACGCTCAATGTCGCGGGATCGAGCGGGCGTGGTTCCGGGGACGGGAACGACGGCGGACTCTGCTCGAGCCGCTGCTTGTAGTGCTCGTAGATGTCCCACGCCGGCGGCTCGCCGGTGAGCGCTTCGAGGACGTCGATAACCGCGATGTCGGCGAAGGCGTGGGCGATGTCGCTGGAGTTGCAGAGCAGCGCGACGCCGGCGTCGTCGTCGGGGAGCACGGCGAAGTAGGCGCCGGCGCCGCGGTACCCGCCGGCGTGGCTGAGCATCTTGTGCCCGGCGTAGTTGCCGACGGTCCACGCGAGCCCGAAGCCCTCCTCGATGCGGATGGAGCCGTGGGGCTCGTCGTACGGGGCCTGGAGGGTCTGCATCTCGCGTGCGAGTTGCTCGTCGAGGACGTGGACACCGCCGATCTCGCCGGCGTTGATCGTGAGAAGCAGCCAGCGGGCCGCGTCGCGCGCCGTCGTGCCGAGCCCGCCGGCGGCGTGCATGACCGCGTCGGTCTTGCGCGAAACGGGTACGAACTTCCCGTCGTCAAACGCGAGTGGTTCGGCAACGTTGGCGTCGGCGTACATCCGCGAGGCGTAGCCCGTGGTCCGAGTCATGCCGGCGGGGAGCAGGATCGCCTGTTCGAGGTAGTCCCGCCACGAGAGCCCCGTGATCGACTCGATGACGCGTCCGACGAGCGTGAAGTGCTCGTTGGAGTAGACCGGCCCGGCGACCGGTTCGACCTGCTCGAGGAAGTGGTAGTAGCGGTCATCGGTGATCTCGCCGGTAAAGGCGTCGAGCAGGACAATCGGCGTATTCGTGATGCCGGCGCGGTGGCAGAGCAGGTCGCGGACGGTGATCGAGCCGCTCGCCTGCTCGTCGGCGAGTCTGAATCGCGGCAGGTACTTCCTGACCGGCGCGTCGAGGTCGAGCCGACCCTCGCTCGCCAGCTTGCACGCGGCGGCGGCCGTAAACGTCTTGGTCACCGACGCGATGTAGAACATCGTGTCGGCGTTGACGGGCTTGTCGCCGACGGGGTCGCGCCGACCCCAGAAGTGCCCGTACACAACCCCGTTGTCAACGACAACGATGGCGACTCCGGGGACCTGGAACGGCTCGTACATCTCGCTCCAGCGAGCGGGCAGGGCGGCCAGCGCGGGATGCTGGTCGAAACTCCTGATGTCGGAGGCCGGATCGGCCGCGTAGGCGGCGGTGGCGCACAGGATGGAAAGTGATGCGGTGACGGCTCGCATGAGGGCTCCTCTGTGGGCGCTGCACCCGGTCGGGATGCGGCGGCTCCTCGGGTCGGGTCGCCGCACGAGTCGGCGTCGATGGTGACCAGGGCTCATTGGGGAGCGGGCGACCCGGCTTTCGGACACCCGTGGGGCGTGATCGTCGGCGGGCGTGCCCGGCGACGCCGACGGCACGCCCCCAACGACAAACGCCCGGCAGAGAAGGCCGGGCGTTCGTAGGTGTAAGCTGTCGCAGAAGCGTCGGGGCTACAGCGGGACCGGGCCGGATCGCTCGACCACGATCGTGACGTAGGTGATCTCGCCGGCGGTGACCGTGGCGATCGCGTCGCCGTAGAGGTACTCGAGCTGGGTGATGCGGAAGGCCAGCATCGAGTAGTCGCCGGCTCTGAGGCGGGCGAACTCGAACTCGCCGTTGCCGTTCGCGAGGATGGTGTCGAGCTGGTTGCCGGCACCGTCGAAGAGCCGCACGGATGCCCCCGAGACCGCAACGCCGTCCTGATCGACGACGACGCCGGTGATGGCGCCGAACTTCTTGCCGGTGCTGGGTTTGGCTTGGGTGGGCACGGCCGCCGCGGCGACGAACGTGAGGGCGAGGACCATCGCGATGCGGGAGAGGATCGTTCTGCGGTTCACCGGATCTCCTTTCGGTTGAGAGTCCCGCGCACTTCTGATCCGATCCCGAACGACGGAACCGGTGTGCGCCCGGACAGTGAGAATACCGGTGCGCCTCGGCGTGTCTCAAGCGGTTTCCACCTATATTCGATGATCAAACCGCGAAGAACGACACAATGTTGTTTCATGTGACACGATCTTTGAACATGAGTCGCGCGCAACCGGTTCTGGACGACAGGAGATTGAACAAGGGTCGCGCGCACTCGGGTTCGGGTGACATGCGTTCGTTCGACGGATCACCCATTCACGTGGACTCTCATGCGCTCCGGCGAGCTTCGCCGTTCGAATCGGGCGCGCATCCATCCAGCGCAACGCGGACGCAGAAGCCTCGCGTTCCGGACGAGATGTTGTGGTCACGCCCCGCGCGGGTTCAGCGATCGAGTTCGGCGGCGACGATGTTGAGCGAGCCGAGGATGGCGACGGTGTCGGCGAGCATGTGCCCCTCGAGCAGCCTAGACATGGTCGCGTAGTTGATGAAGCTCGGCGGGCGCGTCTTGACGCGCCCGCCGATCGTGGTGATCTGAGTCGCCGACGCGGCGTCAGGAGCCGGTTGGGTCGCCGTCGTCACAGGGATCGATAACCGGATCGTCGATCACGTCCATCGTCTCTTGGGACGCCTGCCCAATTGGCTCGAGCGGCTGGAGTTGCACCACCTGCTCATACGCGACATTCGCTGAGGCGACATCGCCCGCAGCCATGTCGGCCTCGGCGAGAAAGAAGAACGCCAACGCGGCGGTCGCCTCGGCATCGACGCCTTCCGGGACAGCGTCGACTTGTACCGAAACGACCGTCCCGATCATATCCAGCACGTCGCGCCAGTCGTGACGTTCCACGTCGGTGAGAGGAGCAACGGATGCGAGAAACTCGTTGGCGACCTGCACGACGACGGGGTCGGCTGAAACCTCGGGATCGAACAGGAGTTCGGTCAATTCCAGTCGGAACGCGTCTGCATTCCGATCGGCGCCCAGTACGGTTGCCCGTTCCAGGAATAGCCAGACGCGCGCGTTCGGATCGGGAGGCAACGCTGCGAGTCGTTGGCGAAGCCGGTCGTACGTCGCTGCAGCACCGTCGAGGTCGTTCGCTTCAGCCTGCGCTAATGCCAGCTGATGTATGTATTCTGTGCGTTCACCAAAGGACATCGGAAGGTCTGGATCGTCCGTGATTCGCAAGAGTAGCTGCACGCCCCGATCGGGCTGCCCGTTCATCCGCTCCAAATGCGCGAGCCAGCCAACCGCGTTGGTGTATTGAAGCGCGAAGGTATGCGCGGTGTCGGACTCGTCGAGCACGGCGATCATGAGTTCGTAGGTGGAACGGGCCACGTCATCGGACCCGAGAAAGGCGTTGATCTGCGCCTTCATGCGAAGAGCGTCGACGAGATCGTGGACAGACTCCGGGCTCGCAACGACCTGCTCGAACAGGTTCAGCGCTTCGGCGTAGGAACCCTCGCGGTACCGCTTGTGAGCCACAAAGCGCAAACCGAGATCGGCGCCGGACGCCTCGCCCTGTAGTGTCTCGGACACGGGCCCGAGCACATCGAGGATTGCGCGTGCCTCCTCGATCGTCTGCTGATCGAAATAGGATTCAATCAGCACAGTGACAGCCTCGGCGGGTTCCAAGCTCTCAGCCGGTAAGGGCGTTGTCTGCGCGTCCACGGAACTGATGAGCAGTACGGAGATAGACGCGAGCGAAAACACGGAAACGCGGTCCTTCATGGGGGTCACTCCTCGCAGCACGTGATGCACTCGCAAACTTCTTCCCATGCGTCAATCGTGTATGTGACGCCGTTTTTCGCCGAACCAGTTGCGGTCTTGAGATTGCAGAAGGTATCGACCGCGTCGCCACAAACACAGGAATTGCACCATCGGACGCGATACTGTGCCTCCTGAATGGAGCCGGTTGCCGTGAGTGTATCCTCATCGACCCGGACCTTGAATCTGTGGCATGGTTTGACGACCCAACCATCACCACCGATCGGGATTGTCAACGTCTCAATGGTCTCGCCGCCGTAGTCCGTCTCGACGTCGAACCCGCCCTTGATGTCAACTCTCGCGACGAGCGGCGCTTTGAGCCGGGTCGCGGCCTCGACGCTGACGCCACTGCCCACATTCCATCTGCGAATCGTCTTCTTCTCGTAGGTCACAGGGCCAACAGGCAGGTCTTCTGTATCGCACTGGACCGGTTTGCCACACATCCACGAGATGTTCACGAGGAACTTCGAGCTCGGGTTGTGATTCGGCCCGTTTACCGAAGGCGGCCCGATCCAGTTCTCGATCTCCTCGACCTTGACCCATTCACAATGAGTGAAGCCATCGGGGACTGCCGGTGGATCCGAGGGTGGCGTATCCAGACACCCCGCACCCGTGACGTCATCGTCGTCGATCAGGTCTTGCGTGGGCCCTGGCGGCCATCCGGGATACGTGGGTGGGTTGAAGAGCTGTGCGGAAGCACACCTACCGCCTAAGAGTGGAAGTGAGAGAGAGAGAGAGAGAGAGAAAGAGAGAGAGCAGCTCTCGTCCCGCGCATAAGCGACCTCCATTCCTGGAATTCAACCTACAGGAATCCGATATCCACCGCAACAGGGAAAACCCTCGATGCTCGCGGTCTATCTGTCGAGTTCGGCGGCGACGATGTTGAGCGAGCCGAGGATGGCGACGGTGTCGGCGAGCATGTGCCCCTCGAGGAGCCTAGACATGGTCGCGTAGTTGATGAAGCTCGGCGGGCGGGTCTTGACGCGCCAGGCGCGCGGGCCGCCGTCGGAGACGACGTAGTAGCCCAGTTCGCCGTTGGCGGTCTCGTTGGCGCCGTAGGCCTCGGCGACGGGTGGCTCCCACCCGCGGTTGGTCATGATGAGCTCGAAGTGCTGGATGAGCCCCTCGATCGAGCCGTAGACGTCGGTCTTGGGGGGCTTGGCGGTCTTTCCGTCGGCGTAGGTGTCGATAGGGCCACCGGGGATGTCGTCGATGAGCTGGTTGATGATGTCGCGCGACTGGCGCATCTCCTCGAGGCGGACGATGAAGCGGGAGTAGACGTCGCCGCCGGAGGCGAGCGGGACGTTGAACTTGACGGCATCGGCGCCGTCGGCGTCCCAGTTGTCGGCGTAACAGAGGTAGGGCTCGTCCTTGCGGACGTCGCGTCGGACGCCGGAGGCGCGGGCGATGGGGCCGGAGAGCGACCAGGCGATCGCGTCGGCTTCGGAGATGGCGCCGACGCCCTGGGTGCGGTCGAGGAAGATGCGGTTGCGCAGGACGAGCTTCTCGAGGTCGCGGATGGAGCCGGGGAGATCGTCGTTGACGAAGCTCTTGACCATGCGTTTGAAAACCTCTTCGTCGGGGAGGTCACGCATGGCGCCGCCGACGCGGGTCCAGTCGGGGTGGTAGCGCTGCCCGGCGATGTAGTCGCAGATGTCGTAAATCTTCTCGCGGGGGTTGAAGCCGTAGAGGAAGCCGGTGAGGGCGCCGAGGTCGAGTGCGGAGGCGCCGACGCAGAGCAGGTGGTCCTGGATGCGGGCGAGCTCGGCCATGATGGTGCGCAGCACCTTGCAGCGCGGGGTGATGTCGATGCCGAAGAGCTTCTCGACGGCGTGGTGCCAGCAGATGTCGTTGGCGATCGGGGAGAGGTAGTTCATGCGGGAGACGATGGTGACGTACTGGTTGTAGTCGAGGTGCTCGCCGAGCTTCTCGAAGCCGGAGTGGAGGTAGCCGATGTGGGGGGTGCAGCGGGCGACGCGCTCGCCGTCGAGCTCGAGGACGAGGCGTAGCGTGGTGTGTGTGGCGGGGTGCTGGGGCCCGAAGTTGAGCACCCAGCGGTCGCCGGTGTCGACGTGCCGGGAGAGGTAGCCGGTGGTCTCGGCGTCAACGGTGAGGGCGTCGTCGGGCTTGAGGGTGTAGGGCACCTGCGGGCTCCTTCGCTCGAAGGGTATCAGGGGAAAGCGGGGCGGTCGGCGCGGCTCACTGCGCCGGTTCGGCGGCCTTGCGGCGCTTCGATCCGCGGCGCGGTTCGGCGTCGGGCTCGTAGCCCAGCCGGCGGGCGATCTCGTGCACCTCGGCGCCGAGTTTCGACCACGCGAGCGGCTCGCGCCCCTTTTTCACCGACCCCCTGGTGGACTGCGAGGGGTTGATCTCGGCGTCGAGGCGCCCCTCCGGGGCGGGCGGGAGGTCGCAGAAACGGCAGAGCTGCTCCCAGACAACGGCGGGGTTGGCGGCCGCGTCCTCCTGGCGGATGCGCAGGTAGGGTAGCCCGGCGTCCTCGATCTCGAGCGCCTTGCGGTGCGACTCGACGTACTCCTGCTCGCCGTGCTCGAGGTCGGTGAACCGCTTGCCGATGCGTTCCTGCATCGAGAGCAGATTGGTGGTGGGCGAGCGCGTGATGTGGATCCAGCGGGCCTCGGGGAAGACCTCGCGGTGCCAGGCGAGGTTGCGGTCGGCCCAGATCGCCTTCATTACCCAGTGCCTCTGGTGGGTGGGGAAGAGGGTGCAGAGGGTCTGGCGGGTAGCCTCGACGACGCGGCGTCGGACCTCGTCGGGTTCGCCGACCCACTTCCAGTCGCGCGCCCACCAGCCGTTGAGCAGCGTGTCGTGCATGGAGTCGGCGACGGTGTTCTCGATGATGTCACGGACGTCGGGGTGCTCGTCGAGGGCGTGGAGCAGCCAGCTGGTGCCGCTGCGTCCGGGCCCGATGACGAGGAACGGGGACGTGATGTTCGTGGGGTTTGGCATAACTACTTGGCGTGGGTGCGTCCGTTCTGGATGCGGTGGACGAGCTTGTCGAGGGTGATGCGGACGAGGGTTCTGCCTCCCAGAGAACTCGCGGCCTCGATCTTCTGTTCGACGTCCATGTGGGCGGCGGCGGCGGGCTCGATGTGGGCGGGCTCGCCGTGCTGGGCGTCGGCGAGTCGGCGTCCGAGGCGGCGGACGCGCTGCTGGAGCACGCCGGTGTAGAGCTTGAGGCGGTCGGCGAACGGGGCGCCGTAGCGCGCGAGCAGGTACTGGGCGAGGTGCTGATCGACGGGTTCGGCGCGTTCGTTGACGGCGTCGAAGAGCAGGTCGGGCACCACGGCGCCGGCCCCGTAGCGTTCGATGGCGCGCCACGCGTAGCCGATCTCGCCGAGGTGCCCGAGGTTCATGTCGAACAGGTCGATGAGCCCCCGCCCCGCCTCGGTGCGGAGGAGGACGCGCGGGCGGGTGACGCGCGGACGGAAGGGTGCGATCTCCGGGCAGAGGTCGAGGTCCACCGCGTCGATACGCCCCGGGCGGCGCAGCCAGGTGCCGGCGAAGGCAAGCCCCGGGCGCCGGATCAGCGCGCCGGCGCAGGCGCCGTGCCACACGGGGCGTGGGCGGTCGCCGGCGACAAGCACCGCCAGCGCGTCGCGCGTGGTCAGCGAGTGGGCGGGCGCGGGGTCGCCGTGGACGTCCGTGGCGCGCCAGGGTCGTCCGAGCAGCCAGAGCGTCTCGCCGCTCTCCGGTTCGGTCGGCGCAAGGACCAGCACGTCGAACGCCCGGTTCGACTGGGCGCGCAGGGCGCTGATCGTGGGGCCGGCCTCGGCGGCGTCGCGGTCGCACAGGATCAGCAGCAGCGAGCGGAACCCGCTCGACGGGGGATCGACCGACTCGTCCACGATCGGCGTCAGACGCACGGGGCGCTCGTAGATCGTCCCGAGCGGCTCGGTGGCGACGGGGTAGGGGCGCCGGAGCGACTCGCGCAGCTCGTGGTCGTCGAGCATGAGCGTCATCTTCGAAACGAGGTCCTCGGTCGAGCCGTCGTACTTGAGACAGTTGCGTTGGTGCTCGAAGAAGTCGGCGAAGCCGGGGAGTTCCTTGACGACCACGGGCACGCCGGCGTCGTAGGCCTCGTGCAGGGCGTAGCAGAACGACTCGAAGTGGTTGGGGAACACGCCGAACAGCGCGCGCTCGAGCCGCTCGGAGATCTGCTCGTGCGAGATGTTGCCGGCGAAGACGAAACGTCGGCGGAGCTTCGGCGGGATCTGGGTCTTGAGGTACTCGGTGTAGCTCTGGTGGTAGGGGCTCTCCTTGCTGTCCGGGCCGATGAGGTCCACGGTGAAGTCGAGTTCGGGGCGCCGTTCCATCAGCACACAGGCCGCGTGGATGAGCTGATCGACCCCTTTGAAGTGCCACATCCGCCCGACAAACACGATGGAGAACGGTCCGTCGGCGCTCGGGCGGGCCTTCACCTCGGGGAACGGCAGCTTGGGCGACTGCGAAACGGTCACCGCGTCGGCGGGCAGGGCGTAGTCACGCTCGAAATAGGCCTTGTGGTAGCTTGTCGTTGGTGTGAGCACGGTGTCGGCGAGGTGGATGGAGGCCCGCTCGAGCGCGTACATCAGGTAGCGATCGTCGCTGAACTGGTCGGTGGGGCTGAAGCGGTCGATCAGCTCGATGGGGTTGTGGAGGCGCACGGCGCAGACGGGGGTGCGGGCGTCGGTCGGCTCGGAACGGAAGAGGCGCGCGAGGAACGGGTAGTACCCCACGCCGCAGTACTCGATGAACTCGATGTAGTCGAGCCCCGGCTCGCGTCGGAGCAGCTCGCGGTAGGCGTGCAGGTACCGCGCCCCACGGAGCTGGTTGCCCATCGGCACATCGGAGGGCCCGAGCGGGCAGCGTCTGGCCAGCTCGCGCCAGTCGTGAACCCGGCAGTTGTCGGGGTTGGGCAGGGCGAGGCGGTCGTGGTCGCGGAAACGCCGGGCCTGGTTCGGCGGAACGTCGAGGCAGAAGACGACCTCGTGCCCGCGTTCGAGCAGGTGGGTGGCGGCGTGGTGCAGGAGCACGCCGCAGCCGCCGCCGGTCGTCGGGTGGATCTCGAAGGTGACGAAGCAGACCGTGGTCATGTTCAGTCGTCGGCGAGGAAGTCGGTAACGCTCTGTCGCGCGCGCTCGTTGTAGCCCGGGATGTAGGCGCGGTAGCGGTTGACGATCTCCTCACGCTCCTCGACGGCACGGGCGAGGTGGTGCGCGATGGTGTCGGCGCGGTCGGGGCAGGGGACGACCAGTCTGCCGTGCAGGTACTCGTCGTCCTCGAACAGGTGGCTGTTGGGGCCGGTCAGGCACGGCACGCCGAGCTGGAGGCTCTCGAGCGGCACCATCGGGCAGCACTCGCTGAAGGTGACGTAGAGGGTGGCGTGGGTGCGGCGTATGGCGTTGAGCAGCTCGTCGTGCGGGAGCGGCAGCTCGTGGACCTCGCCCGTCTCGATCCCGAAGTAGTCGATCACCTCGAGGGCGCGCGGTTCGAGCCCGGCGGCGTGGAGGCGGGCGTTTGGCGTCATCGCGACGGCGCTGAGCATCGCGTGGGCGATCTTGCGGTAGCTGCCGAAGCTGATCCACATGCCGACGTGGGTCTCGTCGCCCTCGATGTTCGGCGGGCGCATGACCTCGCCGGGGACGAGGTTGAGCACGAGTCGCGAGCGGATGCCGCACGTCGCGAGGAACTCCTCCATGCCGGCCTTGACGGTGCCGACGGTGTGGACGACGCCGGCTCTGGCGGCATCGATCCAGAGACGGATCATCTCCCAGTTGTAGTCTTCGAGGAACTGGACGTACGACCCGTGCCACAGCATGTCGAAACGCAGTGTTGGGTCGCGTCTGTGCAGGATCTCCATGAGGCGGAAGTGCGCCCGGTCTCCGCCGGAGAAGACGATGTGGCGCGCGCCGGCCTCGATCAGCACGTTGGCGTGGTGGTTGAGCACCTGCTCGTCGAAGACGTAGGGCTCCTGGTCCCCGGTGTTCGGGACGGGGTAGCAGTGGTCGAACAGCTCGCGCGTCGAAGCGGTGATGCCCATCCAGCGCGGGGTGTGGACGGCGCAGGCGGTGGCTTCGGCGGCCCGCATCGAGTCGACAAACGACTGCTGGACAACGTTGAAGTGCCCGCCGCCGACGAGGTCACGGCGCAACCCCGGGTCGCCGCGAAGGGCGAAGCGGTTCGTGCCGGGACGTGCCTGTTTCATCGGGGCGACGATGGGTTTCTCGAGGGCGGGCAGGACGCTGACGATCTGCTCGCGCGGGGCGTAGAGGTCGATCTCGAAGCTGCGTCCGTTGAAGGCGACGCGGGCCTTGCCGCCGGCGGGGTGCTTGCGGAAGCGCAGCTCGGGGTTGAGCCCGATGGGGAGGCGGACGCGACCGTGGTCGCTGGTCAGGAAGGCGTGCCCGTCGGGATCGCGGCGTTGCGTCCAGGAGCCGTTGTGCTCGGCGAAGTCCCAGGGGACGCCGCGCGCCTCGGTGCTCGGGGCGGCGTGGAGCAGGTGGACCTCGGCGCCGGACGAATCAGGGTTCTTCTCGCCGGTGGCCTCGAGCAAGACGATCGCGCGGTTGCGGTTGCGGACCCAGCGCAGGGCGTTCCACGCCGGGTGACGCACGAGGCGGCGCCCGAGCCGGTAGGTCGAGTAGCCCTTGATGAATCGCAGCTCGTGGGCCTGGTCGGCGATGCGGTCGAGCACGCGTTCGAGCTCGTCGGGTCCGCGGTCGGGCGCGTCGTCGTGCCCGTCGCCGGGGAAGCCGCGGCGTAAGTTGACCGGATCGGCGTGGCTGATGATCGCGCACGCGCACAGCCGCCCCGATTCGTCGCGGTAGAGCAGGCGGCGCACGACCGGAAACCCGGAGAAGTCAAGCAGAGTCCAGACCGTCTGGCCCGGGCGTTCGGCGGCCTTACGCTCGTGGGCCAGCCCCAGCGGGATATCGACGACGACGTAGCGCCCGAGGTTGGCGGCGTGCTCGACGAGTGCCTTGCCCACGCCGAGTCGTTGCCTGAGAAGGTCCGGGCCGAACATGACCACGTCCCAGCGCTCGTTCATGGCGTGGAGGGTCCGTTCGAGTTCGCCGCGCCGGACGTGGTCGTAGAGCCCGCGGGCGCGTGGGGGCACCGGCCCGGACATGATCGCCTCGACGCGCGGGCGACGCTTGGCGTCGGTGAGGAATTGGTCGGCCAGCGCCGCCCAGTGGTGCGCGCCACCAACGTCGAGGATCCGCATCGGCTCGATCCGTCGCAGCGCCGACAGACAGAACGGGATCGACTGCCACCCGGTCGCGATCACGGCGTGTCCCCCAGGATCTCGTTGACTCGGTTGATGAACAGCTCCTGGCGGGCGGCGAGCTTGGCCACCAGCGCCCGATCGTCCTGGCGCCGGTGCTCGACCTCGAGCACGCTTCGTCGCCCGATGTCGAGCTGCTGCGCCAGGCGTTTCTTCGTCTCGGCGAGCTGGGCTTCGGCCTGTGCGATCCGTTCGGCCGCACCAGCACGTTCGGTCTCGACCTCGGCGCGGAGCGCCGCGATCTCGGCGCGCAGCCCATCGGCCTCGGCGCGGACCGCGTCGAGCGCCGACGTGTCCGCACAGAGCTCGGCGATCCGTGTCTCCTTGTCGGCGACCGCCGCGGTGAGGCGTTCGATACGCTCGCCCGAGCGCCTGCGGTCGTCCTCCAAATCCTGCCGCTTTCGCTTGAGCAGTTCAAGTTCGAGCTTTCCGTCGGTCAACTCGCGGTGGAGCTGGTCGCGCTCGTTGCGGACCGCGGCCGCGGCGTTCCGCTCGTTGTGCAGCCTGGTCTGGATCTCCGCGATGCGCTGGTCGGCGCGCTTCATCGCGGCGTCCTCGCCCTGGCGCCTGCCCTTGCGGATGTGCTCTTCGCGCCCGGCGTTGATGTCCTCCTCCATGCGGCGCATCAGCGCCAGCGAGACCGGGCACCACGCCGGCTCGGGCGCCTCGCCGTCGAGGTCCACGCGGTACGGCGTCTGGCTGAAGAACCCGGCGGGGAGCAGCTCGCAGCGCAGCCCCAGCGCGTCGTACGCGCTGACGATGTCGTGGTTCCAGCACCCGAAGTGCGCGTGGGGGACGATCTCGTAGTGCGGGGCGGGCTCGATGTTCAGCACGTGCCCCGACGCGATGCGGACCAGTTCGCCCAGCCGCCCGGGCAGGTCCTCGGGACGGACATGCACGAGCACCTCGGACGTGAACACGAGGTCGAACGTCCCGTCCTCGAAGGGGAGCGTGCCGGTGGGCTCGCCGACGGTGACGTGCTCGTCGAGCCAGTCCTGCCCGGTCCAGCGCAGGCACCCCTTGATCATCTCGGCGCTCTGGTCGAAGCCGAAGGCCTTGACGTTGGGCAGCTTGACGAGGTTGGCAAGGTGGCGCCCCACGCCGCACCCGTACTCGAAGACGGTGAGCGGCGCGCCGGGCTTTCCCTCGGCGAGGCGGCGGACGTAGTCGGCGATCATCCACTCCTGGATGTGGTAGCGGATCTGCTCGCGCTTGCGCCGGTCGTACTCCTCGGGCCAGTCGGCGCCGTTCTGCTGCCAGTAGCGGTAGTTGGCGGCGGCGGCGCCGTCGGTGACGCGTTCGCCGTCGGCGTTGACCAGCCCCTTGCTCTCGATCAGCGACTCGTCAGGCATCCCGGCTCCACTCGATCTCCGTAGGCTCCCACGCCTTGTGCCAGATGGGGCGCTGTGCGTTCTGCCCCACCGAGAACGGCGCACACCCGTTGACCTGGTCGAGCAGGACCACGTTGCTGCGGTCGGCGTCGCCGATGCGGCTGATCGCGATGCACAACCCGAACTTGCCCGGCCCGACGTTGAGCGCGAAGCGGAAGCGTAGCGTGACCGCTTCGCCGGGCTGAAGGTCCGGTAACTCGACCCCTTCGTCGAAGGTCGTCAGCCCGAGCACGTGCACCCCGCGCGAGTCGCGAACCACCAGCGAGACGCTGACCCGATCGGCGGGGCGGTGGGCGCGGAGGCGCATGGTCACCAGCGCCTCGTCGCGGGCGGTGAAGGAGGTTGCGGGCTCGCCGGCGGTGTCGGCGATCTCGACCGCCTCGAGCTGCACATGTCCGGTCCCGTAGCGGATCGTGCCGGGGACGTGGACCTTGGGCTCGACGACCGCCTCGTCGAGCCCGGAGTCGGGGCTCATCTGCTCGTTGAGCCCCTCGCGGACGTGCTTCTGGTAGGTATCGGTGACGGTGGAGGCCGGTCCGAACATGACCAGTCGCCCGTCACGGAGGTAGATCGCCTGCTCGCAGACGGTGCTGACCGTGCCCGGGCTGTGGCTGACGAACAGGAGGGTGAGCCCGCTGTCGCGGAGTGTCTTGAGACGGGTGGCGCACTTCTGCTGGAAGCCGATGTCACCGACCGCGAGGATCTCGTCGAGGATGAGGATCTCGGGTTCGAGCGCGGTAGTGACGGCGAAGGCGAGGCGTGCGCGCATCCCCGTGCTGTAGGTCTTGATGGGTCGGTCGATGAACTCGCCGATCTCGGCGAAGCGCTCGATCTGGTCGAAGCGTTCGCGGAGTTGTTTGGCGGGCACGCCGTTGATCGAGGCGTTGAGGAAGGCGTTCTCGCGCCCGGTGAACTCGGGGTTGAAGCCGGTGCCGAGTTCGAGCAGGGCGCCGACGCGTCCGCGGACGCGGACTTCTCCGGCGGTGGGCGCGAGGGTGCCGGCGATGATCTGGAGCAGGGTGCTCTTGCCGGCGCCGTTGCGTCCGACGACGCCGAGCGACCCGCCGCGGGCGAGGTCGAAGCTCACGCCGGTCAGCGCCCAGAACTCGCGGTAG
>Ga0210110_1000040_pt1 | contig 47969 bp, 46 predicted proteins | sample China_Galinas_PW_2_FD_184865 | JGI IMG/M metagenome (GOLD analysis project Ga0210110, IMG submission 184865) | Wetland microbial communities from San Francisco Bay, California, USA, that impact long-term carbon sequestration - China_Galinas_PWB_D1... | ecosystem: Environmental > Aquatic > Marine... | reverse complement strand
CCCGCCGCCATCGCAGTGCCGTTCGCACTGCTCGGCCCAGAGCGGGGGCGGGGGCGCTTTCTGCTCGGCGGTGCACTGGCGCTGGTGGCGGCCGGCCTCGCTAGTCAGGTTGCTTTCGGCCTGCACTGGCTCGAAGCTTTTGGGCTCGCAGGAGAGAGCCAGGACAGGACCAGTCACATGAGCATTCCGATCACGGCGGCACGTCTCACCGGCCTCGATTCGAACCCGGTCCGCATTGCCGCGCTGCTCCTTTACGCAGGCCTCCTGGCATACCTCCTCGTCCGCACATGGCGGGGGGGCGACTGGCTTCGGGCGGCGGCGTGGGCGTCTTTCGGCCTCCTGCTTGCCAGCGCCTGGCTTCTGCCCTGGTACCTGATCTGGTCCCTGCCCCTCGCCGCCCTCTCCCGCGACCGCTTGCTCCAGTTCCTCATGCTCGCCCTAACCGCGTACCAGCTCGGCGCCCGCATCCCCCTCTGAGCAACCGGGATGGCGCAGCGCCGTGCCCAGTCATCTGCGGCGCGGGGAATTTGGAACCGACCACTAGCCTTTGCCAATGCACCGAAGACTGGCGGCGATCATGCTTACCCTGGCCGGGCTCGCCCTGCTCTGTGCGCCGGTCTCCGCCGAGGCGCGCGCCTACCGCGCCTTCGTCGGATGCGGCGCCGAACTGCCGGAGCCCGACCGCTCGTGCTCGATCGGCGATGCACCCGCCGCATACTTCAAGTCCCTGCGCCGGGGCACTCGCTACAAGGCCTGCATCCGCAATCCCGCGGGCCGCGTCCGCTGCCGGTCGGCACGGGTGGCGCAGCGCAGCTACGGCTGGTTGTATGTCGCGCGCGGGTCGGTCGGCCGCTACCGGGTCACATGGTTCGTGGGAGGGAAGCGCGTCGCGCGCTGGTACTACCGGATGCACCCGGAGATCGGCGCCTGAGGCTGAGAGCTCAGAGGATCTCGGGGGAGCGCGCGCCGGCCCCCTCGCCGGCTTCCCGCTCCTCCGGCGAGGGGTGGAGGACACCGGTGGGGATCGACCAGCCCCCCCGCCTGCCCAGCGCGGTGACGACGCCGACATAGAGGAGCTCGACGACGGTGAGGACTCCCCGCACCACGATTGCGATCAGCGAGCCGACCGCGAAGCTCTTGCCGGGCACCGCAACCTTCACCGACCAGGCGAACGCGGCGTCCCGGATCCCAAGCCCGGCCGGCGCGATCAGCGTCACGAGGGCCGCCACGTAGCCGATCGCCTGTGCCGAGCCAACCACGGGGATGTCGCCGACGGGGATCATGCTCACGGAGCGGGCGACGCAGTAGATGCCGACGGCGATCACGCCCCAATTGAGGGTGTAGAAGACAAGCAGGGCGACCACTCCGCGGGCCGAGATCACGGCCGGGAGCGGGTCGCGGCCAAACGCCCGCAGCACCCGGTCCGCAAGCGGTCCGAACACACGCGGGTGCAGGACCGTGATCGCGATCGGGATCAGCAGCAGGACTGCCCAGCGCAGTGGCTCGCCCTGCAGATCGGGGTGGCTGATGATGAAGTAGGCGCCAACCGCGATCGCGGACGTCGCGGAGATCGCCTGTTCGTAGACGATGCTTGCAATGGTGATCCTGCGCGGGACCCCGGCACGCTCCGAAAGAAGCACGCGGCCGAGGACGTAGAGGACGCTGCCGGGCACGTAGCGGGCGAGCAGCGGCTGGCCCCAGGCGACCTGCGCCGGGCCCAGGCCGATCCGGTAGCCGAGAAAGCGGAGGATCAGGTCCCAGCCCAGGGCGCTGAGCGCGTAGAAGACGGGGAGGATTATGAAGGCCGGGATCAGCCATAGGACATGGAAGTGGACGCCCTTGTCCTTGATCTCCGCCCACTGGCTGATGACCGTGAGGACGAGAAAGCCGAAGACGAGGACCGCAATTCCAAGCTGGATTGCGAGCCGTACGCGTTTGCTGCGAGGCGGGCGGGCGCCGAATTGAGCACCGGCCTCGCCGAGACGGTGCAGGAGTGGCAGGTCTCTTCCCATGCGAGCCGCACGATAGTCAGAACACGGGTCACCCAATGATCCGAATGGGGATCGCAGGTGCGATAGTCACCGGATGGGCGAGTTCGAGCTGTTGGCCCGGTTGCGGGAGCGGTTGCCGCCACCCGGGCCGCGCCTGCGCGTGGGGAGCGGCGACGACGCCGCGATCACCGTGCCGGAGGGTGCGACCGCTACCTCGGTGGACGCGCTCGTCGAGGGTGTCCACTTCCGCCGCGAGCAGAGCAGCCTGTCCCAGATCGGCCACAAGGCCCTCGCGGTAGCACTATCCGATCTGGCGGCGATGGGCGCAGAGCCGGGAGAGGCCTATGCCGTCCTCGGCGTCCCCGGCGATTTGGAAGAGGAGGGCTGCATCGAGCTTCTCGACGGCCTTGCCAAGCTGGCCGCCGCGACAGGCACGAGCATCGCCGGTGGCGACCTGACCCGGGCCCCGGTGCTGACGCTGGCCATGACGGTGGTCGGCCACGCACCCGCCCCCGAGCAGCTGGTGACGAGGGCCGGCGCGCAACCGGGCGATGCCCTCGCGGTAACGGGCGAGCTGGGCGGCGCGGCCGCCGGGCTGCTGCTGCTCGATAGGGGCGGGCCCCTCAATGGCGAGGAGAAGCAGCTTGTGGCAAGGCAGCTGGAGCCGCAGCCTCGACTCGCGGAGGGACACGCCCTTGCCGCCGCGGGCGCGAAGGCGATGATCGACCTCAGCGACGGGCTGGGGGGCGACGCAACCCGCCTCGCCGAGGCGAGCGGCGCCGCGATGAGGATCGACGCCGAGGCCCTTCCGGTTGCTACCGGCGTCGCCGAGCTCGCGAGGGCGTCTGGGCGGGACCCGCTGGAGTTGGCCGTCTCGGGCGGCGAAGACTACGAGCTGCTGGTTGCCCTGCCCCCCGAGCGGCTGGTGGCGGCGAGGGCCGCGCTGCAGGAGGGAACCGGCGTCGCGCTGACGCGGATCGGCGAGGTCGTCGCCGGAAACGAAGTGGAAATCAAGCTGCCTGACGGCCGGTTTCTGGCGCCGACCGGGTTCGATCAGTTGGGTTGAAGGGCGTTTCGCCGCCGATCAGAAGCTCGCGCACGCTACGGCGGCGCAGCATCGCCTTCGCGACAAGCGAAGGCTCCAGCCTGTAGTGGCCGGATTCGATCAGGGTCTTCAACTGTCCGGGTTGCATTCTTCGCCTCATATCGGCTCTCTACCCCCCAACCTTAGTTCTTGGTACTAGCACATCCGTCCATTGAGGTCCGGTGGGGGTGACTGGGCCGTACCGGATTACCCTTTGCCTAGATGGCAAACGGGTCCACGCGAATCCTGCTGGTCGATGACGAGCAATCCGTCCAGACCCTGCTCAGCTACCCGCTGCGCAAGGACGGCTACCACGTCACCTCGGCGCTCGACGGTCGCGAGGCGCTGGAGCGCTTCGCCGAAGGGCGCTTCGACCTCGTCATCCTGGACCTGATGCTGCCCAAGCTCGACGGCGTCGAGGTCTGCCGCCAGCTTCGCCGCAGCAGCCAGGTACCGATCATCATGCTCACCGCGAAGGGCAGCGAGACCGACAAGGTCGCGGGCCTGGAGGTCGGCGCCGACGACTACATCACCAAGCCCTTCTCGATGCGGGAGTTCCGCAGCCGGGTGAAGGCGGCGCTGCGCCGCTCTCGGATGGTCGGACAGCCACCCGAAGAGGAAGCAATCGAGAGCGGTGACCTGATGATCGATCCCGGCCGCCGGTTGGTCACGCTGCGGGGAGACGAGGTCAAGGTCACCTACGTGGAGTTCGAGATCCTCGGTGCTCTGGCTCGCTCGCCTGGGCGGGTGCTCAGCCGCGAGACTTTGCTCGAGCACGTCTGGGGCGATTCCGAGTACCGCGATCCGCGCACCGTGGACGTTCACATCCGCCACCTGCGCGAGAAGCTCGAGAAGAACCCGAAGGAGCCCGAGTTCCTGTTCACGGTGCGCGGCGTCGGCTACCGCTTCAAGGAATGAAGAACTTCCGCCTCACTCCGCTGGGCAGCATGATCACGACGGTGTCGCTGTCGATCGGGGCGGGCACCTCGCTCATCATCTACATCTGGGTGGTGGTGATCGACGGCAACTCCGCCGCAGCGCATCAGATCATCATCGGCGGCCTCATCGCACTGCTGCTGGCCCTTGGGATCGGCTTCTACTTCGCCCAGCTCGTGAGCATGCGCGTGAAACGGATCGAGCGCGCCGCCCGCAAGGTCGCCGACGGGAACTTCGCGGCATCGATTCCGGTCGACTCCTCCGGCCAGCTGGGCCAGCTGGCGCGCACGTTCAACGAGATGCAGCGCCGCCTGGCCGAGCTCGACAGCGCCCGCAAGCAGTTCATCGCCAACGCCTCCCATGAGTTGCGCACGCCGATCTTCAGCCTTGGTGGGTTCATCGAGCTGCTCGAAGACGAGGAGCCGAGCCCCGAGGAGCGGGCCGAGTTCGTTCGTACGATGCGCCAGCAGATCGACCGCCTCACCAAACTGACCGCCGACCTACTCGACCTCTCTCAGCTCGACGCCGGCGGAACCGTGATGAAGTCCAACAGGGTCGACCTGGGCTCACTCGCCCTCGACCTGGTCCGTGAGCTCGGGCCGCGCGCCGAACGACGCAATTCCCGCCTCGAGCTGCGCAGGCCGCAGCGCCCGGTGATCGCCACCGGCGACCCCGACCGGGTGAGTCAGATCATCCGTATCCTGCTCGATAACGCCCTCACTCACACCCCAGAGGGAACCAGCGTCACCGTGACCACCTATTCGATCAACGAGCGCGCCAAGCTGACCGTCTCCGACGAAGGCTCCGGCATCCCCCACCGCGTCCAGAAACGCATTTTCGAGCGCTTCTACACGGCGGACTCCGCAGGCGGGTCGGGGCTGGGCCTGGCAATCGCCACCGAGATTGCGCAGAGGATGGACGGGCGCGTCGCGGTCTCCTCCAGCAAGCGATACACGGCGTTCACCCTCGATCTGCCCCCGGCCGCTGCAGGCGACACCTCACCGGCGAGCGCCAACCCCGCCGGAGCCAGCGCGTGAGGCGTCTTGCCATTGTCCTCGCCGGGCTGGCCGCGCTGCTCGTCGCCGGCTGCGGGGGAACGGACGGCAACACCTCGTCCTCCGGAGGGGGGGAAACGAGAACGACCACCCAAGTGGTGGTGGAGACCGCCGAGAGCGGCTTCAACGCCGCCAGCGTCTACCGGAAGGCCGCGCCGGGTGTCGTCACGATCCGCTCGCTCTTCGACAGCGGCGGCGCGGAAGGCTCGGGGTTCGTGCTGGACACAAACGGAGCGATCGTCACCAACGCCCACGTGGTGACCGACGGCTCTGGGAACGACCGGAACGAGGCCAAGGCCGTATTCGTCGAGTTCCCCGACCGCAACGTCGTGCCGGCAAAGATCATCGGCTTCGACCCCTTCGCCGACGTCGCTCTGCTCAAGGTGAAGAAGGATGGCTTCGACCTGCATCCGCTGACGCTCGGCAACGACAGCCAGCTCGTCGTTGGTCAGCCCGTGGCAGCGATCGGCAGCCCGTTCGGCGAGCAGCAGTCGCTCTCGGTCGGGGTCATCTCGGCAACGGACCGCTCCGTGAGGTCGCTGACCCAGTTCAGGATCGACGGCGCGATCCAGACCGACGCGTCGATCAATCCAGGGAACTCGGGTGGCCCATTGCTGGACGCCGGGGCGAAGGTGGTCGGCATCAACCAGCAGATTGAGACCAACTCCGGCGCCAACGACGGCGTCGGCTTCGCCGTGCCGATCTCAGCGGTGAAGCGCTCCATCGCGCAGCTCAGAAAGGACGGCGACGCTGAGTACGCGTACATCGGCGTCACCAGCCAGGCCCTCTATCCGCAGGTCGCCGCCAAGCTCGGGCTCGACACCGACTTCGGCGGCCTGATCGCCGAAGTCATCCCCGGCAGCCCCGCCGACGAGGCGGGGCTCAAGGGCGGCGACGAGAAACTGCGTTTCCAGGCGAGCAGCTACGAAACCGGCGGCGACGTAATCGTCAAGGTCGAGGGCCGCAAGGTGGTCAGGCCGGACGATCTCGCGCGCTACATATCGTCGTTCAGACCCGGCCAGACGGTGACGCTGGAGATCCTCCACAACGACGGCAGCCGCGAGAATGTGGACATCACACTCGACAAGCGACCGGCCGGCGAACCCGAAGGGTAGGCAGGGGTCGAAGTCATCTAACCGCCGCTGCCTGTAGAAATCCGCGCGTGCTTCAGGAAGTCGCCCTCGGTCAGAAGTCCCTCGCGGACTACACGCACATCGCCGGCAAAGACCGGATCGAACGGATTCGCGCGCTCGCCGAGCCGCTGAAGGGCCACCGGGTTCTGCACGTCAGCGCGACCGCATTCGGCGGGGGCGTGTCGGAGATCCTCTACACGATGGTGCCGCTGATGCGGGACGTCGGCCTCGACGCCCACTGGCAGGTCATCTTTGGCAAGGAGGAGTTCTTCAACGCCACCAAGCTGTTGCACAACTCGCTCCAGGGTGCGGAGGAGACCCTCTCCGAGGAGCAGTGGAAGCTGTTTGAAGAGGTCAACGCAAAGAACGCGGAGGACCTGCACGGCGAGTGGGACACGATCGTCGTCCACGACCCCCAGCCGATCGGGCTTCGCAGGGGCGCGCCCGACAAGAGCCGCAACTGGGTGTGGCGCTGCCATATCGACCTCTCCGAGCCGAATCCGTCGCCGATCGAGCGCCTCTACTCGATGATCGGCGAATACGACGCCACCGTCTGGCACCTGCCCTCTTATGTGCCAAAGGGGATCAACGGGCACAACGGGGTCCACATCGTGCCGCCGGCCATCGACCCCCTCTCCCCCAAGAACATGGCCTTCTCGCCCGACGACGCCGCATTCGTCTGCCATCAATTCGGCATCGACGTCGACCGCCCGCTGATCACCCAGGTCTCCCGCTTCGACCCCTGGAAGGATCCGATTGGCGTGATCGACGCCTATCGCGACGTCACCGCCAAGATGCCCGAGGTGCAGCTGGCGCTCGTCGGGTCGATGGCCACGGACGATCCCGAGGGCTGGGAGTTCTTCCAGCAGACGGTCGAGTACGCGGACGGCGACGAGGACATCAAGATCCTCAACAACCTCAACAACGTCGGCGCGATCGAGGTCAACGCCTTCCAGTCCCAGTCCGACATCGTCCTGCAGAAGTCGATTCGCGAGGGATTCGGGCTGACCGTCACCGAGGCCCTCTGGAAGGGGCGGCCGACGGTCGCCGGAAATGTGGGGGGAATCCCGCTGCAGATAGAGGATGGCGAGAGCGGCTACCTGGTCGACAGCCCGGCCGCCTGCGCGGAACGCTGCATCGAGATACTGAGCGACCCCGAGTTGGGCAAGCGCCTCGGTCGCGCAGGCAAGGAACACGCCCGCCGCGAGTTCCTCTCGCCGCGCCTGCTGGCCGACTGGCTGGAGCTGATCACCGAGCTGGAGGGATAAGAACCCACGTCGGCGGCGGAGGGCCAGATAGGCTGACTGCGATGCCCGTTGGCTCCGATCCACTGATAATCGTCTCGAATCGAGGACCGGCCCAGTTCGAGCGTGGCGAGTCGGGCGAGCGGACCGTGCAGCGCGGCGGCGGCGGGCTGGTGACGGCTCTCTCGGGCCTCGTCTCCCATCGTGACGCCCTCTGGATCGCCTCTGCAATGACCGACGAGGACATCGCGGTCTCCGAGGAGCGAGGCGGCCCGGTCGAGCTCTCGATCGACGGGATCGACTACCGCGTATTGCTGGTCGGCAGCGAGCCCCAAGCCTACGACGGCTTCTACAACGTGATCGCCAACCCGATCCTCTGGTTCATCCAGCACTACCTCTGGGACCTTTCCAACGCGCCGGACATCCGCCAGCAGGAGCTCGACGCCTGGGATTACGGCTACCAGGCGGTGAACCGCGACATCGCCCAGGCGGTACTGGGCCAGATCGAAGGCCGCGAGCGACCGCTGGTGATGCTCCACGACTACCACCTCTACACGGCCCCCGGAATGATCCGCGCCGAGCGGCCCGACGCCTTCCTGCACCACTTCGTACACATACCCTGGTCCCAGCCCGACAGCTGGCGGATCCTGCCCGGACGGATCCGCGAGGCGCTCTTCAGGGGCCTGCTCGCCAACGACATCATCGGCTTCCATACCCACGCCTACTGCATCAACTTCATCCGCTGCTGCGACGAACTGCTCGAGGCCGAGGTCGACTACGACCGCTGCTCCGTGACTCACGCGGGCGGGCAAACGGTGGCGCGCGCCTACCCGCTCTCCATTGACGCCGAGCGTCTGCGCGACGTGGCCGTGTCTCCCGAGGTGATTGCCGCCGAGCGAGAGGTGCTCGAGCGCCGCCGCGAGCACCTGATTATCCGCGTTGACCGCGCCGATCTCTCCAAGAACGTGCTGCGTGGGTTCACGGCCTTCGACACGTTCCTCCAGCAGCATCCGGAGTTCCGCGAGAAGGTCACGTTCATCGCCCACCTGCAGCCCTCGCGGCAGGACGTGCCCGAGTACGCCGAGTACCTCGAGCGGATCGAGGCGCTCGTCGCCGTCGTCAACCACCGCCACGGCACCACAGACTGGATGCCGATCGACCTGAAGATCTACGAGAACTTCCCCGAGGCGGTGGCCCGCTACAAGCACTTCGATCTGCTGATGGTCAACTCGCTCTTCGACGGGATGAACCTGGTGGCCAAGGAGGCGCCGGCGGTCAATACCCGCGACGGCGTGCTGATGCTGTCCGAGAACACCGGCTCTCACGAGGAGCTCGCCGACTGCGTGCTCTCCGTCAATCCATTCGACATCCAGGACCAGGCCGACGCGATCTACAGGGCGCTGACCATGGACCCCGAGGAGCGGCGCGTCAGGGCCCAGCACCTCAAGGAGATCATCTTCTCCCGGAACCCCGGCGACTGGGTCGACGAGCAGCTGGCCGACATCGCGGAGCTGCGCGAGGCGGTTGCGTAGCGCTTTTCTGCGGGGGAGAGTTCGTTTGGGCGGCGCCTTGAACGGGCATGGGATTGAGCATCCGATGGCCGGCCGCCGCGAGGGGAGCCGCCGTGGCGATCGGGGGGCTGATGGCGCTGGCCGTGCTCCAGGCGGTCCTCAAGCCGCAGGCGCCGCCGCTGCCGGCCGACGTCGGGCTGCCTCCGGCGGCGCCGCCGCAGCCAGCCACCTCGACCGGACGACGGGACGACGGTGGAGGACACGCCCGAGCCGTGCGAGGAGAGGGATCCGGCTGGCAGGCGCTGCGGCGCATCGCCAACCGAAAGAGCGCCAGCCGAGGCCGCGGCGGAACGGGCGATCCCCGGCGCCCGGCAGGGCGGCCGCGCGCGGTGCCATCCGGGCGGAAGACGCCAGTGCCGCTACCGCCGCCCGTTCCCGCTCCGGCGACCCCACCCGATGCGCCGGCACCGACTGCGCCGCCGATTCTCCCGTCGCCGGCTCCGCCGCCGCCGAACGACGGCTCGATTGAGTTCGCGCCCCATTAGCGACCCGCGGAACGGTGCCGCGCGACGATGCGCCGCTATAGTGCGTCGCCGTTTTGGCAGCTGCACAGCGCGAATACGAGTTGGTCCTGATGCTGGATCCCCGCCAGGATGCGCCGGCGCGCGACGCCATGGCGCAGGAGGCCCGCAAGCAGATCGAGTCCGCGGGGTCTCTGAAGCACGAGAAGAGCTGGGGTCTGCGCAAGATGGCCTATGAGATCGATCAGCGCACCGAGGCCGATTACCGGTGGTTCCGGTTCGAGGCGCCCACCGACCTGCTTGACCAGCTCAACCACAACCTGAAGATCGCGGATGGCGTGCTGCGCTTCCGCATCTTCCAGGTCGACCCCGACGCGCCTGTGATCGTTCCCCCGCCGACCTCCGCGGTCGCGCCCGGGGCCTCTCGCGGCCAGCAGGACGACACTGGCCCCCGCCCCGCGCCGGAGTCATCTGGCGAAGCCGCCGCCGAGGAGGCCGCGCCGGAGGCGGGCCAGGAGACGGCCGCCGCCGAGACGTCCGGGCCCGCCCAGTAGAACAGGGCGGTCAAAACCCTCGCGTCCAGCGGGATTCCCAGCTCAGGGGGGAGAGATGCGCCGCCTCCCCGCTTATGCTGGTATCCAGACAAGCTAATCCAGAGGAGTGAGAGCAGTGGCAGCCTCGAACATCAACGTGGTGGTGCTCACCGGGAACTTGACCCGTGACCCAGAGCTCCGCAGCACGCCGAGTGGGACATCGGTCTGCAAGCTACGGGTGGCCGTCAACAGCAGACGCAAGGACGGTCAGACCGGCGAGTGGGTGGACAAGCCGAACTACTTCGACGTAACCGTGTGGGGAGCGCAGGGCGAGAATTGTGCAACCTACCTTTCGAAGGGTCGCCCTGTGGCGGTCGAAGGACGCCTCGACTGGCACGAGTGGGAGGACAACGACGGAAACAAACGCCAGGGCGTCGAAGTCATCGCCAACTCGGTCCAGTTCCTTGGCTCGCGAGATGGCGGGGCAGCAAACTCGGGAGGCGACGCGAACTCGAGTGGAGGCGACGCGAACAGCGAGGGATTCAGCAGCCCGAGCAGCGACGTCCCCGCGGATACGTCGGACTACGAGAGCGCTCCGGCCGCGGCCGGTGCCGGCGGAGACGACGACATCCCATTCTGAGAGCGCACGCTCGACGGACCCGCGCTGCTGTTTCGCCGGGGGCCGGACCTCGATATCGATAGGATCGACTTCGAGAATGGCTAGACCAAGAGAAACAGGAGCGTCGGGCCCACGTCGAGGGCGGCGAGCACCGGATCGGGCGCGGCCCCGAAAGTACACCCGGATCAACTCGGAGGCCGTCGACTACAAGGATCTCGGCCTGCTGCGCCGCTTCCTCTCCGACAAGGGGAAGACGCGCGGCCGCCGCGTCACGGGGCTCTCGCGCAAGCACCAACGCCAGCTTTCGATCGCGGTGAAGCGAGCTCGCGAGATCGCCCTCCTGCCCTACGTGGGAGAGCGGTAGGAGCACCGGTGACGCAGGCGATCCTTCTCGAGGACGTCGAGAGCCTCGGGCAGCGCGGCGATCCGGTCGACGTCTCCCCGGGCTACCTTCGCAACTACCTCGTTCCCCGCAAGCTCGCCGCCCCGGCCACGCCGGGTGCGCTGGAGGAGGCGCAGCGCCGCCGTGTGGCTGCCGAGAAAGCTGAGCGCGATCGGGCCGAGAACGAGCAGCGGGCAGCCTCTCTGCTCTCCAAGACCGTGCTCACCATCCACCAGCGCGCCGGCGACGACGGCAAGCTGTTCGGCTCGGTCGGCGCCAAGGAGATCGCCGACGCGATTCGCGACGCGCGTGACCTGCGCATCGACCGCCGCAAGGTCCGCCTCGAGCAGCCGATCCGCGAGATCGGCACCCACATGGTGGAGATCGAGCTCGCCGACGGCGACGTCGCCACGGTGAAGACGATCGTCGCCGAGGAAAGCTAGAACCGCACCCACCCGGGGCAGCCGCCGGTAGTCTCCGATCCGGTGGCATCCCAGCGCCTTCCGACTCGCCTCACCCGCCGCGCCAGGGCAAGGACGCGACTTGGCTGGGCGCGTTCGGAGCGCGCGACAGTCTCGTTGGCGGCCGTCGCGCTGGGAGGTGCGGGAGCAGTGCTGCTGGGTCAGTTCGCACGGATGCTGCGTCGGCGCTCCCAGGAGCACCGCGACGGTGATCGCTTCGTCGAAACCGCACCCGTCGCGGCCCGGGACACGGTGGGCGTCGCGGTCAGCGGCTACTCGGCGGCCCCGCGCAGCGAGACGGTGCTTTTCAACCTGCTCGCCGGCTTTCTCGCCTCCTTCGCACTGATGCGGATCTCGACCTGGGGGATTCGGGACCGCTGGTGGCCGTTCGGCAACGTCCGCTTCAGGGGCCGGCACATTCATCACTTCGTCCCGGGCATCCTGATTGCCTTTGCCGCGGGCACCGCCGCCATGCTCAGCGACAACGAGGAGCTGGAGGCCCGCCTCGCGCTCCCGATGGGTGTCGGCATGGGCCTCACCTTCGACGAGGCCGCTTTGCTGCTCGACCTGCGGGACGTCTACTGGACGCGCGAGGGGCTGCTCAGCGTGCAACTCAGCCTGGGCGCAACTGCGATCCTCAGCATCGCGATCCTCACGCAGAGGATGCTGCGACGCGGCGAGCGGCGCCAGGAGGAAACCGGACAGATACCGCCCGCTGCCGACTACCTCGTGGCGGGCGCCGGCGCGCTTGGCTGAAGTTTCCCCCCGGGGACGCAAACGCCGCATTGAAATTCCACTTTCGTGACGTTCGGCGCGCCACGCGCGCGGCGGCGCCGGCAAGCATCCGGGCCGTGCGGAATTCGCCACCGATCATTCCCCGCAAAACGGCAGGTTGCCGGCCGCCGCGGCAAGCCAGCTTGAGTACGTTGGCGACTCTCGCTGCCGCCGCTGCACCCGGGACACTGATTTAGATGACACAGCCGCCCACATCGCACGTCCCACCTCAGAACATCGAGGCGGAGGAATCGGTCCTGGGCGCGATGCTCGTCGCCGAGCCGGCGCTGACCCGCGTGATCGACGAGGTACGGCTGATCGCCGAGGACTTCTACCTCGAGAAGCACTCGCTCATCTTCAGCTGTGCCCGTGAGCTCTACGCGGAGTCGAAGCCGGTCGACGAGCTGAGCGTCACGGAGGCCCTTGTCCAGGGCAACCAGATCGAGAAAGCGGGTGGAAAGCACTATGTCTCGGAGCTCGCCGCGAAGGTCCCGGCCGCCGGCAACGCCAAGCACTACGCGGAAATCGTCCAGCAGAACTCGCTGCTGCGCCGCCTGCTGGGCGCCGGCCAGGAGATCCAGGGGTGGGTGCACGGGCGGGACGGCGAGCCGCGCGAGCTCTCCGAGCGGGCCGAGAAGCTGCTCTTCGACGTCGCCCACAAGGAGCAGGCGGGCGATTTCCGCCAACTCTCCGAGATCCTGCACGATGAGGTCGACCGTCTCGAGAAACTCTCCACCGGCGAGACCGAGCTGACCGGAACCCCGTCGGGATTCAAGGACATCGACGCAATCACCGGCGGCTTCCAGCCCGGCAACCTGATCATCGTCGCGGCGAGGCCTGCAATGGGGAAGTCGGCGCTTGTCGCCAATGTCGCCGAAAACGTGGCGGTCAAGCGCAGCCTCCCGGTTGCCTTCTTCTCGCTGGAGATGTCCGAGGTCGAGCTGGCGCAGCGCTTCATCGCGTGCCGGGCGCGAATCTCCGGCGACAAGCTGCGCAAGGGCCAGGTCGCCCAGAAAGACTGGCCGAAGGTGGTGCGCGCCTGCAACGAGCTCGAGGAGGCGCCGCTGTGGTTCGACGACTCCTCCGACCTCGGCATCCTCGACCTGCGCGCGAAGGCGCGCCGGCTGCACGCCCAGGTGCAGGACAAGGGGGGCCTGGGCCTGGTCATCGTCGACTACCTGCAGCTGATGCGCTCCGACGACCACCGAGCCAACCGCGTCGAGCAGGTCGGCCAGATGAGCCGCGGTCTGAAGATCCTGGCTCGCGAGCTCGAGGTGCCGGTGGTGGCCATCTCCCAGCTCTCCCGCGCCCCCGAGCAACGCCACCCGCCGAGGCCCCAGCTCTCGGACCTGCGCGAGTCCGGTCAGCTCGAGCAGGACGCCGACGTCGTCGCATTCCTCTACCGGGAGGACTACTACCGCGACCACGAGGACGAGCCAGACGGCCTCGCGGACCTGATCGTCGCCAAGCATAGGAACGGGCCGATCGGCAGCCGCAAGCTGGTCTTCCTGGACCGTTTCCCGAAATTCGCCGACTTCTCCGGCCAGGAGGCCCCGGTCGAACAGCCGGCGGGCGAAGGCCCGCCGCTCGCCGACGTGGCCTCGGCAGGCCCAGAGTTCTGATGGCGACCGCACGCAGCGAGCCCTTCTCCGAACAGGCCTGTCCGCTTGGCGCATGCGACGGCTCGGGCTGGATCCTCGGGCCCGAGGACGTGGCGCGGCCGTGCGAGTGCCGTGAGCAGCGCCTCCAGCGTGGCCGCAGCCGCGGGATCTCGTCAGCGATTCCGCCCCGCTACAGGGGAGTCTCCTTCGAGCGCCCACCCGTCTCCGACATGGCTCGCGACATGACGGCGCGGCATGTCGTCAACGCGGTCCAGGCATTCGTCGACGATCTGGACGAGAGGCTGGGATCGGGCGAGGGCCTGTGGCTGATGGGGAACACGGGGACCGGCAAGACAACCCTGGGAATGCTGGTCGCGAAGGCGGCGCTTGCGGCCGGCAAGACGGTGGGCGTCTACTTCGCTCCCAAGCTCCTGACACAGATCCGCCAGACCTACCAGGCGACGGAGTCCGAGGACGCCTATGACGCCTTCTTCCGGCGTCTCACATCGGTCGATCTCCTCTACATAGACGACCTGGGGTCCGAGCGGCGCACCGATTGGGTCGTCGAGCAGCTCTACGCCCTGGTCAACGAGCGCTACGAGAACCGGCGCTCGATGCTCGTCACCAGCAACGCCGAGACCGACGTGGCAGTGGGCCAGCAGCACCTCGAGGAGCAGGTCGGCGCCCGCACGGTTTCCCGCCTGATAGAGATCTGCGGCGACCCGCTGCCGCTGTTCGGACCGGACCAGCGCGTCCCGGCGCGCGCGGTCGAGGCGTAGAACCAGGCACAATCTCCTTCGTCATGCCGGGACTCGTCATAGTCGGCGCCCAGTGGGGCGATGAGGGCAAGGGCAAGATCACCGACCTCCTTGCCGAGCGCGCCGATGCAATCGTTCGCTTCCAGGGCGGCAACAACGCCGGCCACACGATCGTCCGCGACGGCGAGAAGTTCAAGTTCCACCTGATCCCCTCGGGCATCCTCTACCCGGACAAGGCCTGCGTGATCGGCAACGGCGTCGTGCTCGACCCACGCATCCTGCTCGGCGAGATCGACGGGCTGAAGCGGCGCGGGATCGATATGGGCAACCTGCGGATCTCCGCAGACGCACATCTGATCATGCCCTACCACGTACTGCTCGACACAGCCGGCGAGGCAAAGCTCGGCAAGCTCTCGATCGGCACCACCAGGCGTGGCATCGGCCCTTGCTATTCCGACAAGGCGATGCGGCTCGGCATCCGCGTCCAGGACCTGCTTGACGAGAAGATCCTGCGAACGAAGATCCGCGCCGCCCTGGAGCCGAAGCAGCAGGCGCTGCGCGAGCTTTCGGTGCGCCGGCGAAAGCTTCGCAAGGAGGCGGGTGGGGAGTCCGGGACCGCCGTAGAGGACGCCCCCGATCCCCGCCTCGACCTGCACACGATGACCGAGGAACACCTCGCCTACGGCCACCGTCTCGAGCCCCACATTGCCGATACCTCGCGCCTCTGCTGGGAGGCGCTCGACGGAGGCCAGACGGTGCTGTTCGAGGGCGCGCAGGGGACGCTGCTCGATCTCGATCACGGCACCTATCCCTTTGTCACCTCGTCGAACCCGATCGCCGGGGCGGCCTGCGTCGGCGCCGGCGTCGGGCCAACCGACATCGATGAGGTCTGGGGGGTTGCCAAGGCCTACGCGACCCGAGTCGGCGCCGGCCCGTTTCCGACCGAGCTGGACGACGATGTCGGCCGCCACATGCTCGAGCGCGGGCACGAGTTCGGGACGACCACGGGCCGCGAGCGGCGCTGCGGATGGATGGACCTGGTGGCCCTCCGTTACGCCGTTCGCCTCAATCGGATGAGCGCTCTGACGATCACCAAGCTCGACGTGATGAGCGGCATTGACCCGCTGCGCGTCGCGGTTCGCTACCGCTCCAGGGAGGGCGCGATCTTCGACACCTTCCCCTACCACCAGTCGATCCTCCACTCCGCCGAGCCCGAGTACGAAGAGCTGCCCGGCTTCGACGCAGACCTCGGCGCCTGTCGCAGCGAGGCGGACCTGCCACCGCAGGCCCGCACCTATCTCGAGTTCATCTCGAACTTCGCGGGAGTCCCGGTCCGCCTTGCCGGGGTCGGCCCGGCGCGCGACCAGGTCGTCTGGATCGGCGAGGAGCCGCGCCTCCGCGCCGCCTGAAAACCCGGCTTCTACAGATCGGATCGTCGCGGTTGGCGGTTCACTCCTCTACAGTCTGTGTGTGGCTTCCGGTAGACGCGCCGAATTGAGTAGGCGACTGCCGAGGGGCCGTCACGGGTTACCGCGGGAGGCGGTGACGGAATCTCAGCGGCGCCGCATCCTGCAAGCGATGATTGAGGTCGTCGCCGAGCGCGGCTACCCGGATACCAGGGTCGTCGACGTGATCGGCGTCGCCGGAGTGTCGAGAAAGACGTTCTATGAGCTGTTCGCGAGCAAGGAGGACTGCTTTCTCGCCACCTACGATGTCCTGCTGGGCAACCTGCTCGGCGACACGGCGAAGGGCTTCGAGTCCAAGCGCGGCTCACCGTGGGCGGAGCGCGTGGCGGCCGGGCTGGACGCGCTGCTCAAGCATCTCGCCGAGCACCCCGATGAGGCGCGCTTCGCGATCGTCGAGGTGCTGGCCGCAGGTCCCAGGGCCCTGGCGCGCCGCGACGCCGCATTGAGGCAGTTCACCGGGTTTCTGGACGCCGGCCGCGCCGAGACCTCGGTCGAACTTCCGGGGATCACCTCCCTGTCGCTGGCCGGCGGTATCAACGAGCTCCTCTACAGCGAGATCCTCCACGGCGCGTCGTCGCGCCTGCCGAGTCGCCTGCCCGACCTGATGTTCTGGATCACGCTCCCGTTCCTCGGGCCGGATGGGGCGGCTGCCGAGCGCGAGCGGGTGCGCCTTTCGATGGTCGAGGCCTGAACTGCGGCGGCCTCCCGCCGCTCCTTTCCCGCTTCGGGCGGGTTAGGGGAGATGCCGGGGCGGGTAGTCATGTCACCGGAGGCACTTAACACCGCTTTGCTTTCTATGGCCGCGGCGGAGCTTGGCGCGGCGAAAAGGAGAGGGATGCCGAATGCGTAAAAACGTTCTTGCAGCGCTGGCCCTGAGCGCGGTTCTCGCCGTCGGCGTCGCCGCAATCGCAAGCGCGGCGGGCACGACGATCCGCGCCGGCAACCTGATCCTCCGATTCGGCTCCAACGTCTCGCCGAAGAAGCTCCCGAGGCACAGGTACGCTCCGATTGCCCTCCACATCAATGGAAAGATCAAGACCTCGGACGGCACGCACCCGTCCGCGTTCAGGGAAACGACCGTTGACATCGACAAGAACGGCCGCATCAACACCAAGGGCGTGCCGATCTGCCGTGGCGGCCAGCTCGAGGCCCGCAACACCAGGGCCGCAAAGCGGGTATGTGGCAGGGCAATCGTCGGCAACGGCAGCGCCCACGTCGAGATCTCCTTCCCCGAACAGAGGCCGATCACGGTCGCCAGCCCGCTGCTGATCTTCAACGGCGGCACCAAGGGTGGCAAGACGACGATGTACATCCACTCGTTCATCACGGTCCCGGTGCCGGCTGCGATCGTGACCACGATCACGATCAAGAAAATCCGCAAGGGCCGCTTCGGCTACCGCACGGTCGCCAGGGTGCCGGCGATCGCGGGCGGCAGTGGCTCAGCCCTCGACTTCAGCTTCACGATCGCCAAGAAGTTCTTCCGATTCAAGCGCCACAAGCACAGCTACCTCGAAGCGCGGTGTCCGGACGGTCGCTTCGTGGCCAAGGTCCGCAGAAGCGTCTTCAAGAACGAAACGCGCGAGCCCGCCGTCGCTCCGCAGACGGTGCTGAGAGGCGGCATCGTCGTGCCCTGCAAGCGAGGGCGATAGCGGCAAAGCCGCTGTTAGGCGTTTTGGAACGTTGCTTTCAATTCGGACAAGAGTCTCCCCTGGGCTGGTAGTTTTGCCTGTCAAGGGAGTATTCCCATGGCTTTTTCTAGGGCCACGGCTCGAACGGGCAGGGCCAAAAGGAGAGAGAAAGAGATATGCGTAGAAACGTTGTTCTGGCGCTCGCCCTGAGCGCGGTGCTTGCCCTAGTGGGGGCGGCCGTGGCCATGGCGAAGTTCAACACCTTCCGCGTCGGGAACGTGATCCTCAAGGCCGACGGCGGCGTATCGCCGAAGAAGCTGCCGCGCAAGAAGTACGCTCCTGTCACGGTCCGGATACGGGGAAAGATTTCGACGGCGGACGGCACCCACCCGCCGGCCTTCCGGGAACTGATCGCCGACTTCGACAAGAACGGCGTGATCAACACCAAGGGCCTGCCGGCCTGCAAGGGCGGCCAGCTTGAGGCACGCGACACCAAGTCCGCAAAACGCGTCTGCGGCAAGTCGGCGGTGGGATCGGGCAACGGCACGATCGAGATCTCCTTCCCCGAACAGAAACCGATTCCCGTCGCGGCACCGATCACCGTCTTCAACGGCGGTACGAGGGGCGGCAAGACAACCCTCTACATTCACACATTCATCACCGTTCCGGTCCCGTCTGCGGTCGTGACCAAGGTGACGATCAAGAAGGTGAAGAAAGGTCGCTACGGGCTCAGCACCGTCTCCAAGATCCCGGTTATCGCTGGCGGCAGCGGCTCGGTGCTCACCTTTGACATCAAGTTCCATCGGATTTTCAAGTACAAGGGCAAGAAGCAGAGCTACTTCCTGGCCCGCTGCACCGATGGCAAGTTCAAGGCCAGGATCATCAAGGCCCTGCTCCGCAACGAAGCCGAAGGTCCGCGTACGCAGACCAAGGTCACTAACCAGACGATCCTCCGGTCCTGCACGCCGAAGGGCTAACGAGAGCGCACAGTCCTCGATCGATCGGGGGGAGCGGGGCTTACGGCTCCCGCTCCCCCCGAATCAACGGACACGCGGGTTCGCATCCGGGGTTGCGTCGCATCCCCCCAAAAGCCGTTGGGATCGGTGAACGCCGTTTGGGCACCGTGTGTCTGGGCTGAGACGCCGGTTGGCTAACGGACCCGGCAGTCGCGCGTCAAGGTGGTGTGCAGCTGCTGAGGACCGGCGAGACTAAACCTGAATCCACCGATCTCAGAGCGCCCTGCCGTCCGCACCGTCAGGCAGACGGCTCACGGTACTGCCGTTCGTGCCAACGCCGCTCCATAGCCCGGAGCATTTGCGGGTAGACGATCAGGTATCGGAACGGCTTGATCGCGAGCAGGTACGCATTCCCGGGGAGGCCGTTTGGCTTTACGTAGATCGCCATCTCCCCCCGGTAGCCGCCGGTCTCCTCGGGAACCCAGCCTAGGTGAATGACACCATGCATGGTCCGGTTTGCTGCCTCGGCGGCAAACTCATCGTCGGTCAGATATAGCGGCGTGAAGGGGAGCGCCTCAAATTCCGGCCCAGGTGCGGCCAGCAGATCATCGGGCAACCGCGCGCGAAGGCTTGTCACCCTCGACCCAAGCCCCGACTCGGGGTCCTCCAAGCCGAGCAGGTCGCCGAGCTTCCACCGCAGCGACCACAACGCCCGCATCGCCCGGAACGGGGTCTCCGCCGGATCGGCCGTGGTGAACCCCTCGACGAGGGTCGGAAACTCATGGGCTCTACCGGGCGTCGGCAGCGCCCAGACATCCTCGAGCCGAAAGTCCGCAACGATCTCGTGGATCCGCCAGGGCCTGGATGCGTGGGCGGCGTGCGGAAGTGGCATCTGCAGCCTCACGCCAGCGCCGCGGCTGCGGCCAGGGCGGGGACGTGGGACCAGAAAGCGAGCGAGATGGTGAGATATGCGGCGGGAACCGCAACCGTTAGCGCGCGCAGGCCGCTGATGCGCTCCACGAGACCGAAGTCATGGGCGGTGACCAGCAGCCAGAACACTCCGAAGACAAAGACACCAAGGCCGCGGCTAAGATTGAGGCCCGGCCAGAACCTCCAGATTGGCGGTACCGCGGCGTCAACCGGAAAGAGGGCCATGAATCGCATGCCGTGGCCCTCCATTCCCAACCTGGTCGAATCTCTGATCGGCGTGAAGAACGTGGGCCGCACCTTGTCCAGCACCGTCAGCACGATGCGCTCGCCACCGGCAAGCATCAACGGCATCGCGCCCGCGATGAACCACCACTGGGCGGCGCACGAGCTCACTGTCGTTTCCCCACCTCGGGTCGGACGGTTCCCGGCGTCCGTCCGGACCTGCGATCTGAATTTGGTCCCCCCCTCATTCCAGCCAGACTATACGGTAGCGTATGGATACGCAGTCGGGCGCCTTCCTAGGGTTTGAGTGGCAATGGCACTCACACGGACACCGCGCAGCAGCTGGATCGAGGAGGGTCTTCGCGCGCTCGGCAACGGCGGGCCGGATTCCGTGCGGATCGAGCCGCTCGCCCGCGCGCTGGGTGTCAGCAAGGGCGGGTTCTACTGGCACTTCGAGGACCGCCAGGCGCTGCTCGAGGAGATGCTGGACACCTGGGAGCACACCTGGGTCGACGAGGTGATCGAGGCACTCGATGCCGAGGAGGGGGACGCCAGATCGCGGTTGAGGGGGCTGTTCGCGATGGCCGCTGTCTCAGGCCGCAAGCTACTGAAGATCGAGCTGGCAATCCGCAGCTGGGCCCGACGCGACAAGACGGTTGCCAAGCGACTGCGGCAGGTCGACAACAGGCGCATGAGCTACCTGCGTTCCCAGTTCAGAGCCATCTGCAAGGACGACGACGATGTTGAGGCTCGCTGCCTGCTGACCTTCTCGCTGCTCATTGGCGGTGCCTTCGTCACAGCGGATTACGGCGGGAGCAGCCGGTCCGAGGTCATGGAGCTCGCCATAGAGTGGCTTGTGCACTAGGACGTGGAGCTCACTGCTAGCTGATGCTCGGGATCGGGGCCTTGTGCCAGAGGGAATATGTCCACCACCGTGGGGTTCAACCGCACGGCGCTGATGCTGCCTTAGCCTGAATCCACCGATATCGGCGAGACCCTCCGCTTCGCAGGCCGAGTTGGGGGGCGATTCCCGCTCACCCAGGTAGTGGTGCTACCTGGGTGGAGGGATTTGACTCCCGGCGAAGGGATGCGGGATGGAGGGGCCGGTGAGATCGGTGGAGTCAGGCTTAAAGCACCGGTTTTCGACGGACCTGACACCTCCCGGCCCAGCTCGACCTGCGGCCTATTCGGCCTGTTCGAACGTGTGCTGGTAGATCGTCGCCGGGCCGCTGCCGTAGATCGGCTCGAACGGCGCCTGGGCGTCGCAGCCGGGTGCGGGAATCGACGATGAGCTTTCCTCTTCGCCAAAGGCGTACTTCTTCAGCCGTTCGAAGAAGTTGGTCGCTTTCTCCACATCGCCTTCGGTCCGTTCGTTGAAGGCCGGGTCTTCGGGGGTGTTCGGATCGAGGGTCGCAGTGATTCCCGAACTGCACTGGCGGGTATCGAAGTTGAGCAGGCCCTTGGCCAGGCGACCGGCACTTCCCGGCTGGCTGTAGGCGCTGTTTCGGTTGGTCGTGAGCCGCCTCCGGTACGTCGCCAACGATTCGGGCCCAAACGGACCCTGCACCCTCAAATAGTGAATCTGCTTGCCCTGCGAGCTGAGGTGCACCCCGTTGGCGGCTGCGGCGACATTGGCCGCCGTCCCGGCCAGATCGCGTTTGTAGAGGTTGAGGCCGGTGAGAATCGGGTTGAGGTTGCGCAGGAAGGGATCAACGGCATTCAGCAGGACGGGGAAGTCGTCGCGGAAGAACTTCCGCGCGGCGGAGAATCCCGACGCCGAGCGGTCGATGACCGTTTCGAGTCCTTCGAAGAGGCCCTTGGCCTGGGGCGCCAACTTCGAGAACGCGATCAGCGTCGGTGAGAGCTCTTCGGCTGCAGGCACGAGCTGGCGCATCAGCGGATCGGCGTTGACCGCAAACTCACGCAGCCGCTTGAGAGTGAGCCTCTGCTCGTCCTCGAAGGTGGGGAAGGCCCGGAAGAGCGCTTCAATGTCGCGGCTGCGCGCCGCGGTGGTCTGGAAGACCGCGTTCGAGTTGCGGATCAGTTCGGCGAGCTGGCCTTCGCGACCGCGGAGCGCACTGAGGGTGACGGCGCCGTTCCGGAAGAGCTGGCGCACGGCAAGACGCTGCGTATCGAGAACGCGGAATAGCCGGTCGAATTCGGAGAAGAACGGGTCGAATTCCGCGAAGACGTTGGAGAAGTCCTGCCCGCGCCCCTCGATCGCGACTGCCGACTCCTGCATCCACTCCTGGAACGCCGCCCGGGTCGGTTTGTCGAAGGTACGGAAAATCTCGTCGAGCTGCACGGATTCGGCCACGTTCGCCGCTGCCAGGGTGCCGCCGTCCGCCAGCGGCGGGCCGGCGGAGTCTCCGGGGGTCAGCTCGACGTAGGTCTCTCCCAGGAGGGTCTTGGTGCGCAGGATCGCCCTCGTTCCCTTCGGGACGGGTCCGTACTTGTCTTCAATCTCGATCGTCGCAAGAGCCTGTTCGCCGTTCGGCGCCACCTCGATGTGCTTGACCTTGCCCACCGAGACGCCGGATATCCGCACGTCGGACTGCTGCGCAAGCTGGGCTGCCTCATTGAACGGCACCTTGATCTCATAGGACTTCGCCTTGAACGGGGTCGAGCCGCCGAAGGTGATCCAGAGGAAGAGCAGGATGCCGAAGCAAGACAGCGCGAAGCCGGCGATGACGAGTAGCTGAGTTGTGCTGGGGGCTCGCTTGCTCATTCGGATTCAGGCCCGCAGCCGGCAAGCCCAATGGCTTCCGGGTCGGCGGGAATCGGGGGCAGTTCTTTCGGACTCGGGGCATGAGCACCCTGCAGCAGCGTCTGTAGATAAGGCAGGCGCGGAACAAGGTTGTAGGCGAGACGCGAAGCGTTGCAGGAGAGCATCAGAGTCCCACGCAGCAATGGCCCACCCGCGTCAGTGAGGTTGAAGTTCGCGTTCAGGTTGTGGTTGAGCCAGGAAAGGTAGAAGAGGTAGCCCTGCTGGGAGCCCTTCGGCTTGTAGGCGAGACGGTTGAAGAAGCTGTTTAGGCCGCCGAGTGCGTTGCCGAAGCCCCGCACCGTCGTCTTCAGGTCTGCCGCGCCCTGCTTAGTGTGGGTCAGGACCGGACGGATCTGCCGCGTGAAGGGCCTGATCTGGTCCCGAATCGGGACCGTGGTCTGCTTGAACAGTCGCCTGTTCGCCTCGAACGCCGGCCCGAGCGCCTGCGCCTGCGGGATCAACCCGATCAGCGCCGGACGGGCCACTTCCGAGAAGCGGTTGGAGCTGGCCAAGGCGGACTTCAGAGCGTTGAGCGTCGGCGGGAACTCGACCAGGGTTTCCTGGATCGCCTGCTGCTGGTTGGCAAAGTCGCCGAGCGCGGCGCTCGAGGAGGTGACAAAGCGTTCCAGCTGGGCGTCGTGCCTACCCAGTTCGGTGGTCAGCAGACCGAAGTCGTGGATCACATGCGCCAGGGCGCGGCGGCGCTGGGCCACGGCGCGGTTGAGGTTCGCGATGTAGTGGGCGAACGGCTGCAGGCGCCGGAAAGCGCCCGAGAGCTGCCGCCCACGGCCGCCGATCCCCTGAGCACCGCCGGCGAGCAGAAGCTGCAGGTACTGGCGTGTGTCGGCGTCGAGGGTCGCCAGGAACGCCTCGAACTGGATGCTCGGTTCGGTGCGAGCGAGCGGGAAGTTGTGACCCGCCTCGACAGGCTCTCCCTTGCGGCCGGGATCGACCTCAACGGTCATGTCGTTGAGGTTGGTTTTCGGCCGCAGCAGGAGCGTTGCGTCGGGGTGGATCAGCTCGACGTATTCCGGTCGAATGTCCATGCCTACGACCGCGTGCCCGTCTTCGAGGTCCACCGAGGTGATCTTCCCGACCTGCACACCGGCGATGACGACTGCCTGCCCCTGGCCGGGGGTGACAGCCTGCGCATCACTGAAATCGGCCGTCATATGGACGAAGTCTTCGCCGACGAAGGGCGCCCAGGAAGGCAGTGAGGCTTTCTGCTGGGTGAAGATCCAGAGTGTCAACACGATCGCGATCGCCGTGAGGACGGCAATTGCGATCGTGTCTTTGCCTCTGCCCCTCGCCTGCCGCGAAAGGGAGTTCCGGAAGTGGCGCCAGCGACTCACCTCATGGCCTCCGTCGGTCATGGGGTCGCTTCCTTCAGGCTGGGAGCGCCAACCTGCCCAAGTGAGCCGTTGACGTCGGGAACCGGGTTCTTGTAGCAGCGCACGTCAGGCTTCTTGGCCGGCCGGCCGCCAAGTCGAGGCTGCACGCCGGCCGGCGCGGCCACCGCGTGAGCGAAGTCCTGTTTGTCGGTCGTCAGGTTGCCCGATGCGTTTTGCTGTTCGACCAGGACATCGCCGCCGCCCGGGGAGACGCGCAGGTAGGGGCCGTTGCCGTCGAAGTTCTGGGTGATGCCGGCGAAGTTGGCGAGGTAGTAGAAGAACTCCCGGTAGTTGGGCCCGCCGGTGCCGAACTGATCTTCGATCGTTTGATCGCCGGCGGGAACGAGGACCTTGGTCGTGCAGAGGCTGAGCCGGTTGGCCTGCGGCAGGGTGACCGCCTTGCCCGCCTGGGCGGCCCCGGCGAGTCCCGGAGCGGATTCGCGCAGCAGCTTCGCGACCCCGCCGAGCTCCTTGCCGGACAACAGCGGTCGCGCCTGCGCGATCCACGGTTTGGCGGCGGAGATCAAACCGGGAAGCTCCGCCACCGCGGGACGCAACTCGATCGAATAGGCACGCAATGGCGGCAACGTGCGGTTGAGGTTGACCAGCGAGGTGCGCGCCGTCTGCAGCGTGGGCGCGAAAAGCCGCACGGTCGTCGCAAGGTTCGCCGATTGGGCGGCGAGGGCGCCGGTGAAAGTGTCGAAATTGACGATCAGGCTCTGCAGGTCCCGCTCGCGGCTGGCGAGCGCGCCAAAGGTCCGCCCCGTCCCCGCCACGAGCCGGGCGAGATCCCCCGGGCTGGTTCCGAGGAAGGCGTTGGTCACCTGAGCGGCATAACGGCCCGCCGGGCCACCGTAGTGGAGAGCGCCGTTGAGGGCTTCGCCGCCCGTCTTCCCCTGCACCTCGGGCAGTTGCGTGGCGTCCTCAGACGCGGTCGGCTCATGGGTCAGGGCCGTTCCGAAGCCGTCGAGCAGACGGCTGAGGTCAGCCCGCACCGGTGACTGCAGCGCAGTGAAGATCTCATCCAGCTGCACCGATGTGGAAGTGCGACCGATCGGGATCGCGTCGCCGCTGTTCATTTCGGGAGCGCTTGGACTGCCGGGGTCGAGATCGACAAAGTAATTGCCCTCGAGGAAGATCCGCGGGCGAATCTGCGCCAGGGCGTCGCGGTGGATCGGCCGGCCGTTTTCCTGGACGGTGAAGACGATCTGTGTGGCGTCGCCCTTGCGACTGACGTCGGTCACTTCGCCGACCTCGACGCCGGCGATCCGCACCGGCGATTTGGTCGCGATGTTGGCGCCGTTGGAAAAAACCGCCTTCAGCGTGTAGCCGCGGCCGGTGAAGGGGACATGTTTGGTGAAGGCAAGGTAGGGGCCCACCGTGAAGATGAGAAGGAAGATCACAGCGATCAGCGCATTGCTGGGGCGCCACTTGAAGCGGCGCTCGCTTGCGCCGACCCTGGTGTCACGCTCCGGCAGGCGTCCCATCAGCCTTCCTTGTTGGTCGTGGTGGTTCCCCAGAGCTGCGGCGAGTGGCCGATGACCGTCTGCCCTCTGGCGTAGTGCTCGTTGCCCGCTTCGCACACTCCACCCTGCCCCGGCGCAGCAGTGCGCGGATAGGGATTGAAGTGGACGTGATTCTTGAGCTTCGGTCCGTCAGCCGGGCCTGAAGACGGTTGCGACTCCGCGTTCGGACCGGACGGCGGCTCGAACGCGATCGCCCCCAGCCAGTTGCCGTTGCCGTTCGATTCGCTGAACGAGTCCGCCAGGTTGCGGAAGGCGAGCGTGAGGTAGTTGCAATCGGTCTGGGCGGGAGTCAAGTAGCGGAACGACGGGGACAGCAGATCGTTGGTGTCGATGAACAGGTCGATGCCGCTGAAGACACCGGGAGTGCTCTGGAAGGCGAGCAGTGCTTCCGCGGTTGGATCAAGCTGCGCGTAGAACGCTGGAGAGCGGTTGAGCGCGGGGATGCCGGCGCGCAGCGCCGCATCGATTGTCGGCGAGGTCCGGCCCAGGGCGCGGGCGCCGGGCTGCAGAGCAGCGAAGAAGCGCGCTGAGTCGCGGAAGAAGGGCCGCATCGCCGGCAGGTCTTCGATCGCCGCATCGAGGGTCGGTGGGCCCTTGGAGATCGTTTCCTGGATGTATGGGCGTGAGACCCGGGCGAATGCGCCAAATGTGCGGTCGAGGGCGACAAACACGCTGGCGTTCTCCGCAGCGACCGGGGCCACGGTGGCCGATAGGGCCTCCAGCGCCCGCCAGAAGCCGGCGAAGTTGGTGCTCGGCGCAACGATCGCGCGCAGCACCGGCTGGCTGTTTTCGGCAAGCCGCCGCAGAGCGCCGATCGCGCTGTTGAACTGCGGGCCACGACCGGCAAGGGCGTTCCCGAAGCCGGCCTGACCGCGCTGGATTGCCACCCGAGTCTTCTCATTGAACATGCTGAAGAACTGATCGATGTCGACCGGTTCGGGTCGGGCGGCGGTCACCGGGATTGTGTCGCCTGCCTTGAGGCCTTGCGGCGAATCTCCTGGGACGATCTGCAGGTACTTCAGCCCGAGAGGCGATTTCGGCCTGATGATCATCGTCGAGTTCGCGGGGATCGGCTCGGCGCTCTTGTCGAGGCTGAGATCGAGCTCCGCCGCAAAGGTCCCGTCTTCGTCTTCGACCGGTTCCACGGACGTGACGACGCCCACCCGCGAGCCCCCGATACGCACCTCGTTGCCTTTGACCAGGGCATATGCGTTGGGCACCCGCGCCTTGAGGTCGTAGGTGGAGACGAAAGGCAGGCCGTTGTTGGCGTTGTAGGCGAGGAAGACCGCAACGATCACGACGAGCACCGTCACGGTGCCGACGATCACCGGGCTGCTTGCTGCTCCCTGTATGCCGCCGCGGTTTCTCATGGGCCGAGGAGGTAGTCGAGGAGCGAGTTACGGGACGCGGCAGATGAGGAGGCGTCTGGTTCTTCGTCGCCTTCCACGCCTTCACCCTGATCGATCCCGGGGCTTTCGGGCTCGGGCACCGGCGTCGCCGGCGCGGGCGGAGCCGCCTGCGGCTGGACCGGCGCGAGGTCCGCGGAGGTACCGCCGGTTTCGCCTCCGAATTCTTCCTGTAGCCGCTGGTACATGTCAAACACGGCGGAAAGCGTTGCGGAGCTTCTGGCAAATTCGCCGTTGAAGTTCGCGGAGCAGCCGCTGGTTTCCGCAACCTCGTAGTTCGTGCATGTCGTGAGCGTCGCCAGGCTGCGTCCGAAGTGGCCGTACCGGTCGAATTCGTTGGTGGCAGCGGTGCTGTTGTAGATCAGATCGACCAGGCTGTCGAAGCCGCCCGTCTTGTCGGTGCTGACCAAGAACTTCGCCAGATTCGTGTTCGGTTCTGCGCCAGAGCGGGCCAGGTCCCGGAGCTTGCGAACGACAGGGTCGGCGGCGCGCAGCTTCGGTCCGGCGATTTCACCGTTGGCGCCGAGCGACTTCAGCGAAACGGTGGAGGCGGCGGAGAATGGAGTCAGCGCCCTTGTCGCGCTGGTCAGCGAGGGAGCGGCTTTCCCGAGTTCCGCGAACACCGGCGTGGCGGCGTCGGAGAAGCCTTCCAGGGTTCGCATCGTCGTTCGCAGCTCGCGCAGGAAGGAGGGCAGCTTGCGGAACGAGGCTTCCAGGTCCTCGCCCCTTTCGGCGCTTGCTTCGGCGGCGGCCCCGGCGTTGGAGAAGAAGCCTGCGACGCTTGCGCGCTCGCGGGAAAACGGGCGCAGGATCTCCTCGGAGTCCGAGGTGAGCTGAGCCAGCTGCTTCCGCTGCGAGTTGAGGATCCCGAACAGCCGATCGACATCGCGCAGCACCGGGTTGGCGCGCTTGACGACTTCCGCTAGGTCCTCGCCACGGCCGGCCAGCGATGCGCCGAGTTCGTTGAAGATCAGCCGGAAGCGCTGCGCGTAGGGCAGCCGCTGGATGTTGTTGATCAGATCGGGATCGACGCTGGTGCTGTTGTTCTCCAGCGGGAGCAGCAGCTCGCCCGCGCCAGGTTGCCCGTCTGGGATTTCCTCCAATGCGGACGCCGGCTGCGAGCCGGGAGCGCGCGGCAGCGTCGGGCGGCAGTCGACGAACTTCTCGCCGATCAGCGACTGGGGACGGATATAGCAGCTGGCGTCCTCGCGGAAGTCCTGGAAGCCGGGGTCTTCGATCCGCATCACGATCGCGGCCTTGCCGGGCACGGCTTGGAGCTTGCCGTTCTTGTAGCTGTCGAACTCCCCGGGCATTGTCACGTCGACCGATTCGATCGTGCCGACGGTGGCCCCGCCAACGCGCACTTCCTCGCCCTGCACCATGAAGCCGGCGTTGTCGAAGATTGCGCGCACCACATAATCGCCGCTGCCGGCACCGCTGCCGCCCCTGAGCAGGACGACGAGCGCGATGATCGCGACAAGTGCGCCCAGTGTTATCAGGCTTTTCCTCATGGTCCGGGTGGCGCAGCGGCCGGGTCGCATTCGGACGTTGGGCTGACACCGGAACCGGCGAAGGGGGGTTCGGTGAACGGGTTGGAGCCGTCCGGCGCCGCCTGCGTGCTGCCGCCCGGGCAGGAGCGCCTAGCGCCGGCCGATTCGCCAAAGGCTTCGTACTGCTGGCTGGGCGAGATCGCTTCCAGCTCACCCGATTCGCTGCGCTTGAACAGGTTGAGCGCGAACTGGACCCGCGCGTAGTGACCGTTGCCGTCGTAGTAGCCGGTGATCTGCCCGAGCCGGCCGAAGCCATTGAAGATGTCCGGCGTGTAGGCGCGGGCGAAGTTGAGGTTGGGCTGGAATGCTTCGATCGCCTGTTCAGAATGCGGGAAGGTCTTAGCGGAGCGCTCCTGCACGGCGGGCAGGAATCCGAGCAGTTCGACGGTGTCGTTGGCGAAGCCCTTGCGACTGGTGCTGAGGCGCAGGTTCTTGAAGACCGGGACCGCGCGCGAGAGAACCGGCCGCAGTTCCCGCAGGAACGGCGCCAGGTCCTTGGTTGCGGGCTTGGCTGTTTCGATCAGCGGATCGATGTCGTCAAGCGCCGCACGCAGGTTGACAAAGGTCGTGTTTGCCTGGCGGAAGACGGGCGGCAGCAGGCGCAGGGTTTCGCTGAACGCCTCGTTCTGGGAGGCGATCGCGCCGAACGCGGTGCTGGCATTGGAGACCGCGCTGGAGAGCTCATTGCCACGCTGGGCGACTGCGGTGCTGAGCTTGCTGGAGTTGACCACGAAGCGCTCGAAGAGCCTCTCGTCGGCGTTCAATTCGCGTACGAAGGCGCTGGTCCGGTTGAGCGCCGGCGCGAAGTACTTGAACGTCCGGTTCGCATCCGGGCCGCGGTCCGCGAACTGTTCCGCATTGCCGCGGATGAACTCGCCGAGAGCGCGGCGCGTCGGTGCCGGGAATGTGTTGAGGAACTGATCCAGATCGACCGGCGTCGTCGTCGAGCCGAGATCGACGGTGGCCTCGTCCTCCAGGGCCGGGTTGCTGTTGGGGCCGGGACTGAGCGAGACGTAATGGTTGGCCACCCCCGAGAGCGAGGTCGCGCGAACCACAGCCGACGTGCCCTCGTGCAGTTCCTGTTCGACCGTGACGTGGATCTTGGCGAGGTTGTCGTCGGTCAACTCGATGCTGTCCACCGAGCCCGCCGGTTGGCCGCCGATCAGGACCTGGTTGCCGGGGACGAGCTGGCTGGCGTTCTGGAAGAGCAGGTTGTAGCCGTGGCCGCCGTTGCCGCCGAAGACGATGAGCCCCAGGGCCACGACAACCGCGATCAGGGCGGCCAGGACGGCTGCGCGCACGGGCGTCACTCCCCGGCTGCGCGTCGGGCCTTTCTCCTCGCCTATTGGATTAGCAGCCACGGATTGTCGCTTGCGGTTCCCCCGCCTCCGAACAGGAGGAACGGCGCCCGAATCGTATCCGAGCCGTCACCCGCCAACCGCCTGCCCACGGATCGCTTAACTGGAAGTCAACGCGCTGCATTTGGGGGGCGGGCAGGTCCGCCGCGGCAGTGGCTATCAGGCGTTGAACCGCGGCAGGACACGCTCCAGCCGGCGCGGCAGCCACCAGACCCGATTGCCCAGCAGCAACATCAGCGCAGGCAGCAGAACAATGCGCACAACCGTGGCGTCGAGCAGCACCGCGACTGTCAGCCCCACGCCAAGCTGGCTGACGGTCGCGATCGGCGCCCCGGCAAAGGCGATGAACACCGCCATCATGATCGCCGCGGCGCCGGTGATCACGCGCGCGGTTCGCTGCAGTCCGAACTGAATGGCGGCCGCATTGTCTCCGTGGCGGTCGTAGTGCTCCCGCATCCGAACCAGCAGGAAGACGGCGTAGTCGATCGAGAGGCCGAAGACGACCCCGAAGATCGCGGTCGCCCCCACCGCGTCGACGTAGGTGCGCCCTCCCAGCGGCCAGCTCTCGGGCAGGTTGAAGAGAAGAGTGAGAACGCCGAACGCGACGGCGACCGTGGCCAGGTTGAGCCCGACGGCGATCGCCGCCAGCGGCAGGGCGCGGAGAACGAGGACCAGAACCAGGAAGGTCGCGAGGGTGATCGCAGCGATCACGAACGGAATCCGCTCCCGGGTGACGCTGCTGTAGTCGTTGAGCTGGGCGGCGCCGCCGGCGACTCCCGTTTGCAGGCCGGTTTCCTGTGCCAGGCCGGCGGCCTCCCCCTCGAGCCGCTTGTGAAGGGCGATCGAACCGGTCGAGTTGAAGGTGTAGCGCGAGATCACCAGCATTGCCGCCGCCTGGCCGCCGCCCTTGAGATCGATTGCTTCAGCGGCGCGCTCGCGAATCCCGGGCCGGGCCCCGTCGAGCGCCGAGAGCACGAAGTAGCCGGAGTCGAATATGCCCGGAGCGGAGCGGCGCAGGCGGCCGACCTGCCGCTGGAGCCGCGCGTCGGTTGAGAGCACCTGCACCGTGGCGCGGCGCAGGCCCGACTGCAGCGGCCGGGACTCGCGGAAGCCGGCGGCGAGGTTTTCTTCCAGCGCTGCCGCACCTCCGCGCAGCTGCGAGAGGCCGCCGGCCAGCGCGGTCGCGCCGGCGCCGAGGCGTCCCAGCGCATCGCCAAGACCGCTCGCGGCGCGAACGATCCGGGCCGAACCGTGGGCGAGCTTCTTGCCTGCGCCTTCGAGCTTGCGGAGGCCGTCGGAAAGCCGGTTCGCGCCCGAGCTCAGCCGCTTGATGATGATGATTCCCGAAACCAGCCAATCGGTGACCTCCTTCGCTTCTTCGGCGTCTTCGACCAGGCGTTCCTGCAACGCGTCGAGTTCGGCCGGCAGGCCCGCGTAGTCCTGCGCGTAGGGCGCGCCGCTGACCGGATCGGTTCCGCTGACCGCGGCCAGCGCGCGCTGTACGTCTTCCAGCGCGGCTTCGTAGTTCGGGTCGGACTTCCCCGTCGTCATGCCTTCCAACTCGGCCAGCGCGGCTTCCAGCTGTTCGTTGGCGTCCTTTGCCGGCGCCTGCAGGCGCGGCAGCGTTTCGTGAGCGTCGCGGTTGAGGGATCGCTGCAGGCTCCGTGAGCGGCGCAGCGCGTTCCGGCGTAGGTTCGGAGCGAGGCTCTGCAGGCCGAACTTGAGCTGCAGGCCGGCCAGAGCGGCCTGATGCTGGGCGCCGGCCAGGCGGCGGGTCCCCTCCGCGAAGGTGCGCAGGGCGCCAACCGCCTGTTCGCTGCCCGCCGTCGCCTGACCGAGGCCTGAGGCGAGGGCCGCGGCGCCGTCCTCGGCGCGGCCCGATCCCTCGGCCAGCAGGCCGGCGCCGTAGCTTGCCTTGGCGATGCCCGCTCGCAGCAGCGCCACCCCGTTCGCGGCTCGGTTCAGGTTGCGGCCCAGACGTCCAAGCTGCGCCAGCGGCCCCGATTCGGTGCCCGCCGCCAGCAGGCCGCTCACCTGGCGCAGCGGGGCCACCGCCCGCGACACCTGAGCCGGGCCGATCACCGCCTGCACGCCAGGGATCCGGGCGACCCGGTGCTGCCAGCGGCTCAGCGCCGCAAGCCGGCTCGGCTGGGTGACCGTGCCGTGCTCGGCGGTGGCGACGACGACGAACGGCGCGTCATAGCCGGGGCCGACCGCTCTCACAATCCGTTCGAAGTCCTTTCTGGCGGGATCGTCCGGAGAGAGCTGCGTCTGGCTGGGCGGCCCGGTCTTCAACGCCAGTGCGGGCGCCGCGAGCAGGGCCACGACGACGCCGATCGCGATTGCCACCGGGGCGGGCCTCCGCAGGGCCGCGGACACCAGGACCATCAACCGGGATCCCCCCTCCCCCGGAGCCGCCCCGATCCGCCAGCGGTCGATGTTGGCACCGAGCAGCGCCAGGACGGCGGGGCCGGGCACGATGGCGACGAGGACGCTGAGCCCGACGACCAGCACCAGGGTCGCAGCGAGCGAGCCGAGCAGCGAGCCGGGGACGATGAAGAACCCGACGAGCATCGAGAGCATCAGCGTGCTGCCGGCAAAAATGGTGGTCCGGCCCGCGGTGTGGCGCGTCGTCCGCGCGGCCGCCCCGGGAGACGCGCCGGCCGCCAGCTCTTCGCGGAACCGGGAGACCATCAGCAGGGCGTAGTCGACCCCGAGCGCCAGCCCCATCATCGAGCAGACGGCGAGAGCGAAGGCATCTACGCTGAACCAGTCGGCCACGATCGAGAGCAGGCCCCGCGAGACGAGCACCGTGACCGCGCCGAAGGCGAGGGGGATTGCGGCGGCCAGCGGCGAGCGGAAGACGAGCAGCAGAACCACGAGCAGGATCGGCAGCGCGATCAGCTCGCCGCGCTCGGTGGCAGTGATCGAGTCGTCCTGAATCGCCCGCGAAAGGGTGGCGAAGCCGGTCTGGGTCTGGTGGACCGGCGGATGCACCCGCTGAGCGAGGATCTCTTCCAGCTCCGGCACGGTCTCGTTGACCGCCTCGTCGATCGGTACGTGGAAGTCGGCGATGATCAGTGCCCGTCCCGGGCCCGGGCGCAGGCGTTGCACTGAGCCGCGGTCCCATGGCGAGAGGGTGGTGACGCCGGGGCGGGCGCGGAGGGCGCGGACCAGTTCCGGGCCCTGGCGGTTGAGCGCCCCTTCCGGGCCATCCAGCAGGATCACGAAAGGCGCGCTGTAGCCGAAGTGCTCCCGCAGCATCCGATTCGCGCGGGAGGAATCGCTGCCGGGGATATCGAGGCTGGTCGGGCTGAGCTTTCCCTCCACCCCCAGGCCCACCGCGCCGAGGACAAGGAGAACGGCAAGCGATCCCGCGAGCACCCGTCGCGGGTGGTTCAGCAGCGGCGAGTTGCGCTCGCCGCGGTCGCGCCCCCTGCTCCTCCTCAAACGCACCATGCTAGTTTGGCGGTCGGGGATTACGGAGGGGGAGAATGATGCAGAAGACTCTGTTAAGAGTGCTGGTGCCGATCTGTGCAGTCGCGGTGATAGCCGTCGGCTCGGCGGAGGCGATCACGCTCAGGGTCGGCAACATCGTGATCAGCGGCGATGGCGGCTTCACGCCCACCCGACTTCCGAAGCGCAAGAACGCGCCGATCAAGCTCTACGGACACGCCAAGTTCGGCACGGTCGACGGAACCCGTCCCTCGCCACTGCGACGTCTGGTCCTGGAATTCGACAGGCACGGTGCTGTCGAGACGCGCGGCCTGCCGAAATGCTCGATGCGAAAACTGGTCGCGACGACGACGAAGCTGGCGCGCAAGCTCTGCCCCGGCGCGATCGTCGGCACGGGCTTCGGCACCGCGCTCGTCGAGCTGCCCGAACAGCGCGGGATCAAGGCGTCCTCCCCGCTGACGCTCTTCAACGGCCCGGTGAAGCACGGCAACCCGACCGTCCTCGGACACGCTCACATCGACTATCCCGGGCCGACCACCTACGTCATCCTGATCGAGATCCAGCGAGTCCGCCACGGCCGTTATGGCTTCAAAACCGTCGCGAACTTCCCGCGGATCGTCAACGACTACGGCTCGCCCCTCTTCGGCCGCCTGAGGATCGGCCGCGAATGGAAGTACAAGGGCAAGAGGCTCAGCTATGCCAACGCCCACTGCGCCGACGGCCGCCTGCAGGCGAAGGCCGAATTCAGCTTTAAGAACGGCGACTCCGTGCGGGGCACGGTCTTCAAGCCCTGCAAGGTGTTGAAGTAGGCCGCCTGCCGCGGCCACGCTACCCTGTTGTCACCCGGGTGTTAAGGGGGGCGATGAGGATGAAACGGTGGTTGACGATTGGAGTGATCCTGGTCGCCTGCGCGGCTCTGGCCGGCGGCATGGCCAACGCGGCCTACATCCGAATCGGCAACCTCGTCCTGCGCGCCGACGGCGGCTTTGAGCCGCGCGTCCTGCCGAAGAGGCGCTACGCGCCGATCCGTTTCCAGGGCCACGGCGATATCAGGACGACGGATCGCTCGGTGCCGCCCGCGCTGCGCCACGTGAAGCTCGAATTCGACCGTGATGGACGGCTGAGTACCGCAGGCCTGCCGGTCTGCCCGCCGAGCCGAATCCAGACGACAACATCCAAGCAAGCGCGCAATCGCTGTCGGGGGGCGATCGTCGGAACCGGCCACCTGCGGGGAATCGTCAGCCTCGCGGGCGCCCGCCTGAAGATCGAATCGCCGCTGACCCTGTTCAACGGGCCTCGCGAAGGTCGCAACTGGACTGTCATCGCCCACGCCCAGACAACCGTTCCGATCTTCGAAGGCTACGTCGTCGTCATTCCGGTCGAACGGCGACACGGCACCTACGGCTACCGCAGTAGCTTCGACGTCCCCAAGATCGCCGGCGGCCTCGGCGCGCTCACCCACATCGACGCGAAGATCGGCCGCCGCTACCGCTTCCGCGGAACCAAGCGCAGCTACGTCTCGGCCCGCTGCTCCGACGGCATCCTTCAGACCCAGGGATACCTTTCCTTCGACGACGGCACCGTCGTCTACGGCAGCCTGTTCAGGGGCTGCACCGGCCGCTGAGCCGGCTCCCCGGCGGCCCACAGAGGACCGCGCGACCTTCCTATACTTGCCGTCCCGGGCCGTTAGCTCAGTTGGTAGAGCAGGAGACTCTTAATCTCAAGGTCGAAGGTTCGAGCCCTTCACGGCCCATTCTCCCTCCGATCAGCCCCGGCAGATCAAGGTCACGCTGCACGCGCCGGCGGGATCTGCGTCCGTGCCTCGAACCCGGGACGCTCCGCGGCACCGTCGTCTGAGCCTGAGAAGAGAATTGCTTCTTCGCCGGCAGGCGGGGGGCGAATCGCGGCGCAGCCGGGCTTAAACGGAAAATTGCGCCCGCGGCGCGGGCGCGCCTGACGAAAGGCAGATCTGTGATTCCTGGCAAGCAATCATCGGCGGGCTTTGAGTGCATGCGCCGCCGATCGAGGAGACGGCCCGAGCCGGTGAGGCGATTGACGATTGCGGTGGTCCTGGGGGTGCTCGCCCTGGTGCCGGCGACCGCGCAGGCAGCGCCGTTCCCTCCCAGTCTCAAGTTCGCCTACAAGCTGGCAACCGACCGCTGGGGGGCGGAGCCCTCTGCGTGCTCGAGCGTCGACCGGCAGATCGTCCCACCGGGTTCGCTCGGGAATCCGCAGATCGGGGCGGTGTCTGGGATGTCCAGCTACGTCGCGCCCGATGCACGGCCGGGATCGGTCGACTGCATCCTCTGGATCGATCGGGCCTACGCGGAACCGATCATCTTCGACCTGCTCTGCGCGGTCATGTTCCACCACGTCGGGCATCTGCTCGGCATGGAGGACAGCGCCGATCCGCGGAGCGTGATGAACGAACGGATCCCGGTCCCGGGCCTCTGCAAGGCGAAGGGGCGGCAATCGGCGCGCCTCTACCTCCTGCGCCTGAAGTTCCACTGGCTCCAGACCAGGCATGGTGCCAAGGCGAGGCGACTACGGCATATGGTCCACCGCGAAATGCGCCGCGAAGCGCACCGCTTCTGGGCGATGCCTGATGCCCTTGGAAGCTAGCGTCGTCAGAAACCTGTGCCCAGGCCCTGAAGGGGGTTCTTGAGCCGTTCCTTACCGGCTTCCTTTTCGGCTTTCGACACTTCCTTCTTCTGCTTCGCGAAGGCCTTGGCGTTCTTTCGGTATTCGGCCATCTGCGTCCTGACGGCCTTCGCCTGCGTCTTGGTCGTTGCTTTGGCGGCCGCCTTCTTGGTCGTCTTGGCGGCGGCGGCAAATTCGCCGTTGAAGTACTGGTAGATCGCCAGCGTCGAAAGCGAATTGATGGTCGGACGCTCTTCGGCGAAGATCTTCTGAGCTGCGGTGGCCGCAGCGACATATTCCACCGCTTCGCCCACCGTGATCGCGGTTTCCGCCATGCGGAAGGCGGTCAGGGCAACTAGCTGGGCCACCGTCGCGCTCGGTTCGCCTCCAGCCTGCTCTAGGTAGCGGTCCCAGGATTTGAGTGCTGCTTCGTACTCCCGGCGGGCATCGGCGTCGACCTTCGGAGGTTCGGTTTCCGAGACCACCTCCACCTTGGCATTGCCGGAGTTGATCTGCGCCCGTGTCAGTGCCAGCAGCTTCTGCGCGTCCTTTGGGTCGGCGGCCAGCCGTCTTTCGATCCTTTCGATCTTTTCGTCTGCGAGCCGGCTGGCGTCCGTCGACGCACTGTTGCCGACCAGTTCACCCAGGTTCACCGGCCCAACGACGAGAAAGAGGCTGGTGCCCATCAGCAGGGCGAGGATCGCGTAGACAACACGAATGACGTGTTTACGTTTCCCCCGTACATCAAAGACCATCCGCCTCTCGCCACCTGCCGCCATCAGTTGGTCACCGCTCCTGCGTCGAGGGTTTGGCCACACGTCCTGCGGCCCCCGGTCTGCCGAAGGCGCGCGCGAGCAAGATACTCAACTCGTACAGGACGAGCAGCGGGACCATCTCGATCAGCATCGAAACCGGGTCGACGCTGGGCAGGGCGGCGGCGACGATCGCCAGGGCGAGGTAGGCGTAGCGCCGGTTTTCGGTGAGCTGGCGGACGCTGACGATGCCCAGTCGGGTCAGTGCCAGGATCGCCAGTGGGAGTTGGAAGATGAGCCCGCTCAAGAGCATCGTGGTCGAGAAGAAGCTGTAGTAGTCGCGGGCGCGGACCTGGACGTTGAACTGGCTGTCGTTGAAACCGAGCAGGAACTTGACCGCGGGGGGCATCACGACGAAGTAGGCGAAGACGGCACCGGCAACGAAGAGGAGCGGCGCCAGCAGGAGGAGCGGCGTGGCGATTCTGCGCTCGGGCTCGCTGAAGGCCGGCAGGACGTAGGCGTAGGTCTGGTAGAGGATGACCGGCAGCGAGAGGACGATGGCGCCGTAGACGGCAACCGTGAGCGTGATCGTGAAGGGCTCGGTAACGCCGAAGGTGAGCAGCTTTTCGTGGGCTGCCGGGAGCGGGCCGGAGGCGATCTCCAGCAGCAGGTGGTTCTGCCAGAAGCAGAGGCCCAGGGCGACCACGAACACAGCTATGCAAACCGCGATCCGAGCGCGAAGCTCCTCCAGATGCTCAACGAGGGTGAGCCGATCTTCGTGCGAGACCGGCCTGACGCGGCGATGCATCGCGGATTGGCCTCAGGTCTGCCGAGGTCCCGCCGGCCGCTCCTCGCTCTTGGCCGCGATCTCCTCGGTCGTCTCCGGCCGGTCATCGTCACCGTCCTCGCCGTTCAGGGAGCCGCGGAACTCGCGGATTCCCTTGCCCAGGGAGCGGCCCAGCTCCGGCAGGCGCTTTGGCCCGAACACGATGAGGGCAATGATCAGGATGATCAGTATCTCTGGCCAGCTGATGCCTCCAAGCATTGACCCATGGTACCGGCCATGCGCCAGCGGGCAGGCACGCAGCGAATTTGGGAAGCAGTCCTACCTGGTAGTTGGGTTTTTTCGTCCCATCCCTACAGGGTGCGGATTAAGTGGCGGTGCTCGGTGTTCGATAGGTGACTATGCGAAATTCGAGCCGAACACGGACGAAGACGGACGCCGGGCTCCACGTCTGCCCGGAGTGTGGCTCGGATCTGGTGCAGCCGACCTGCTGGGAGCAGACCGCGGATCGAGCCCGCTGGCGCCTCTGGCGACGCTGCCCGGAGTGCGAATGGCGCTGCGACAGCGTGCACGACGAGCGCGAGATCGACGCCTACGACGAGGAGTTGGACAACGGCACCGAGACGCTCGCCAAGGTTCTCCGAGGGCTGGAGCGCGAGAACATGCAGCGCGCCATCTCTGCATTCTCGACCGCGCTCGCCGCGGACCTGATCACCGCCGAAGACTTCCGCTGACCGCGGCCCTCGCCGGGCGAATCAGGTTCAGGGCTCTCAGCTGTAGCGCTGCACGACGCCGTCCGCAACGAGGTCCATCAGCCGGCGCTGTTCGGAGTCGAACGCGCCCGCGTCGAGGCAGCGCTTGCCGGCCGTGACCATCTCCAGCGCCCGGGAGCGGACCTTCTCCAGCGCGCCGGTCGAGGCGATCCGGTCGCAGAGGGCCGCGGCAGCCGCCTCGCCGAGTCCGCGCAGATCCACCGCCCGGATCTCCGGATCGTCCCCGGCGGCGACGATCAGCGGCAGGGTGATCGTGCCGTCGAGCAGGTCAGTGCCCCGCGCCTTTCCAGTCCGCTCGGGCGGACCGGCCACGTCGAGAACGTCGTCGAGGAGCTGAAAGGCGAGCCCGATCTCGGCACCGAAGGCGCCCAGGGCCGCCTCGTCGCGACCAAGCAGGCAGGCGCATTCGAACAGCTTTGCGGTCTTCAGCCGGCAGCGCTCCAGGTAGCGCTCTTCGGAAATCGAGGTGTCGTACGCGTCCTGGCGCTGAGCGAGCTCGCCGCGGGCAAGTGCCACCGAGGCGGCGGCCAGCAGGTCGATGGAGCGCAGATCGGGTCGCTCGGCAAGCAGTGCAAAGGCGCGGGAGAAGAGCAGGTCGCCGGTCGCCACGGCCCGGGCACGCCCCGAGGTCGCGGCAACCGTGGGCAGCCCGCGTCGCAGCGGAGCGTTGTCCAGCACGTCGTCGTGAACGAGCGTCGCCATGTGGACGAGCTCGATCGCTGTGGCCGCTCGCACGGCCGCCTCGCCCCCCTCCTCGCCGGCGCAGAGCAGAACCAGCAGCGGCCGCAGCCGCTTGCCGCCCGCGGCCAACGTCATGTCGGCATCGCCGCCGAGCAGCTCTCCATGGCCGCCAGCCTGCTCGCGGAGTAGCGCCTCGACCTCCCCGAGCCGCGAGGGAAGCCAGCGGCTGGAGGCATCGAGCACCTCCGTGACGGGCGGGGGAACTGCGGAGGGGCGCGTCACCCGCGGACGCCGCTGTGAATCGCCAGGATCCCTCCCGCGAGGACGAGCCAGCGCACTCGCTCGAAGCCCGCCGCGTCCATTTTCGCGGCGAGCCCCTCTGGGTCGGGGAAGCTGTGAACCGATTCCGTCAGATAGGAATAGGCCTCCGGGTTCTCGGTGAGCCGGCCGAGGATCGGCACTATCCGGTCGAACCAGAGGCCGTAGAAGGTCGAGAACGGCGGCCGCCTCGGCTCGGTGAACTCGAGCACGACCAGCCGCCCGCCGGGCCGCAGAACGCGAGCCATCTCGTGCAGTCCCCGGTCGCGGTCGGCGAAGTTGCGAACCCCGAAGCCAACCGTGACGGCATCGAAGCGGCCTTCGTCGTAGGGAAGCTGCAGGGCATCGGCCCACTCGAAGCGAACGGAGTCCGCGCCCCGGTCCCTCGCCTTCTCCCGCGCCAGGTCCAGCATCTGCTCCGAGAAGTCGCAACCGATGACGCGGCCGCCGGGGCTGACCCGCTCGGCAAGCTCGAAGCTCAGGTCGCCGGTCCCGCAGCAGACGTCCAGCGCTGATTCCCCCGGGCTCAGCTCTGCCCGGTCGGCAGCCCGCGTTCGCCAGCTGTGGTGAAGCCCCGCCGTCATCAGCGAGTTGAGCAGGTCGTAGCGGCCCGCGATTCGATCGAACATCGTTTGGACCTGTTCCGCGAACTGGGCCGATTGCCGCGAGGGCTGGGGTCGTGTGTCGGGGCTCATATCGATCTCGGCGGCCGCTCAAAGAAGCTGGACGCACACATGAACCCTGACAGACGCGTGCTCAATCAAGCGAAGCGAGGAAATCGGCCAGCTCTTCGAGTTCGTCCTGCGGCAGTTCGCGGAAGGACGGCATGATGCCAACGCCGATTTCAACAGAGCGGAGAATCGCCGCCCGCGGCACCGTCTGGCCGATGTGGGTGAGTTCCGGCCCCGGCCCGTTGTTGCCGTTCTCGCCCAGCTTGTGGCACGCCAAACATCCGGAGTTGGCGACAACCTCCTTGCCGGCCTCGTAGCGGGGCGCCACTTCCATGTCGACCTCGAGCGGCGAGCCGCCTGTGGCGCCAAGATAGGTGAGGTAGGCCATCGCGATGATCGTCAGGCAGCCGGCGGTTGTCGCGATTGGCCTGCGACCCGGATGGCGCTCGGGGCCGCGGTCGTAGAACGGCAGGAGGAGAAGCAGGACCATGCAGATGGTCGGGATGCCGATCGTCGCGAGCGGGACCAGCTCCGGCGGCTTGATCACGCGCAGGAGCTCGAAGAGGAAAAAGAAGTACCACTCGGGGCGAGGCACGTAGGTGACCGTCGTCGGATCGACCCGCGGCCCCTGCTCCGCGCCGAGGATGATCGACATCGCGGCGATCACCCCAACCACGATCAGCGCCATGGTCGAGTCCTTCAGCACCGCGTAGGGGAAGAAGGGCTTGCCCTTCTTCTTGAGAAGCTCGTACTCCTCGAGATATGCCTGCTTGTCGGCGGGCTTCATCGGCCGGCGGCTGCTCCGTTGCCCTCGCCGCCGGCGTCGAGCTGGGAAGCTGGGGTGGCGGTCTTGGGCTTCGCGGCGCGGAGCCACGGCGGGGCCGTGGTGCCGAGCTTGACGACCAGGTAGAGGTGGGCGCCGATCAGGGCGATGATCCCGCCCGGGATGAGCAGCATGTGGATCGAGTAGAAGCGAGAGAGAGTGGTCGCCCCGACCTCCGGCCCGGCGCGCAGGAAGTCGGCCAGGTAGGGACCGACGATCGGCCCCGTGCCGTTGATGTTGAAGGCAACGATCGAGGCCCAGAAGGAACGCTGGTCGAACGGCAGCAGGTAGCCGGTGAAGGCCATCGCAAGCGTCAGGACGAGCAGCACGACGCCGATCACCCAGTTCAGCTCCCGCGGGTACTTGTAGGCGCCGAAGAAGAAGACGCGGCCCATATGGAGGAAGACCAGGATCACCATCACGCTCGATCCCCACTTGTGCATCCCGTGCACGAACTGGCCGAGGAAGACGTCGTTGTTGATGTGAGCGATCGAGGCGTAGGCGTCGGAGGTTGACGGCGTGTAGAACATCGCCAGAAAGACACCGGTCGTCGCCTGCACGATGAAGGCGAAGAGCGTCGCCGAGCCGAGCGTGTAGAACCAGTTGGTCCCCTTCGGAACCTTGCGGTAGAGGAGACCGGTGAGGAATCCGGCCGCGCCGGTCCTCTGGTCCACCCAGGCGAGGACCTCCTGGGGGGTTTCCTTGGCGCGCCCGGTGAGCCGTTCCGTGTCGGAGGGCCGCTCCGGTCGAGACGTCTTGAGGTCGGCGGGCGCCGGCCCCGTGCCCCCGTTGCCCTCGCCGGGCTTGGCCGGCTTGCGGAGGGGAGCGGGTATGAGCGAGTCGAGCTTCATCGCCTAGGCCTCAGTTGCCCGGTGGTGGGAAGGTGGACGGGCGGGGCGGGTACAGGTATTCCCAGATCCCCCCGGTGAACTCGCCCGGGTCGCGGGCGCGGACCGGCTCGAGCTGCGAGGTGACGCTGTAGCGCGGTCCGATTTCCACCTTGTTCCCCTGGATGCGGGTCTGGAAATGATCGAGTGGCCTCACCGGCGGGCCGCCGATCCGTTTGCCTTCGAAGTCGTACACGCCGCCGTGACAGGGACAGATGAAGTTCGCCGCCGCCTCGACGTAGCGGACCGGGCAACCCAGGTGCGCGCAGCGGTTGGAGAGAGCGATGATTTCCTTCGGGTCCTCCCCGAGGTCCGTGGACCCCTTGCGGACGTAGGCCGTCGTCTCGCCGATCTTGCCGATCCCCTCCGTTTCCGTGAAGGTGATCTGGCGGTAGGTGTCGGCTGTGAAGTCGTCGACCGCGCCGATCGTTTCCCAGTGCTCGTCGCCGCGATGGAAAATCGGCGCAACCGCAAAGCCAACCGCCGGCAGGATGATCGCGGCCCCCGCGATGCCGCCCAGTCCCTGGGCCGCAATCGTGAAGGCGTGACGACGGGTCATCGACTCGCCCTCGAAGTAGCCGGGAGGCTCGGGCTTTGCCGGCTCCCGTGGGCTCGCCTCGGCCCCGATCTGCTTGTCCGCTTCGTCAGCCACTCTCAACCACCCGCAAGGGGACGAGAGTCTAGATGTTTGGTTCGGCGGCTGGAGGCAAGGCCCCATTGCAATGTTTGTGTACCCCTGGTTAACGACCCCGGTGGGTGCCCAACGCCGCCTGCTATAAGCAACCTCGAGTGTTTTTCATGCTGGCCCAGCGCCGGCTCGGTACGGGGAAGGGGAACGAAGATCTGTCGAGGCGGCGCCCGGAGATGAGGTGGGTTTCACGAGGGAATGCCGCCCATGCGCCCGGCGACAGCGGTGGCAGGGTGCCGCTCGCGCTGCGTAGGCCGGGCCGGTTGCTCCTCGTCGCCGGTGTGCTGATCGCGGTGCTCGCGGTTATCGGCCTTGGGGTTGAGGACAAGCTCCGCCCGAGCTCCCCCAGCATCCCCGGCACCGACTCGGCTCGCGCAAACGACCTCCTCCATCGCCACTTCGGCGACACGGCGCCGTTCGCGATCCTCCTGCAGGGACCGCCGGCGCAACTCGACAAGCAGGGCCCGGCTCTGATTAGAACGCTGCGCTCCGACCCCGCGGTCTCAACGATCTCGCCCTGGGACCGCGGCAGCGTCGCCCGGCTGCGGCCAGGGCCGCGCAAGGCGTTGATCGTCGTCGACTTCCACGTCGACGCGGCGGAGGCGGTCCGCCACACCGTCCCCTACCTGAACGAAACGCTCGAAGAAGACATCTCGCCCCCGGTCCGGGCAACGCAGACGGGCTTCGCGAGCCTTTCGCGGGCGGTGCAGGACGAGTCGGTCCGCTCGACCGAGACGGCAGAGCTGATCGCAATTCCATTCCTGCTGATCGTCCTTCTGCTGGTCTTCCGCTCGCCGGTCGCGGCGGCAATCCCGCTGGCTTTTGGGGCGGTCACGGTGACCGCTTCGCGCGGAATCCTTGCGATCGGCGCCTCGTGGATCGCGATCGACAGCACTGCCCTCACGGTCTGCTCGATGATGGGACTGGCGCTCGGGGTCGACTACGCGCTGCTGATGGTCTCGCGCTTTCGCGAGGAGCTTTCAGCCGGCGCGGCGCCGCTGGAGGCAGCCTGGATGACCCGCCGCACGGCGGGGCGCACGACCGCGTTCGCCGGCTCCACCCTCTTCCTGGCGATGCTGGTGACGCTTTTCGTCATGCCCGGAAAGCTGCTGATCTCGCTCGCCGGCGCGGCGATCGTCGTAACCGCGATCAGCGTCACGGTCGCCGCCCTGGTCGGGCCGGCCCTGCTGGCGCTGATCGGCCACAACGTCAACCGCTGGCGGCTGGGCGGCGAGGCCGACGGAACCGGAGTGATGGTGCTCGTCGGCGCCGCCCTGCGGCGCCCGCTCGTGGCGGCGCTGCTGATCGGCGCCGCCGTGCTGCTGCTGGCCGCCCCGGTCCTCGCCCTCAAGACGGGGCCGCTGAGCGCGGAGCAACTTCCGTCTTCCAACTCCGCCCGCCAGGACGCCGAGCGGATCTCCGACGCGGTGGGCCCGGGCTGGGACGCACCGTTCGTGCTGATCGCCGTCGCCAACAACGGCCAAATCACCGACCAAGAGAGCCTCGCCGCCCTATCTCGCTGGCAGCGCCGGATCGCCCGGGACCACGGAGTGCAGGCGGTGATCGGCCCCGGGCAGATCAAGCGCCGGGTCGAGCCTCTGCAGAAGAGCGGCAACGATCTGCTGGCTGGTCGGGGAGATGCCAACCCCAAGGAATTCGAAAAGCTGGGCAAGCGCCTGGGAGGGGCCACTCGAGGGGTGAAGCAACTGCGCACCGGGCTCGAGAAGGCCACCTACGGGGCCGGACTGCTGGCCACGGGGTCCGGACAGGCTGGCGCGGGAGCCGAAGAACTCGAAGGGGGGATCGCACGCGCGGCCTCTGGCGCGGAGGAAGCAACCGGGGCGCTGAACCGCCTCTCGGACGGCTCGGGGAAGCTTGTTGAGGGCCAGCGCCAGGCCGAGCTTGGCGCCTACTCCGTCAAGGGAAGCGCCGCCGACCTGCTGAGCGGTCTCAGCAACAACGCCCTTTCTCGCGCCAGAAGCCTGCGGTCCGAGCTGAAGCAGAAGGCGGCCTCCGACCCCAGCCTCGCGGGAGAGGTGAGGGAAGCTGAAGCGCTGGTCGAAGCGCTGTCAATCTCGCGAAACGAAGCGCAGAGCCTCAGCAAGGACTCCGAAAGGCTGCACGACGGCGAGGTGAAGCTGGTCGAGGGTTCGACCAAGCTGCACGACGGCGCGCAGACGCTGGCCAATTCCGCGGCCGAGCTGCCCGGCGGCCTGGAACAGCTGCAGGGCGGTGCCGCACAGCTGGTCGACGGGCTGGGGCAGTTGAAGGGCGGCGCCGACACGCTCGGGGAACGGCTGGCCGAAGGCTTCCGGCGCTCGCGGCCGCTGCAGACCGGGTTGCGGCGGGCCAACGTCCGCGTCTCGACCGGAGCGGCCCGCTTTAACCGGCGGGTCGAGAGTCTGCGTCGCAGCTCGCCGGGGATCTTCGACTCCGGTTACTTCGTGCTCTCGGCGCTGCAGGGTTCGCCGCCCGAGGAGCGCAAGCGCCTCTCCCAGATCGTCGACCTGAAGGGCGGCGGGCAGGCGGCGCTGATCCTCGTCATCCCGCGCTACACCTTCAACACGCCGGGCTCGATCGCCCTCAACAAGCGCCTCAAGCACGACGCCGATGAGCTTGCCGGCGCGGCCGGCGCCACGACCGGGGTGACCGGCGCGGCGGCGGAACTGATCGACTACACGGACACGCTCTCGGCGCGAATCTTCCTGATGGTCGCCGTGATAGCGATCGCCACTTTCCTGGTCCTGGTTGCAATCCTGCGTGCGATCCCGCTGGCGGCGATCGCCGTGGCGTTGAACCTCGTCACGGTCGCCGTCGCCTTCGGCGTCCTCACCCTGCTCTTCGAGGTGCCGGAGGGCTGGCCGCTGGGAGGACGGACCTACGTCGACGCGATCGGTGCGGCGGGGATCTTCGGCATCGTCTTCGGGCTGTCGATCGACTACGCCGTCTTCCTGCTGATGCGGATGCGCGAGCACCGCGAGAACGGTGCTCCGCACGAGGAAGCGATCGGCTTCGGGCTTGAACGAACGGCCCGGGTGATCACCGGGGCGGCGGCAATCATGACCGCGGTCTTCGTCGTCTTCGCCGGGGCGCCGATCGCCACCGTCAGCCAGCTGGGGGTTGGGTTGACGGTCGCGGTGCTGCTCGATGCGACGGTGGTGCGCATCGTGCTGCTGCCGGCGCTGATGCTGCTACTGGGCGACCGGGTTTGGTGGCTGCCAAAGCCCTTTGAGAGATTCCTGCCCAAGATCGATCTTCACGGCTCCCGCGCGGGTTAATAGGGAACACATAGGGACTCGTATATTTTTGCTCTCAGGGTTGCGTTGCGTACAGGGGTCCGCCGGCTTCTTTCGAGCCGACGGCGCCCGTTCTTGAGCAGACAGGAGGAATGATCTACGTGGGAAGCTCGGTCAGGACTTGGTCTCTACCCAAACGGGGTTTGGTCACGGTCCTCCTTGCGCTGCTCGTGAGTGCGCCGCTTGCGTTCGCCGCCGAAGGAGAACCGACTCGAGAGGAATACGTGCAGCGGGTTGACGTGATCTGCAAGAAGAGCGAAAAGACCAACTCCCGAATCCTCAAGGGGGTCAAACAGCAGATCGCCAAGAAGCACCAGTTCATCCCGGCCGGCAATCGCTTTCTCCGGGCGTCGAGGTCATTCGGCCGCGCCGTCAAGCAGATCGCCAGGGTCCCGCGGCCCAGCGCCGACCAGGCAAAGCTCGGCAAGTGGGTCAAGTACCTGGGCATCGAGAGGTCGCTGCTGCAGAGGATTGGAAAGGCGTTGAAGCGCAAGCTGGGCGGCAAGGCGAATAAGCTGGCCGTGCAACTCCATCGCATCAACCGCCGTGCCAACAACACGGTGTTCAGCTTCGAATTCGACTATTGCGACCGCGAGGTCAACGTCGGTTGAAGACCGCTCCGCTGATCTCGCTCGCGCTGCTTCTCACACTGGCCGCAGCCGGGATCGCACGGGCGGAGAAGGAGAAAGAAGGGAACCTGGTCGTCTCCTTCGACGGCGGGATCTCGCCGCGGTCGCTGCCGCGCACCGAAACGGCGCCGGTCGCGGTGAGCGTCGACTCGACTTTCCAGACCGCCGATGGCTCAGACCCGCCGCCGCAGCTGCGCGAAATCGCGATCGCGATCAACCGCAAGGGAAGGATGTTCACCCGGGGCCTCCCGACCTGCCGCATCCGCAGGATCCAACCCTCGACGAGCGAGGCCGCCCGCAGGATCTGCGGAGGGGCGATCGTCGGCAGCGGCCACGTGCGCGTCCGAGTCAACCTCGCCAACCAGCCGCCGTTCACCTTCAAGGGCGCGATGCTCGTCTTCAACGCGAAACCGGTTGGCGGCAGGCGGCGGCTCCTCGCCCAGGTCTACGGGCGGCAGCCGCCCTCCGCCTTCGTCCTCACGTTCAAGATCGTGAAACAGAAGGGCACGTTCGGGACGGTGATCAGGACGATCCTGCCGACCGCGGCGCGCAAGTGGGCCTACGTCACCCACTTCGACATGAAGCTGCGGCGCATCTACACCTACCGGGGAAAGCGCTACAGCTATGTCAGCGCCAGCTGCCCGGCGCCGGCCGGCCTCCCCGGCGCGGTCTACCCGTTCGCGCGGGCCAAGTTCGGCTTCGCCGGCGGCCGCCAGGTCACGACGATGCTGACCCGCAGCTGCAGCGTCCGCTGAGAGCGCCGCTGGGTCACTCCCCGGCGATCGCCCGGACGGAGCTCTGCCAGAGGGCGGGGACCTCGTCGGCGCGATCCTCGGCATGAAGCTGAGCGCAGCGGCTGATCAGGTCGGCCAGCTCCCGAACTGCCTCCGTGTCGCCGAGGGCGGCCAGCCGTTCAATGCCGAGTGCATATAGATAGTCGCCGGCGAGCAGGGCCAGGTCGGCGTCATGGCCGGCAAGCAACCGCGGCTCCCCGTAGTGCAGGAGGTAGCCCTCGCGAACAGACTCGATCACCAGCGCGTACTCGGCGGGGGCCGCCGCTGCGCGCGGCCCCGCAGCCACGACGGGCCCGAACTCCGGCTCCGCCGCAGGATCGATCACATGCGGAGAGATCGGTGTGTCCTCCTCGCGAAGCTGTGCGGCGAGGACGCGCAGCACGTCGGCCGCCTCGCCGCTCACGGCCGCGGTCGACCGGAGGCACGGCTCATGCGAGGGCCTCGGCGAGCGAGTCGGCGGCGGCGGCCAGGGTGCGATCGACCGCGGCCTCGTCGTGGGCAAGCGAGACGAACCAGGCCTCGAACTGCGACGGCGGCGGGTAGATGCCACGGTCGAGCAGAGCACGGCAGAAGCGGGCATGGGCATCGAGGTCACAGCTCGCGGCGGAGGCGAAGTCGGTGACCGGGTCGGCGCTGAAGAAGAGGGTCAGAAGGCCAGGTGCCGCGGCGATCCGAAGGGGCCGATCGGCGGCCAGCTCGGCGAACCCGGCAGCCAGCCGCTCGGTGAGCACCGCAAGCCGCTCGTAGGCCGCCGAGTCGAGCGCACGGAGAGTCGCCAGTCCGGCAGCCACCGCAAGTGGGTTGCCCGACAGCGTCCCGGCCTGGTAGACGTCGCCGCTCGGCGCAATCCTCTCCATCGCCTCTCGCCCGCCCCCAAAGGCTGCGGCGGGAAGTCCGCCGCCCAGAACCTTGCCGAACACGGTGAGGTCCGGTTCGACGCCGTAGAGCTGCTGGGCACCGCCGGGCGCGACCCT
>Ga0210110_1000039_pt1 | contig 48282 bp, 48 predicted proteins | sample China_Galinas_PW_2_FD_184865 | JGI IMG/M metagenome (GOLD analysis project Ga0210110, IMG submission 184865) | Wetland microbial communities from San Francisco Bay, California, USA, that impact long-term carbon sequestration - China_Galinas_PWB_D1... | ecosystem: Environmental > Aquatic > Marine... | reverse complement strand
GACGGGATCCCGGCCATCGACGACGCCCTCGTCTGGGTCGCCTGCGACCTTCGCGACGTAATCGCCGGCGGCGACCATGTGATCGTCACCGGCGAGGTGACAGCCCTGGAGTCGAGCGAGGGCGATCCGCTCGTCTTCCACAGCGGCGAGTACAAGCCGCTGGCCTGAGACAGGCGCCCGGCCCGCACTGGCGGTTTGCAAGCATCCGGGTATGGCCGAGCGGTTCGATGAGCCCGGGTGGTTCACCAAGAACGTCTTCAACCGGATGGTCGCCGCGCTGACGCGACTGGGAATCAGCGTCGCCGGCTCGCGGGTGCTCGAAGTCAGGGGGCGTAGGAGCGGCGAGTGGCGGCGGACGCCGGTCAACCTGCTCCGCTTTGAAGGTGAGCGCTATCTGGTGGCACCGCGCGGCCACACCCATTGGGTGCGCAACCTGCGAGCCAGTAGCGAGGGACGGCTGGTGGTCGGCTCCAGAACCGAGGAGTTCACCGCGAGCGAGGTGCCCGACGAGGTGAAGCCGGACCTTCTGCGCGCCTATCTGAAGAGGTGGAAATGGGAGGTGGGCGCCTTCTTCGAAGGCGTCGGCGCCGACTCCTCCGAGGAGGAGCTGCGCCGCATCGCCCCCAACCACCCCGTCTTCCGGATCTCCTCCTGAACACCCAAGGCTCTGGTGTCTTGAGTCTGTGGCTCGGGTGCAGCGTCTCGAGGCGTGCCCCGACGCCGTGAGGCGGCTGCGAACCACTGACTCACGACACTAGAAAAGGTGGCCGCTGGTCCCGGCCGCGCGCAGGGCGAGGAAGACGATCACCCAGCAGCTGACAACCATGATCCCCATCTCGCGGCGGACAATTGCCAGCGCAAGGGACTGTTGGTCCTGGGCCGGGAGCGATTCGAAGTCGATGTCGCCCAGCTCGCGTTCGGCAGCTCCGGTGCGGGCCCCCTCCGCGAGAAAGGACACGAGAAGGGGCAGGATGCCGTAGAGGTAGTGGATGTCGTTCGCCGGCTCGTGCCCGGTGAGGACGAGCAGGCCACCCAGCAGCGCCTGCAGGACGACGGAGGCCTGGGCGGCGCGCAGCAGGTACCAGAAGGGGATGGAGGACCGGTCCCGGAGCCAGGCGATCCCGCCGACAAGGCCCGCTCCGAGATTGAGGACGATCAGCGCGATGCCGACGGCCAGATGGACCTCGTTCACGGTCTATTCCGCCTGAAAGAGTCGGAATTCCGCTTGCTGATGCGGAAAATCACTATGTAGCAATGTGTCACAAGGTCGGTGTATAACACCGTCTGTACGCGGACGGCCCAAGCACTCAAACCGGCCGGCAACAGTCCCGCGACGACGTTAAATGCTGAAGAGCTACCTCCCAATACTGGTCTTCGCCCTGCTCGGGCTCGGCGTGGGCAGTGCTTTCGTGATGCTCAACCACCTGATCGGGCCGAGGCGCCCGAAGCGTCCGACGGCGGCAAGCACTCGCCAGGGGGAGCCTTACGAGTCCGGCATCCCCGTGTCCCCCGCCAGCGGCATTCGCCTCGGCATCGGCTTCTACCTGGTGGCGATGCTCTTCATCCTCTTCGACATCGAGGTCGTCTTCCTCTATCCGATCGGCGTGATCCTGAAGGGGGCCGACAGCGTCTTCGTCCTCGGTGAGCTGGTCGTCTTCGTCGTGCTCCTGCTGGTCGCATTCGCCTACGTCTGGCGGAAGGGAGCACTGGATTGGAGGTAGAACGGCAGGGCATGCGCGGGCACCAGCTGCGCGCCCGGGACATGCTGCGAGGCACCCTCGAGGGCGAGGAGCTCGAACGCTACGTCGAGGAGCGGGTCGTGATGACCAGGTTCGACAAGATGCTCGGCTGGGCTCGCGCGAACTCGATGTTCCCGCTCACCTTCGGCCTCGCCTGCTGCGCAATCGAGGCTCCGATCTCCATAGTCACCGCCCGCTACGACCTCGCCCGCTTCGGCGCCGAGGCGCTGCGGGCCTCGCCGCGGCAGGCCGACATGATCATCCTCTCAGGCCGGGTCTCGATCAAGATGGCGCCGATCGTCCGCCGCCTCTACGACCAGATGCTGGAGCCGAAATGGGCGATTTCAATGGGCGCCTGCTCCTCGAGCGGCGGCATGTTCTCCAACTACGCGGTGGTGCAGGGCGCCGACAAGTTCATGCCGATCGACATGCACATCCCCGGCTGCCCTCCCCGCCCCGAGGCCGTCCTCTACGGCTTCACCAAGCTGCAGCGCAAGATCAAAGGCAATCCCGACCAGGGCTGGCGGCAGCGCTACAACGCGCATGGCACTGAGGAGTGGGCACGCGGCGGCGCGGCGAGCCAGCCGAGCCCGGACGCGGTCGAGGCCTACGAGACCGCGAGGGAGTTGATCCATGCCTGACGCCCCCGGACTGGAGCTGATTCGAGGCGAGATCGAGCAGGACCACCCCGGTGCCGTGCTCGACACGGGCTTTGAGCACGAGCAGGCCTACCTCGCCGTCGATCCCGGGCAACTGCTCGCCGTACTCACCTGGCTGCGGGACGCACCGGGCCAGGGCTACCGGTTCCTCTCCAGCCTGCATGCCGCCGACTACCTGCCGGCTGAGCCCCGCTTCGCTGTCCACTACGAGCTGCTCAACCGCGACCGCGTCGAGCGGATCAGGGTTAAGGCCCTCCTGGCCGACCCCGCTGCGGGCGACGGCAACGCCCAGTCGCTTCCCGAGATCGACTCCTGCGTGGAGCTCTTCCCGACCGCCGAGTTCCAGGAGCGGGAAGTGTTCGATTTCTTCGGGATCGTCTTCCGCGGACATCCCGACCTGACCCGCATCCTTCTCCCCGAGGACTACGTGGGCTGGCCGCAGCGCCGCGACTTCCCGGTCGGCGGCGAGCCCGTCACCTTCACCTTCAACGAGCGGAACTATGGCTGAGGCGCGGACCCAGACGCCGCTCGAGGTCGCCCCGCAGACCGAGGTGATGACGATCAACATCGGGCCGCACCACCCGGCCACGCATGGGGTGCTGCGGCTGGTTGTCGACCTCGAGGGCGAGATTGTTCGCGAGCTGCGACCGGTGATCGGTTACGTCCACACCGGGATCGAAAAGTCCTGCGAGGACAAGAGCTACTGGAAGGTCATCCCCTTCGTCGAGCGGATGGACTACGTCTCCTACTTCTTCCAGATGGAGGCCTACTGCGGTGCGGTTGAGCGGCTGGTAGGGCTGGAGATCCCGCCCCGCGCCCGCTACCTGAGGACCCTCTTCCTCGAGCTCAACCGGATCCACTCCCACCTGGTGTGGCTGGGGACGACGGCGCTCGACCTAGGCGCGATCTCGATGCTCTGGTACTGCTTCCGCGAGCGCGACAAGATCCTCGACCTCTTCGAAATGGCGACCGGCCAGCGGATGCACACCCGCTACTTCCAGGTCGGCGGCGTGATCGAGGACATCCCGCTCGGCTTTGAGGAGAAGCTGCGCGAGTTCATCGCCGACATGCCGGTGCGGGTCGGCCAGTACCAGGCCCTCCTCGATCGCAACGAGATCTTCCTCTCGCGGACCAAGGGGACCGGGATCGTCCCCCGCGAGCGGCTGTTGGAGCTGGGCGTCACCGGCCCGTTGCTGCGTGCCGCCGGCGAGCCCTGGGACCTGCGCAAGGCCTTCGACTACCTCGCCTACCCGGAGATGGAGTTCAAGATCCCGGTCGGCACGGTCGGCGACAACTACGACCGCTACCGGGTGCGGCTGGCAGAGATGGTCGAGTCGGTGCGGATCATCGAGCAGGCGCTCGACGGGTTGCCGGAAGGGCCTCACATCGCCGACGACCGCAAGTACGTGCTGCCCCCCCGCTCGGAGCTCTCGACCTCGATGGAGTCCCTGATCCACCACTTCAAGCTGGTCACTGAGGGCTTCCGGGTTCCGCCCGGCGAGCTCTACTACTCGATCGAGTGCCCGCGGGGCGAGCTCGGCTGCTTCGTCGTCGCCGACGGCTCCTCGAAGCCCGCCCGCGTCCACTTCCGCGATCCGTCCTTCGTCAACCTGCAGGCCTTCCGCGACATGGCTGTCGACACCTACGTCGCAGACATGATCGCCAGCCTCGGAATGCTGGACCCGATCCTCGGCGGGGTGGACCGGTGAAGGGGATGGGGGATCCCCTCAGCCGCGCAAACCTGGGTCGCTGCGTCGAGCTGGTGTCGGTATGCGGCACCAAGTCGACACAGGGCGTCCTCCGCCGAGGAATAGCACCGGGGCGGACGGCGCACCCGGGGGAAGGGGGGCCCCGATGAGCCGCCTGCCGGTCGACGAGGCGCTGACGGCGGGGCGGGTGCCGGACCGCTCTCCGGAGGAGATCCCAGAGCTGCACGAGGTGGACTGCCCGCCGGAGCTGCGCGAGTTCATCGAGCAGGCGATGGCCCGCTATCCCGACCGCAAATCGGCCTCCCTGCCGGCGCTGTGGGCGGTGCAGCGGCGCTACGGCTGGTGCACGCCGGATGGGATCCGACAGGCAGCCGCGGTGATGAGGGTGACGCCCGGCTACCTGGAGTCGGTCGCCAGCTTCTATGACCTCTTCCACACCGAACCGGTCGGCACCCACAAGGTCGCCGTCTGCACGAACATCAGCTGCTGGATGCGGGGCGGCGACGAGCTGCTCGAGGCGTTCTGCGAGGCCACCGGGTGCGACCCCGCCGAGGCCGGCCACGGAACCACCTCTCCGGACGGAGACGTATACGTGACCGGGTTCGAGTGCCTGGGCGCCTGCGACCTCGCCCCGATGGCCTCGATTGGCGAGCGCTACTTCGGCCCGCTCGAGACGGCGGACGCAGCCGCCGCGATCGAGCAGTTGCGGGCGGGCGAGGACGTGCTGCCCGAGAAGGCCCTTGAGAAGCGGCCACTGGCAGGAGACGCCGATGCCTGAGACCCGAGTGCTCCTCAAGCACGCCGAGGACCCCAAGCTCCGCACGATTGCCGGCTACCGGAGCTACGGCGGCTACGAGACCCTCGAGCGCGCCTACCGGGAGATGGAGGCCGACGAGGTCCTCAAGGAGCTCGAAGACTCCGGCCTGCGGGGCCGCGGCGGGGCCGGCTTCTCGATGGGGAAAAAGGCGTCCTTCCTGCCCCGCGGCGATATGCAGAAGTACCTCTGCTGCAACGCGGACGAGTCCGAGCCGGGCGCCTTCAAGGACCGCGAGCTGATGATGCGCAACCCGCACCAGCTGATCGAGGGGATCGCGATCGCGGCGCTTGCCGCCGACGCCACCCTCGCCTTCATCTTCATCCGCGGCGAGTACGACCTGATCGCCGACATCCTCGACACCGCCGTTGCCGAGGCATATGAGGCCGGCTACCTCGGCAAGGACATCCTCGGCAGCCGCCGCGACCTGGATCTGGTCGTCCACCGCGGTGCCGGCGCCTACATCTGCGGCGAGGAGACGGCGCTGCTCGACTCGCTCGAGGGCAAGCGTGGCAACCCGCGCCTGAAGCCGCCGTTCCCCGCCGTGCAGGGGCTCTACGGCGGGCCGACGCTGATCAACAACGTCGAGACGCTCTCCAACGTGCCGCGAATCGTCGCCCACGGGGCCGAGTGGTTCCGCGGCTTCGGCACCGAGCAGTCGCCGGGCACCAAGGTCGTATCGGTCTCGGGCTGCGTGCAGCGGCCGGGCAACTACGAGGTCGAGCTGGGCACCCCCACCCGCGAGCTGATCTACGAGCTGGCCGGCGGCCCGCCTCAGGGGCGCGAGGTGAAGGCCTTCTATCCGGGGGGCTCCTCCTCGCCGGTGCTCACCCCTGCCGAGTTGGACCTCCCCTACAGCTTCGAGGCGATGGCCGAGGCGAAGTCGATGCTCGGCTCGGGCTCGATCATCGTCGCCGACAACTCGATCTCGATCCCCCACATGGCGCTGCGCACGGCCCGCTTCTACCACCACGAGTCCTGCGGCAAGTGCACCCCCTGCCGCGAGGGCACCAACTGGACAGTGAAGATGCTCGAGCGCGTGGTGCGCGGCGAGGCGACGCCGATGGACCTCGACATCATCGCCTCGGTCCAGGAGAACATCATCGGCCACTGCCTCTGCGTGCTTGGCGACGCGATGGCGATGCCCGTCGGCGCGATGGTCCGCAAGTTCCGCGAGGAGTTCGAGGAAGTCATCGCCACCGCCGGAGGGGCACCGGCTCCAGGCGAGCCAATCGCCGCCGTGCAGGGCGCCCCCGAGACGATGGGGGCATCGGCATGAGCCGCGACGTGACGATCGTGATCGACGGCCGAGAGGTGAGCGCCCGCGAGGGGGAAATGCTCCACGACGCCGCCAAGCGAGGCGATATCGAGATCCCGGTCTTCTGCTACGAGCCGAAGCTCGGCGACCCGGTTGGCGCCTGCCGCATGTGCCTGGTGGAGATCGAGGGCATCCCGAAACTGCAGACCTCCTGCTCGACCCCGGTTCGCGACGGGATGGTCGTCCACACTCGAACCGACCAGGTGAAAAGCGCGCAGAACGCGGTGGTCGAGTTCCTGCTCGTCAACCATCCCCTCGACTGCCCGGTCTGCGACAAGGGCGGCGAGTGCCCGCTGCAGGACATCTCGATGGGCTGGGGCCCGGGGAAAAGCCGGGTCACCGACACCAAGCGCCACTTCGAGAAGCCGCTGCCGCTCAGCCCCCTGGTGTCGATTGACCGCGAGCGCTGCATCCTCTGCTACCGCTGCGTGCGCTTCAGCCAGGAGGTCTCCGAGGACGCGCAACTGCAACTGCTGGAGCGTGGCGACCGCACCTATGTCGGCACCTTCGACGACCGCCCCTACATCGCCCCCTTCCAGGGCAACATCACCGACCTCTGCCCGGTCGGGGCGCTCACCAACTACACCTACAGGTTCCGCGCCCGGCCCTGGGACATCGAGCAGGCGGGCTCGGTCTGCACAATGTGCCCGAGCCAGTGCAACGTCAGCTTCACGGTGCGCGACGAGCAGGTGAAACGGGTCCTCGCCCGCGACAACCCGGAGGTCGACGACGGCTGGCTGTGCGACCGCGGCCGCTACGGGTTCAGCATGTTCTCCGCCGCCGAGCGAATCGACGGCCCGCGGCTCAAGGGCGGTGCCTCCAGCGACTGGGAGACCGCGATCGCCAGGGCGGCCGACGGCCTCGGGGCCGCCGGGGCCGCAAGCGCCGCGCTGGTCGGCGACGCTTCCAACGAGGAGGGCTACCTGGTGCAGCGTGTCATGCGCGAGGCACTGGGCTCGCCGAACGTCGACTCGCAGACGTCCGTCTTCGGCCCCCGGCGCGAGACCTTCCTGCGCCTGGCGGATCCGGGGCTGTCGGCGCGTGTGCGCGACATCGACCAGGCCGACCTGATCGTCGTCCTCGGAACGGACCCGCTGCACAGCTCGCCGATCCTCGATCTGAGGATCCGCAAGGCGATGCGGCGCAACGGCGCCCGGCTGGCCGTCGCGACCGATCGCCCCACGGCTCTCGACGGCGGTGCGCTCGTTGCCACCCGATACGAGCCGGGGGGAGCGGCCGACTTCCTCGAGGAGTTGAACGAGGCGCTGGAGTCAGATGCCGACAACCGGGCCGCGGGGATTGCGGAGGCAGCTCGCGATGCCGAGCGAGTCGTGATCGTCTGGGGCGAGCAGCTGGTCCAGCCGAAGGCCAGCGCCGTCGACAAGCTTGTCGTCATTTCAGGTCTCCTCGACTTCGCCGGGCAGGACGGCTCCGGGCTCCTGGAGGTGCCTGCGACGGCCAATTCGCGCGGCCTGCGCGAGGCCGGCTGCCTACCCGACGCGGGGCCCGGCCTGAGTGAGACGGAGCAGGGCCAGGGGATGTGGGCGCTGCCCGCCGCGATCGAGCGCGGGGAGGTCAGGTCCCTGGTCCTCTTCGGCGTCGACCCGCTTCGGGACTTCCCGAACACCGGGGAGTGGAGAGCGGCCCTGGCGGCGGTCGAGTGCCTGGTGGTCTTCTCGACCTTCGAGAACGCGACGACCGCGATGGCCGATGTCGTCTTCCCGCTCGAGACGCACGCGGAGAAAGACGGGACCGTCACCCATCCCGACGGCCGGCTGCAGCGGGTGCGCCCATCCGCCTCGCGCCCGGGCGACATCCGTCCCAACTGGGGCGTCCTCGCCGAGCTGTCCCTGGCACTCGGTCACGACACCGGCGTCGACTCCCAACCCTCCGCCTTTGCGGCACTCTGCGAAGCGGTCCCCTTCTACGCCGGCATCACGGACGCCGAGATCGGCGGCCGGGGAGTCCGCTGGCAGGACCGCGAGGCGGCAAGCTCCCTTCCCGTCCCACCGGCAAACGAAGCGCCGGTGGCGGCCGAGCTCCTGACCGAGTCCGGCGAGCTTCCCGAGGGCCCGTTCCAGCTCGGGACCTACCGGGACCTCTGGGCGGGCCCGGTCACCGAGCTGAACCCGGCACTGAAATTCCTCGCCCCCCAGCAACGGGTCGAACTGTCCGTGGCCGACGCGGAGCGGCTCGGGGTGAAGACCGGCGACAGGGCCACCGTCTCCCAGAACGGGACCAGCGTGCAGGCACGGGTCGCGGTGAGGGAACGAATGCAGGACGGCGTCTGCTTCCTGATCGAGGGCACGGCCGAGAACAACGCGAACACGCTCGCCGAGGCCTGGCCCGTGGGAACCAAGGTCGACGTCGCGAAGGTCGAGGCCAGGTGATCCCGCTCGCCGACACCAGTTACGTCGAAGCGACCTGGGTGATGATCGTCAAGTCGCTGGTCATCTTTGCGGTGATCTTCGGGATCCTGCCGCTGATGACGGTTCTGGAGCGGAAGCTGATCGGCCGCTTCCAGCACCGTTACGGGCCCAACCGGGTCGGCCCGTTCGGGATCCTGCAGCCGCTCGCTGACGTCGGGAAGCTGCTCGGCAAGGAGGCCTTTCGCCCCGCCAACGCGATTCCCACCCTGTTCGTGCTCGGGCCGCTGCTGCCGGTCCTCTCCGGCGTCCTCGCCCTGGCGATCATTCCCTGGGGCGACGTACAGGACGGCGTTGGGCTCTACGGAATCGACGTCCCGATCGGGATCCTCTATTTCTTCGCCGTCGGCTCGATCGCCTTCTACGGCGTGCTCCTGGGCGGCTGGGCCTCGGGCTCCAAATACAGCCTGCTCGGCGCGATGCGCGGCGCCGCGCAGCTGATCTCCTACGAGGTGGCGATGGGGCTGGCGCTGCTCGGCGCGATCATCATGGGCGGCTCGCTCTCGCTGGTCGACATCGTCCACGCGCAGGGCGCCGTCTGGTTCATCGTCCCCCAGCTCGTCGGCTTCCTCATCTTCATGCTGGCCGGCTTCGCCGAGACGAACCGCACCCCGTTCGACATGCCCGAGGCGGACGCCGAACTCGTCCAGGGCTTCATGACCGAGTACGGCGGGATGCGCTTCGGCAGCTTCCTGCTGGTCGAATACATGGAGATCATCGTCGTCTCCGGGATCGCCGCAGCTGTCTTCCTCGGCGGCTGGATGGGTCCCGGCCCGAGCTTCCTCGACCCGATCTGGATGCTGACCAAGATGCTCGGCCTGGTGTTGTTCTTCATCTGGGTGCGGGCGACGCTGCCCCGGCTGCGCTACGACCAGCTGATGAGCCTCGGCTGGAAGGTCCTGCTGCCGCTGGCGACGCTCAACGTGCTGGTCACGGCTGTCCTGGTGGTGGTCACGTGAGCGAGCGCTTCCCGTACCTGAGCGACGACAGCGTCGTCGAGGTGCAGCGCGGGCCAGAGCCGGGCGGGGCCGCCGGGGCCTACCGCGCCTTCGGCGAGACGCTGCGCGGCCTGAAGACGACGATGGCGCGGCTGATCGAGGGCCCGCTCACGATCCAGTACCCGGAGGAGAAGACCCCGGTCTATCCCCGCTTCCGCGGCCGCCACAAGCTGCACCGCTTCGAGGACACGGGGCTGGAGAAGTGCGTCGGCTGCTCGCTGTGCGCCGCCGCCTGCCCGTCGGACTGCATCCGCGTCGTCGCCGCCGAGAACGTCCCCGGCGAGCGGGTCTCGGCCGGGGAGCGCTTCGCCGCGGTCTACGAGATCAACCTCTCGCGCTGCATCTTCTGCGGCTACTGCGAGATCGCCTGCCCGTTCGACGCGATCACGATGGGACACGACTACGAGATGGCCGACTACGACCGCGACGACCTGATCTTCACCAAGGAGATGCTGCTCGCCGAGCCGCTCGAGCGGACGCCGCTGAAAGCGGAGGGCGAGTAGTGGAAGAGATCCTCTTCTTCGCGGCTGCGCTCGGCGCACTGGGCGGCGCGATCGGCGTCATCGGCCTGAGGAACCCCTTCTACAGCGTGCTGGCGCTGGTCGTCCACCTCTTCTCGCTCGCCGTCCTCTTCCTGCTGCTCAGCTCGGCCTTCGTCGCCGCCGCCCAGGTCGTCGTCTACGCCGGCGCGGTGGTGGTGCTCTACGTCTTCGTGGTCGCCTACGTGGGCGGCGGCGAGGAGTCGGCCTGGGAGCCGATTCCCGGCCAGCGCCTGCTCGCGCCGCTGTTCGCCGCGGCCCTCTTCGTCGAGCTCGCGCTCGCGGTTCTCGGCTCCTCTCTGGCGGCGCTCGGCACCGAGGGGCCAAAGGTAGGCGCCGGCTTCGGGGACCCGGCCGCGATCGGCTATCTGCTGCTCGAAAAGTTCCTCATCCCCTTCGAGGCCTCCTCGATCCTGCTTCTGCTGGCCGCGGTGGGCGCGGTTGTTCTCGCGTCCAGGCGAGAGGCTGCGCCCTCCGAGCATCCCGCGGAGTCGGTGCAGGGGCCAAGCTCCAACGGTGACGGCCCATCCGGCCGGCCTTCTAGTGAGGAGGTGCCGGCCCCCCGATGACGATCGAGTGGTACATCGTCCTCTCGAGTCTGCTCTTCGCGGTCGGCGCAATGGGCATCCTGATCCGCCGCAGCCCGGTCGTGATCCTGCTCTGCCTGGAGCTGATGCTGAACGCCGGCAACCTTGCACTGGTCGCCTTCAGCCGCATGGTCGGCAACCAGGAGGGGCAGGTGTTCGCGCTGGTCGTGATGGTGATCGCGGCCTGCGAGGTGGTCGTCGGGCTCGGCCTGATCGTGGCGATCTTCCGCCGCCGCCTGCCGCTCAATGTCGATGACCTGAGGGAGCTGCGCGGATGAGCGCCACCGCCTGGGCCTGGCTGGTCCTCCTCCTTCCCCTGCTGGGCTCGATCGTCATCTCGCTCGGCTTCCGGGGGCTGCCGGCGCGGGCCGCCGGCGCGATCGGCACCCTCGCGATCGGCCTCGCGTTCGCCTGCGCGGTCGGCGTGCTCCTCAACCTGCTCGGGCAGGAGCCCGATGCCCGCCACCACGCGTCCTCGCTGTGGGACTACGCCAGCGCCGCGGGCCTCGACATCAAGCTCGGCATCTACGTCGACCAGCTGTCGGCGTTCATGATCCTCGTCGTCACGGGAGTCTCGACGCTGATCCACCTCTACTCGTTCGGCTACATGCGCTCCGACGAGGGCTACCGACGCTTCTTCAGCTATCTCAACTTCTTTGTCTTCTCGATGCTGCTGCTCGTCCTCGCCGGCAACTTCGTGCTGCTGATCGTCGGCTGGGCCTTCGTCGGCTTCGCCTCCTACGCGCTGATCAGCTTCTGGTACCGCCGCACGACGGCGACCGGGGCGGGGATGAAGGCCTTCGTGATCAACGTCGTCGGCGACATCGGCCTGGTCCTCGCCGCCTTCCTGATCTTCCGCGAACTGGGGACCTTCGACTACGACGCCGTCTTCGCCCAGGCGCCGGAGGTGTTCTCGCGCGGCGAGTGGACGATCACCGCGATCTGCCTGCTGCTGCTGGTCGGCGCCTTTGCGAAGTCCGCCCAGATCCCATTCCACACCTGGCTGCCCGACGCGATGGAGGGACCGACCCCGGTCTCAGCGCTGATCCACGCGGCGACGATGGTCACCGCCGGCGTCTACCTGATCGCCCGCACCCATGTCCTTTTCTACCTGGCTCCGACGGCCGCCGACATCGCCGCCTTCGTCGGCCTGGGGACACTGCTGATCGCCGGCACGATCGCAATCGCTCAGACCGACCTGAAGCGAGTGATCGCCTACTCGACGATGAGCCAGATCGGCTACATGATCATGGGCGTCTCGATCGGCGCCTACTCGGCCGGGCTCTTCCACCTGATGACCCACGCCTTCTTCAAGGCACTGCTCTTCATGGCTGCCGGCTCGATCATCTCGGCGATGGCGAACCGCCAGGACATCGACCGGATGAGCGGCTTCTGGCGGGCGATGCGGTTCACGTCGATCATGCTTCTGATCGGCGGCCTGGCGCTCGCCGCCTTCCCGGGCACCTCGGGCTTCTTCTCCAAGGACTCGATCCTCTCCTATGCCGAGACACGCGGGGGGATGTATGAGTGGATGGCGATCGGCGGCTACGTCGGCGCCTTCCTGACGGCGATCTACACCTTCCGGCTGATCTTCCGCGTCCTGCCCGGCAAGCCGTGCCCCGAGGCCCAGGAGCTGATCGACACCGGCAACCTCTACCACGGGCCGCCGATCAACCCGGCGACCGAAGAAGAGGAGGATTCTGAGGTCGGCTTCCCCGGGGCCCACCACCACATCGCCGAGCAGTCCTGGCCGATGGCGGTGGCGATGGCCTGCCTTGGCTTTGGAGCGCTGTTCGCGGGGCTGATCCAGGTGCCCGGCGTCGACAACGTCCTCTTTGGCTTCCTGGAGCCGGCCTTCGAGGACTCGCCGCTGGCCGCGATCCACCCGTCGGTTGCCCATGAGTGGACAGGCCTTGCGGTCGGCGCCGCCGTGGCGCTGGTCGGCATAGCCGCCGCCTGGCTGCTGTGGTCGGAGCGGCCCTCGCTGCCGGCCGTGTTCCGCGAGCGCCTGCGGCCGGTCTACCTCCTCTGCCTCAACAAGTGGTACTTCGACGAGGCGATCGACCTCCTCGTCGTGCGGCCGGCGCTGGCGATCGGCCGCTTCGCCAACTCGACCTTCGAGCGGCTGGTCGTCGACGGCATCGTCACCGGCACCAGGGGGACGGTCGGCGGCGCCGGCGGCATCGTCCGCCTGGTCCAGAACGGCTTCGTCCGCAGCTATGCGCTGCTGCTGGTCGCCGGCTTCGCCGGCCTCGCCCTCTACTTCCTGCTGAGCAGCTCATGATCAACTCGGTCCTCTGGACACCCCTCCTCTTCGGCCTCCTCGGCCTCTTCCTGCCCAGGCGGCTGGCCGGCTGGTGGGCAACGCTTGGCACGGTCGTCACGCTCGGCCTGGCGATCTCGCTGCTGGCCGGCTTCGACTCAGGAGTTGCGGGACTCCAGGACACGGTGGACGTCACCTGGATCTCCGGGCTGGGTGTCGACTACAGCCTCGGGATCGACGGCCTCAACGTCTTCCTGGTCCTGCTGACCGCGGTGCTGTGGACCGGTGGGACCGCGTTCGCAGCCTTCCGCGAGCAGGAGCGCCCGCACCTCTTCTTCCTGATGATGCTGCTCGGCGAGACCGCGACCCTGGGCGCCTTCGTCGCTCAGGACCTGCTCCTCTTCGTCCTCTTCTTCGATTTGATGCTGGTCCCGTTCTACTTCCTCTTCGGCGTCTGGGGGACCGACCGCGCCGATGGCGTCACCGCCTCGGCGGCGACCCTGAAGATGATCGTCTACACGCTGATCGGCTCGCTGCTGATGCTGGTCGCGGCGATCGCGACGGCGATCATCGCGGCGGACGGCGGGCACATCACCTTCTCGATCGCCGACCTCTCCAGCCAGCCGATCGGCGAGGGCAGCCAGCGCTGGATCTTCTGGTTCTTCGCCGCGGCCTTCCTGGTCAAGATGCCCGCCTTCCTCCTGCACGGCTGGATGCCCGACGCCTATCGCGCCGCGCCGCTGCCGGTCCTCGCCGTCTTCTCCGGGGTCCTGGCCAAGGTGGGCGCCTACGGCTTCCTGCGCGTCGTGCTCCCCCTCTTCCCGTCCGCAACCGTCCAGTTCCAGGAGGTGGTGCTGGTAATCGCGCTTGCCTCCATCCTCTACGGCTCGGTGATGGCATTCACCCAGACCAACGTGCGCCTGGTCGCCGGCTACTCCTCGGTCGCCCAGCTCGGCTTCATCACCGCCGGAATCTTCGCCCTGCAGGCCGACGGGGCGGACGGTGCGGTCCTGCAGATGGTCAACCACGGCCTCGTGGTCGCGCCGCTCTTCATCGTCGTCGCGATCCTCGCCGAGCGCTCCGGGACCGAAGACCTGCGCGAGATGGGTGGGATGGCGATGCGCGCCCCGGTCCTAGCGGCGCTCTTCCTGATCGTCACCCTGGCCACCCTCGCAATGCCGGGCTCGGCCAACTTCATCGGCGAGTTCTACATCCTCAACGGCCTCTTCCAGGCGAAGATCGTCTTCGCCTTGGTCGCGATCTCGGGGGTGGCGATGTCCGCCTACTACGCGCTGCGCCTCTACCAGCGCACGATGCACAACCGCAAGCCCGAGGGCCTCGAATCGCGGGAGATCGGCCTGCGCGACGGCGTCGTCCTCGTGCCACTCGTTCTCTGCATCCTCGGCCTCGCCCTCTACCCCCAGCTGATCCTGAAGCGCACGGACCGCTCGGTGGCCGCGACGGTCGCCGCGGCAAACGCACCCGCTTCGACCAAGGGCGTCCCGCCGGTGGAGAAAGAGAACGTCTACTCGAACCGCAACGCGCAGCTGACGGCAGCATCGCAACGCGCCGCAGGGGAAGCGGTGAGTAGATGAGCTTCACGGCGCCGCACATCGACTACGCCGGCCTCTCCCCCGTCATCGCCCTGACCACCGGCGTGTGCATCGTGCTGCTGAGCGCGGTCATCAAGCCGCTGAGGCGGAGCGCGCCGGCGCTGACGATGCTGACGCTGGCGGTGACCGCCGGTCTGCTGATCTGGCAGTGGAACGAGTCGAAGGATCTGGTGTCCGGAGCCCTGCGCCTCGACGACCTGGCGATCTCGATCTCGCTGATCGCGATATTCAGCGCCGGCTTCGCGGTCCTGCTCTCCAGCCGCGAGCCGGCCGCCGAGCGCGCCGGCTCGGGCGAGTACCACTCGCTGCTGCTCGGCTCGGTGCTGGGAATGACGCTGCTGGCCCAGGCCCAGAACCTGATCACGTTCTTCGTCGCGATCGAGACCCTCTCGATCCCCCTCTACATCCTCTGCGCGACCAACCTGCGCCGGGAGAAGTCACTCGAGTCCGGGCTCAAGTATTTGATCGTCGGCTCGCTGGGCTCGGCCACGCTGCTCTACGGGATGGCCTTCGTCTACGGCGGCTCGGGCTCGACGGACTTCGCCGGGATCGCGGCGGGGATTGCCGACGGCCCGGCAGGCAACCCCCTGGTCCTCGTGGGCATCGCGATGACGGCGGTTGGGCTCGCCTTCAAGACCTCGATTGCGCCCTTCCACCAGTGGACGCCCGACGTCTACGAGGGCGCCCCAAGCCCGATCACGGCCTTCATGGCGGTCGCCACCAAGGCCGCGGCCTTTGCGGTCTTCGTCCGCTTCTTCGACGTCGCCCTTGGTGCGCAGGCGAGCGACTGGCAGCCCGCCCTCGCCGTCCTCGCCGCCGTGACGATCGTCGTCGGCAATGTCGGCGCCCTCGGGCAGGACTCCCTGAAGCGGCTGCTCGGCTACTCCGGAGTGGCCCAGGCCGGCTACATACTCGGCGGGCTGGTCGTCGCGAGCCAGGCAGGCGCCGAGGCGCTGGTCTTCTACCTGGCCGGCTACGCCCTGATGAATCTGGCCGCCTTCTCGGTCATCGTCGCCCGCGAGCGCGAGACGCCCTACGGCGATGACATCCGGGCCGTGCAGGGCCTTGGCCGCGAGCGGCCGCTCCTCGCCTGGCCGCTGACGATCTCGATGCTGGCCCTGGCCGGCCTGCCGGCGACGGTCGGCTTCATCGGCAAGCTGTACCTGATCGAGGCGCTGGTCGCCGGCGACTACACCTGGCTTGCCGTCTTCATCGCGGTGGGCACGATGATCTCCCTCGCCTACTACCTGCGCGTTGTGGCGGCGATGTGGATGCGCCCCAGCGGGGCACCCTCCGCCGCTCCCGCAATCGCCGGGGGCTCGCCGGAGGCCGACCCGGTCGACCCCGACGCCGGACGCCGCCTCTACATCCTGCTCCCAGCGCTCCTCGCCGCCGCCGGCGTCGTCTTCTTTGGGATCGTCCCCCAGCCGCTGGTCGACTTTGCCCAGCACGCGGGCGCCTCTCTGCTCTGGGGCCCATAGCCTGAGCGCCGATGGGCGTCCTGCTGACGACTGCGGCGATCGCAGTTGCGGCCTCATTCGGGGTCGTCGCGGAGCGGCGCCGTCCCCGAGCCGCCGGGCTCGCGGCGCGGCGCTCGCTGCTGCTGATCCTCTACGTGCTGCTGCCGCCGGTCGTCTTCTTCAACCTCGCCGCCAGCGAAGTGGACGTCGAGCACGGGATCGGGCTGGGGCTGGGGCTCGTAGCCGTCTCGCTCGCCGCGCTCCTCGCCTGGTGGGTGGCCAGCCGCGTCCTTGGGCTGCCCCGCCACCGGACGGGCGCGGTGATCTCCGCCGTGCTCTGCGTCAACACCGGCTACCTCGGCTACCCGATGACGGTGGCCCTGCTGGGGCGCGACGAGCTCTCCACCGCCGTGCTCTACGACGTCCTCGTCAGCGGGCCATCGCTGCTGCTTGGCGCGTTTGCGATCGGCGCCGCCTTCGGCACCCGGGCAGGCGAAGGCCCGCGCGAGAGGGTGCGGGCCTTCCTCACCCGAAATCCACCGCTATACGCGGCGATCGCCGGCCTGCTTGCCCCGGACGCCCTCGCCCCGCAGGTGCTCGTCGACATCTCCCAGGCGCTGGTCGTGGCGATCCTGCCGATCGGGTTCTTCGCGGTCGGCGCGACCCTGGCCGAGGGAGCCGACCGCGGGCAGCTGCAGATTCCGCCACCGCTGACCCGGCCGGTTGCGCTCGCCGTGGTCTCGAGGCTCGCCGTTGCGCCGGCGCTCCTGATGTTGCTCGCCGCTCCCTTTATCGATCTGCCCTCGGCCTACCTCCTGCTGGCCACGATGCCCACCGGGATCAACTCCATGGTCGTCGCCCACGCCTATGGCCTCGACATGGAGATAACCGCCGAGGCGGTCAGCTGGTCAACCGCGATCGTCGTTGCCGCCGCCCTGGTCTCTCTGGCGCTCTGAGCGGCTGCCTTACAATCTCGCTCTTGGCACGCGGCGGCAGGAGAGGTTGGGGGCGGTTCCCCGGGTCGGTACTCGGCCTGCTTTGCCTTGCGTCCCTCCTCTCGGCACCCCCGGCGGGAGCGGACTTTGACTGCGGCACGGCGCTGATGGACTGTCAGGTGCAGCTCGACAACTCTGGCCGGGCCTGGTTCGGCAGCAACGAGAAGCTGACCGAAGACGCCCTCGGCGACGGGACGCTGAAGAACGGCGTCTTCCAGGTCTACGAGCGCACCGGGCAGACAACGCGGCTGATCACGGGGCCCGACGGAAAGCCCATCCCGCCGGACTCCCATAACCAGTCGGCCAGGCTCCTGGGCGCCTCTCCCGACGGAGCGAGGATCTACATAACGACCCAGGCCTCGCTCACGCCCGACGACGCCGACCAGGAGCTCGGCGACGGCTCCACCGATGGCTACGAACTCGCCGGCGGCCGCTACACGCTGCTGACCACGGGTCCGCTAGACGAACCGAGCGCCGCATCGTTCGCCAATAACGGCGGCTGGGTCGAATGGGCATCCAACGACGGGAGCTACGTGTATTTCGTGACCTCCCGCCGCCTGACCGCGGACGACTGGGACTCCTCCTCCGACATCTACCAGCGTGCCGGGGGGCAGACCCGGCTGGTCTCGACCGGCCCCGACGAATACCTGCCGACGACCGAATTCCCGAACCCGTTCGTCCCCGACAGCCGCTTCCTCGGCGCCTCCCCGGACGGCGCAACCGCCTACTTCGCGACCGCCGCGCACCTGACCGCCGACGATCCCGGCAAATCGCCCAGCGAAGGCAAACTGCTGACCTTCGACATCTTCTCCTGGCACGACGGGGTCACGCAACGGGTCACCCACACCGTCTCGCCGGAGGAAGTGCCGGGGACGCCGTGGGAGGCGTTCGACCCGTACTCCTTCGCCGGCGCCGGCGAGGGCTCGGTCTACTTCGTGGCCCGTTCCGGGCAGGTCCCCGAGGACACGGACCTCAATCCCGACGTCTACCGCGCCAGGCCCGACGGCTCCCTGGAACGGGTGATCGCCCTGCCGGCGAGCGCCGACCCCTCGCAGAACTTCCTGGCGGTGGAAGCGGTCTCGCGCGACGGCAACCGCCTGTTCCTGCGCAGCGGCCAGCAGCTGGCGCCGGCGGACCGCGACGACGAAGTCGACATCTACATGTGGTCGGCCGGCCAGTACCAGCTGGTCACGCCCGAGGGAGACCTCCACGAAGCCAAGGAGGAAGAACTGCACCTCTGCTCGATCTCGGGCAGCGGGCGGCGCGCCTACTTCCAAACGTGGGCGAGCCTCTCCCCGCAGGACACCGACTCAGAGCCCGACGTCTACGAATGGAGCGACGGGACCGTCAGACTCGTCTCGCCCGCCTCGGACGGGCGCCAGTCCGCCGCTTTCTGCAGCGGGATCTCCCCGAACGGGCGGTTCGTCGCCTTCTCGACCTGGGAGCAGCTGGTTCCCGGCGACAACGACACCACGCAGGACGTCTACGTGATCGACATGGGAGGGGCAGACGCCAGCGCTTCGATCTCGCGGACCGCCCGGCGCAAGGGCCACGCCCGGCGTGGCGGGCGGCAACGGCTGCGACTGATCACGGCGGAGGCGATTGCGCCCCGGATGAAGGTCGCCGGAAAGGCCCGGATGCGAGGAAGGGTCGCCGTGCTGAGATTGCGCTGCCCCAGGGCCGAGCGCTCCGGGCCCTGCCATGGACGGGTCAAGCTGCTGAGCCGGGCAAATCGCAAGCGGCTCGCCGGGGGAAGGTTCCGGATCGCCGCGGGCAGGGGCGCCAAGGTCCGCCTGAGGTGGAGGCGCGGCTCGGGCCGCCCACGGATTGCACTCGCCCGGGTACGAGGCGCCGACCAGTTGGGCAACGCCGCGGTGGTGGAGAGGAAGGTCCGCCTGCGGCGCGGCGGGAAGTCGCGCTCCGCGAAGCGGTAGAGGCGGGGTGCTCCACCACGTCTCGATCGAGGTCGACCCCGCGCAGGTCGAGGCCTGCGTCGCCTGCTGGGAGATCCTCGGCTTCCAGCAAGTTGAAGCGCCCGAAAAGCTGGGCGGCTACGTCACCTGGCTTGAACGGGGCGGGACCCAGATCCACCTGATCCATTCCGAGGCGGCCACGGTCCCGATCCTCGGTCACGCGGCGGTGGTCGTCGGGGACTTTGAGGAGACGTTCGCCGCCCTCGAGGCGGCCGGGCACGAACCCGAGCGCCATCGCGAGCTCTGGGGAGAGCCGCGCGCCTTCGTGACGATGCCCGGCGGCAACCGGGTCGAGCTGATGGCGGCGCCTCCCCCGCCAGCCGTGTAGCTCAGCCCGAACCGGCGCTGTCGAGTGGCGAGTTTGGGACCGCAGCGCTCGCATCGCTGGTGGCCGCCGAGCGCGTGCCGGAAATCCGCTTCGGCTTGGCGAAGGCCCCTATGCTGCATGGTCATGACGGAGTTCCCGACCGTGCGGGTGGCGGCAATCCAGGCGACGCCAGTCATTCTCGACGCCGAGGCCACCATCGAGAAGGCGGTGGGCCTGCTCCGCGAAGCCGCCGCTGACGGTGTCCAACTGGCCGTCCTTCCTGAGGCTTTCGTGCCGCTCTACCCGTCCGGCGCCTGGGCGAAGGACGCGGCTTCCTTTGCAGGGTGGGATGCGTTCTGGGAGCTCCTCTGGGAAAATTCCGTGGAGATCCCCGGCCCGCACGTCGACCGTCTCGCAGACGCCTGCGCCGAGCTGGATATGCATTGCGCAATCGGGGTCAACGAGCGCGAGCTCGAGCGTCCCGGTTCGCTCTACAACACGTTGGTTCTGATTGGCCCCGGCGGTGTGCTCTGGCGGCACCGCAAGCTGATGCCGACACAGCACGAGCGCCTCTTCCACGGGATTGGGGCAGGCGACGATCTCGGCGTCGCCGAGACTCCGATCGGCCGCATCGGGGGGCTGATCTGCTGGGAGAACCGAATGCCCCTCGCCCGCTACCACACCTACAGGAGCGGCCCGCAGATTTGGCTCGCACCCACCGCCGACGACAGCGATGGCTGGCTGGCGAGCATGCGCCACATCGCGATCGAGTCGGGCGCCTTCGTCATCTCAGTGCCGCAGTACATCCCCGCGTCGGCCTTCCCGGACGACTTCCCGGTTCCCCTTCCCGAGGGCAAGGATCTGTTCGGCAACGGCGGCGCTGCGATATTCGAGCCCGCCGCCGGAGAGGCGATTGCCGGCCCCCTCTACGGCGGGGAGGGAATCGTTGCCGCCGACTGCGACCTGCGGATTGGCCTGCGCGCGAAGCGCGTCTTCGACGCCGCCGGGCATTACAGCCGCGAGGACGTGCTTACGACGCGGCCACTCGACGGCTGAAGCCCCCTCCACCGGGCAACTCGTCGCCACGGCTTGACCGCACCGATCTCGCAGCTACCCGGTCCGGGGACGACGGCCGTTGCTGTCCGGGAGAGGAACGACGGCAATGCCAAGTTTCTGGGCGACTGTCGCCACCGCTCCGTCGGAGGTGGCGATCTCGTCCTCGGGTCCCGCCGTGGCGAGAAGCACGCAGTCGACCAACGACAGTGGAGCGGTCCTTCGGTGATAGTGGACCGCACGGATCTCGCCGGCTCGTAACGCGATCGCCGAATCGAGCGCCAGTACAGACAGCGCCTCGTCGATGAGCGGGCCAACCTGCTCCGCCACGTTCTCCGAAGACGAGCCCCAGCGGCGTATCAGTCGGTCGACGACCTCCGCCAGGCACGAAGACGGCACGGCGCAGCCACCCCCATGAAGAAGCGCTGCGACCTCCTCCTCGGCCGGCTGCGCGCGCAGAAACGAGAGCAGGCCGCTGGCGTCTAGCAGGGTCAACTTCCTCCTTCCAAACGGAGCTTCCGCTCTTCGATCTCTCTTTCCTCTTCGTGGTCGAGCCGTCGTGCCTCGTCCACGGAGGGGCCGGACAGATGCGCGAAGGCGCCGCGGGCCGCCTCGATCGGGTCCTCGGGAGCGGGCCTCAGGATCAGGTGGTCGCCCCGGTCGTCGGCGACCACGACCCGGGTCTTCCAACGCTGGCGCACCGCCGCGGGCACCGAGACCTGCCCACCTGCTGAAATCTTTAGGCGCTTCATGGCCATGAATATAAACCATGACACTATTTGAGACGCTCGAGGCGCATGCCGTTGGTGTAGCTGCGGCCCGGCATCGCCCGGCAGGCGTAGTCGCCGCCGGGCCGCGCGTAGGCGAGGCCAATGCAGGCCCCGATCGCCCGCTGCCCGTAGGCGTTCGGGTGCAGGGACTCGCGCACGGAGCCCTGGGTGAAGTCGAGGCGCCGAACCCACTCGGCCGTGGCGGGCGGGCCACTCGGCTGGGCGCGGCGATCGCACAGCTGATGGCCCTCGAGGGCGTGCTGGAGGTCGAGGAACTCGGCGCCGACGCCAGCTGCCGCGGCCCGCATCGCCGCGACTATCGAAGGGGTTGCAAGCTCGGCCGCCCAGCTGGCGTCGGCGTCCCAGAGCGGGCAGCCGCCATCCGTCAGCCGGCTCCAGCCGCTCTGCGAATAGCGAATCCAGCGGCCGCTGGGAAACGGCGATGCGTAGCCCGTGGCGATGAGCCGGTAGTCGCGAGATCGGTAGCCGGCGCCTGCCATCGCCGCACGAACCTGGCGCAGCGCCCGCCGCAGGCCGCGCCGCATGGCGGGCAGCGCAGCTTCGAGGCCGGCCTGCGCCCGGCCCCTGCAGAGGCGGGGGTCGATGGGTGAGCTGCGCGCCCAGGCTAGGGCGCACGCGATCACCAGGCGGCCGAAGCCGACGTCGTTGGCGCCCACAGTGACCACGACGAGCCTGACGTCGTCGCGGCCCGCAAGCGCCGCCAGCTGATCGGCCTGGGGCGGCTCCCCCCGAAGCCGCCGCCCGCCCGCCGTGGCCCGCCAGACGTTCTCCACCCTCGCCCCCGAGCAGGCCAGGTTGACGGCCTCCCCCACCGCGACGGGGGAACTGAGGATCGGGGCCACGTCGGAGCGGTGGCACCCGTTGTCCTCGGAGGCGCCGTAGACGCGATGCGGATCGTGCCTGCAGCCGGCCCACCGGTTGCACGCGAAGACGGCGCGATCCGTTCCCGAGCGGCCCCTGCCGTTGCCCATCCACCGCCCGCCCTCGCCCGAGATGAAGCTGTCGCCCAGCGAGACGATCGCGGTCGTCGCCGATCCGGGGCTCGCGGCCGCCGGCTGCGCCGCCAACCCGCCGATCGCGACCGCGATCGCGGCCGCAAAGCCAAGCCTTCCCATCGCACCTCCCCTGGCCCTGCCGGCGCCTGCCGCCGGCTGCGCTCTCCAGCTAAGCCGGGCCGGTGCCGCGAATCAAGGCACCGTGCGGGAGTTTTCACATTGCGGCGCCGAGAAGTTCCAGTTCCGTGTCGATTGCGAGGCGTCGACCGCGGCTCTCAGACCGTGTCGCCGTTCATCTCGTCCGCGGTGTCGGCGGCGGAGTCGCTCGGTCTGGACACGTCGATGACGTCACTGCTGTCGCCGCTCCGCTTGATGCTCAGCAGGGCGATGTCGGCGACCCGGGTCAACTGGTCGGCGGTGCGCCCATCCCCCGGGAAGGTCGATATGCCGGTGCCGGCGGACACCGGCACGCTGTCGACGCCGCAGTCCCGGACCCGGGCTCGAAGGCGCGCCGCCACCTCGTCGGCCTCCTCGCCGTTTGTCTCCGGAGCGATCACCGCAAACTCGTCGCCGCCCTGACGGAACACCGAGTCTTCGTCGCGCACCTCGTCGCGCAGCGCCGCACCGATCGCGGCAAGGACCCGGTCCCCCTCCAGGTGACCGAATTCCTCATTCACCTGCTTGAAGTTGTCGAGGTCGATGAGGATGAGCGCGAACTCGCGGCCGTGCCGTGCGTGCCTTGAGATCTCCTGCCCGAGGCGTTCCTGGAGCGCCCGGTAGTTGCCGACCCCGGTCAGCTCGTCGCGACGCGAAAGCATCCACAGAGCCCTGCGGCCCGCCTCGAGCCGCTTGGCGAGGACGAACCATCCGAACGCGAGCGCAAGCAGGCACGCCGCCTCGATCATGGCCACGCCCAGCAGCTGGCGCCCGGTGAAAGAGCCGATGAGAAGCGGCGCCATCAGACCGACCGCAATCGCGGCCAGGCCCCCGATCAAGAAGTGGGGCCGGAGGCCCGGGGGGCCGGAGCTCTCATTCGTTGGCATGACAGCACACATACAAACCGGTTTTCGACCTTTTGATTTGCAAATTGGCCCTCTGGACGACCCGCAAGGCGCAGGATCTTATTGTCTGCAGTCGTCTTTTGGCCTCGCCGTTTGGCAGCGGGCCAACATCCTAAGATGCGCCGGTGCGCTACCCGGTCGAGGACTTCACCGCGGAGGAGCGAGCGGTCCTCGCTCCTCATTTCACCAATCTCGACCGACCGGTGTTCGCGCTCGTCAACCTGCCCGAGACCGTCAAGGGCGCGCTTTTTGCCCGCTATTCGAGATATTCGGGTACCGTGCGCCGGCTTTTCCTGGAGGAGTTCGCGGGCGATCTACCGTCGGAGGGAAGGCCATTCGACGGCGAGGAGGGAGAGCGCGCAGCGCGTCTCTACGAGCGGGTCTTCCTCGGCTACGGAGACGACTCGATCGCGCAGGTCGGGGGCGCCCACATCGCCTGCGAGTGGGTCTCGAACATCCTCACCAAGGTCCTCCAGCGGGGTCGTCTGGCCTCCTATCTGGAGCAATCGACGCGCTACATCCCCTACGACAGGCCACTGCCGGACGACGCAGGCGGCGGCTACCGCTACTACCGTGACGAGGAGCTCGGCCCCCGGTTCGGGGCGGCGATGGACGACCTGTTCTCGATCTACTCGCGCTCGCTCGGCAAGGTGGAGGAATGGGCGGCGAGCCGCTGGCCGCGCGGCTCCGAGGAGCCGGAGGCTGCTTGGCAGCGCTCGATCCGTGCCAAGGCGCTTGACCTCTGCCGCGGCCTGTTGCCGGCGGCGACCGTTAGTCACGTCGGCATCTACGCCTCAGGCCAGGCCTACGAGCAACTGCTGCTTCGGCTGATGGCCTCACCGCTCCCGGAGGCGCGCGACTACGGCGGGATGATTCTGCAGGAGCTGCAGCAGGTGATGCCGAGCTTCGTCTCGCGGGTGGAGCGGCCCGACAGGGGCGGCGAGTGGGTCTCCTACCTGGAACGCCGCCGCGAGGCGACCGAGGGCTGGGTTGCCCGGCTTGGGCTCGACCGGCGCGACAGTGGCGAGGACACGCCCTCGGTCGAGTTGCTCCACATCGACGGCACCGAAGAGGATCTGCTGGCCGCCGGCCTTTTCGAGCAGGCCGCCACACCGGAGACCGAGATTCGGGCCCGGCTCGGCGTGCTCGACGCCGACGAGCGCACGCAGCTTCTCGCGGCGCTGGTGGGAGAGCGGGCCAATCGTCGCCACCGCCCGGGCCGTGGATTCGAGGCGATCCGCTACCGCTTCGAGGTCGTCTCCGACTACGGGGCCTTCCGCGATCTCCAGCGCCACCGGATGCTGACCTGCCAGTGGCAGCGGTTGGGGACCCACCTCGGCGCCGAGGTCCCGGAGGAGGTCCGCGAGGCCGGCGTCGGCGCGGACTTCGAACGCGCCCTGGAGATCTCCCGGACCGAGCACGATCGGCTCGCGGACGCCGGCCTGGCGCATGCGGCCCCCTACGCGCTCTGCCTCGCCTACCGAATTCGCTACGTGCTGGACCTGAACGCGCGGGAGGCAATGCACCTGGTCGAGCTGCGCTCGGGCCGCGAGGGCCACCCCGCCTACAGGGCGATCGCCCAGGCGATGCACGAGCGGATCGCCTCCGTCCATCCCGCGGTGGCGGCGGCGATGACCTACGTCGACACCTCCGACGAGCCGCGCCTGGAGCGAATCCTCAGCGAGATCCGCACGCACCGCAAGAAGGCGGCCGCGGCCAGTCCCGGCGAGTCTTAGCCTGAATCCACCGATATCGGAGAGACTCTCCGCTTCGCAGGCCGAGTTGGGGGGCGATTCCCGTTCACCCAGGTAGTGGTGCTACCTGGTGGAGGGAATGGGCTCCCGGCGAAGGGATGCGAAGCGGAGGGGCCGGTGAGATCGGTGGATTCAGGCTTAGGCCGCTCGCTCGCGCACGACCTCGGCGATGTCCAGCCGCCTGACGGCGCGCAGGCCGGGGCGCTCGGAGAGCAGGGAGACGGCAAGGATGGCGAGTGAGGAGAGGATCAGGGTGGAGGTCCTGATCTGCAGGTTGAACGTGAAGGCGTCACTGGCGAAGGATGCGAGGAAGAGCCTCGCCACCTCGTAGCCGACGATCAAGCCGGGGACGATGCCGATCACGGTGACGAGGAAGTTCTCGGCCGTGATCATCCGCGAGAGGGTTCGGAAGCGGGTCCCGGCGGCGCGCAACGTCGCCACCTCCACCGCCCGTTCGGCGAGGTTGGCCTGGATCGAGTTGTAGAGGAGGGCGAAGGCCATCGCGGCCCCGAACAGCAGCATCACCCCAATGAAGAGGTAGTAGAAGCCAAGGTAGTCGTTGACCATTTCGAGCAGCGCATTGGAGTCACTGAAGGCGACCACGCCGGGCAGCGAGCTGAGACGCCGGCGCATCGCTTCGCGGTCGACGCCCGGCCTGTAGCGGACCAGGGCGACGTTGCCGAGCCCAAGGCCCGGCCCGGCCAGGCGGCGGATCGGGCCCAGCGGGGCGTAGACGTAGGTGCCGAGCGGCTCTTCGAGGAACGCCTCGACCGGTGCCTGGGCCGAAACGCCCGTCCCCGGCGCGGTCACCTCCACCGTTTCGCCGCTGCCGATGTCGAGCTTTGAGCCAAGCGCATGACCGGCCAGCAGGCCGTTGACGGGCAGCGTCGTGGTGCCGCCTCCCTCGAGCAGAAAGCCGTGCATCTGGGTGTCGCGCTCCAGCCCGACCAGCGCCGTCTGATAGCGGCGTCCGTTCGCGCGCAGCGAGACGGGCACGTTGACGCCCGGCTCGACCCGCGCCACCCCCTGGGTGTGCCGGATGCGGCTCAGCTCCGAAGGCTCCAGGGCGCCGCGGAAGTAGAGCTCGGAGTCCTGGCGATCGATGTCCTTGTACTGGCGGTCGACGAGGATCTGCGTCGTGTCGATCATCCCCCAGGAGACGATGATCAGGGTGAGGGCGAGAACGACGCCGAACACGGTCGACAGCGAGCGTCGCGGGTTGCGGCCGATGGCGCGGAGCGTCATCCGCCAGCGAACCGGTAGGCGCTGCAGGGGCGGCACGAGGCGCTCGGCGAGGCTCAACCGCCCGCCCTGGGAGGGAGCGAAGCGGCGCATCGCCTCGGCCGGCGGGACGCGGGCGGTCGAGGCCGCCGGTAGCGCCGCCGCGACGCAGCCGGTCAGCAGCCCGAAGAGCACGCCGATCACGGCCGTCAGCGGCGAGATCGAGATCAGGGTGATCGGGATCGACAGCTCTTCCGTGTAGGTATGGGTCACGGCGCCGGCGAGTGTGGTCCCCGCTGCCGCGCCCAGCACCCCCCCGAGCAGGCCGGCGACGATGCCAAACGTGAGGTAGTGGGCGACTACCTGGCGGCGCGAGTAACCGCAGGCGCGCAGCATGCCGACGATCGGGCGCTGGGCGGTCACCAGGCGCCTCATCAGCACCCCGGTGGCGAGCGCCGCAGCGGTCAGGAAGAGCAGCGGGAAGAGGACCGCCAGCTCGCGGAAGCTCTTGACGTCCTGCTGCAGGGCGCTGTTAGAGGGCTGGTCGGCGCGCGTCAGGACGTCGGCGGCGTCGAGCTTGCCGGCGCGAGTGCTGAGCTTTGCCGTCAGTGCTGGGTCGTCGCCCCCTCCCGTGTAGTAGATGGCCACCTGATTTGGCCCCGGCAGGCCTGAGAGCTGGGTCGCCAGCGCCTCCGGTACGAAGAGCACACCGAAGTCCTTTGGCGCGGGGATGATGTCCTGACGGCTGCGGGCCGGCCAGAAATACTCGGGAGAGGAGGCAATGCCGAGAGCCTGAACCCGGACCGGCCCGCCCGCCCCCACCGCGGTGACCGTGGCGCCCCGCTTCAGATCGAACGTGTCGGCCATGTGCTTCTCGACCAGCACCCCGGTCTTCTCGGAGGGGCTCAGGTATGTGCCGCCGCTGACCTCCACCTGGTCGACGGTGGGCTGGCGCGCGGTGGGAAAGCCGACCACCCGACCGAGGAACTTGTCCTCGCCGACCCGCAGCGGCACGTCGGCCTGCACGCGGGTCTGCACGGCCTCGACACCTGCGGTGCGCCGCGCCTCCCGCGCCAGGCGCGCCACATCGCCGCCGGTCACGATCAGGTTCGCGAAGCGGTACTCGGTGAAGGCGCTCTTGTAGGAGTTGTCGAGGTTCCGGTAGGCGTCATAGCTGGCACCGAACAGCGTGACACCGAGGAAGATCGTCACCGCAATCGCCGCGAAGGAGGCGCGCTGGCGCCGCATGTCGCGGCGCGCCTTCGTCCGCAACGTCCTGCTCATCGCCTCACCACTCCAGCTGCTCGGCCGCCGCCGGCGAGGCATTGCGCTCGTCGGCGACGATCAGGCCGTCGCGCATCCGCAGCACCCGGTCGGCCATGCGGCCGATCGACGCGTTGTGCGTGACCAGCAGCACCGTCTGGCTCATCTCGTGACTCAGCTCGTGCAGCAGCGCCAGGACCGTGCGGCCGGTCTCGAGATCCAGCGCCCCGGTGGGCTCGTCGCCGAGCAGGACACGAGGGCCGCCGGCAAGCGCTCGGGCGACAGCGACCCGCTGCTGCTCGCCGCCGGAGAGCTGAGCCGGGAAGTGGTCCATTCGGTCGCCGAGCCCCACCCGCTCGAGCATCTCGGCCGAGCGGTCGGCGCCGCGCCCCAGCTCCGCCACGAGCTCGACGTTCTCCAGGGCGGTCAGGGTCGGGATCAGGTTGAAGAACTGGAAGATGAAGCCGACCGTCTCGCGGCGGAATCCCGTCCTTCCCTCCTCGTCGAGTGCGGTCACGTCCCGTCCGCCGACCTCTATGTCCCCCGAGCTGGCCGGCTCGATGCCGCCAATCAGGTTGAGCAGCGTCGTCTTCCCCGAGCCGCTCGGGCCAAGCAGCACGACGAACTCCTCCGGCCAGATCTGGAGATCGATTCCCCGCAGCGCGTGCACCGCGATCTTGCCCTCGCCGTAGGTCTTCCTGACCTCGCGGAGCCCGATCTCCGGCTCGCCGGCCTGCGGGGTCGCGCTATGTGCCTCCCCGCCTCCGGCGGAGGTCGCCTCCGACGCTGGCACGGGGTTCTCAGCCATCCGGGCTCGCCGGCCCCTCTCAGCCTCGCCGCTTGCGCTTGCGGCGCTTGCCATCGGCCTGGCCCGTGCCCGAGAGCTGCTCCGGATCGCCGCTCGCACCCGGCTCGTCGCCGGCAACCGGCTCCTCGCCATCGCCGGCGAGCTCCCTGGCGCCGCGCTCACCGGGTGTCGGCCAGGGAATCGCTTCGCCCGCGGCCCAGGCCGGCGGGCGGCCCCCAGGCACCCAACCCGCGACGAGCAGGCCAAAGTAGAGGAACCAGACAAACGGGAACTCGATCCGGAGGAGCAATGCCGCGACACCCATTGCCATCCCCAGCGAGCCCCAGAAACGAGTAAGCAATCCCGTTCGCATGGCCCACAGGCCACCGTAGAGCAGCGAAAAGGCGAGGCCAAGTCGCCCGGCCAGGCCGAAGCCGAAGCCGATCAGGCGGGTCGGCACTTCAGCCAGCGCATCTTCCGCTTCGCTATCGGCGATCTTGCCGTCGGCACAGCGCCGAATGGCATCGCCGCCCCTGCCCGCACCGAATTCCTTCTTGAACGAGGCGCCATCGTTACCGCGTTCCGAACGGCACTCCTCCCCCGCTTCGCCGCGGGTGAGATCTGCGGTCGCCCTGCCAGCTTCGAAGTCAGACGCGGCGGTGGTCACCGCCACCGCCAGCAGGACCGACCCCAGGCAAAGGAACATGGGGGTCGCGACCACCAGACCGATCAACTGTCCACGCACCCGTTCGCTGCGTGCCTGCGCGGCGCGAAAAAGGTAGAGGAGGGGTGCGCCAAGTAAGAGAAAGCTGGCCGCCTGGAGGATGCCGGAGACGATCACGGCGGAGCTGTGGTCGTCAACGGAGCGGAGAACCTCGGCATCGCCGTCGCCGCTGATCGACATGCTCGTAACCGTGGCCGCCACCAAAAGGCCTACCGCGCAGAGCGTCATCAGCGCGACCGGCAGTGACCAGACACGCTCGCGCTCCAAGACCGTCGCCTTACCCGGATTCACTTCGCCGCTCAGCCCCGCTCGTGGAAGTAGAACTGGGGAAGCGCCCCTTCGATGACCTCTGCGGTCATCTTCTGCGCCACCTCGAGGTTGCCGGTTCGCACCGCGATGTCGTCCAGGGTGACGATCCCGACGAGCGCCTCGCCGTCGACGACCGGCAGCCGCCTGACGCTGTGCTGGACCATCAATGCGGCCGCCTCGTCGAGCTCCATCGCCGGATCGCCGCAGATCAGCGGCCGCGATGCATGCTCCCCCACGGCGGCCTCCGGGTCCGCCCCCTCGGCCAAGACCCGCACGGCGATGTCACGGTCGGTGACCATCGCCACCGGCGAGCCGGCGGGATCGACGATCACAACCGAGCCCACCCGGCGGTCGCGCATATCCTCGGCGACCGAGACCACGCTTGTCTCCGGCGCCGCTGTAACGACGCCGGGGGTCATGATCTCGCCAAGTTGCATAGCCCGTACGCTACCGCGGGTGAGCCAGAGGCAGCACACCCCCGTCGTCCCGCTGGAGGCGGGGGCCGGCCCCGAAAACCCGCCGTGCCCGGCATGCGGTGAGCCGCTGTTCGGCTGGATGGACGCCCGACCCGATCTCGCCGGCCGGGTCAGCCGCTGCGAGAGCTGCGGCCTCGGCGTGATCGGGGATTCGGGCGGCGCCGAGGAGGCGCTGCACGAGCTCGACCGCCTGGGCGCGGGCAGCGGTGCGCCGATCGCAAACCGGGGCGGGTTCTCCGCCTGGATGGGCCGCGCAGGCTGGGCGGGCCTGGAGCGCGGCGCGCGGCACCTGTTCACCGTCGAGGCGATCCGCCGCCTCGTCGCCCGCCGCGACCAGGTCGTCAGCTCAACCCGCTGGGCCCCGATCGCGTCCATCGCAACGATGTGGCAGACGATCCTCAATAGCTTTACGTTCGGGCACAACATCGCGCTCGGAGCGCTGGGACGGAGGATCCCGGCTCCGGCGGAGCGGCCTTGGAAACGCGCGCTCGACGCACTGATCAGCGTCGTTGTCGCCGTCCCCGCCGTGATCGTCGCAGTGCCGCTGGAGCTGGTCGCCGCGGCGCTCGGGCGCGGCGGCGTTCTGACACTGCGCTTCGAGTTGCTCTAGGAACCGGCGCCTAGGAGAGGCCTTCGCGGGCCTCGCGGACCAGGGTCACAGCCTCTGGGAAGAGGACTCGGATCGCGTCGCGGACCTGCATCGCCTGCTCGTCTGCGCTGCCGGAGAGATCGAGCCGGCCGATCGATGCGACGGTCATGTCGACCGCGAGCTTGATCGCGTTGTCGGCCCAGGCAACGCGCTGGGATGACTGCATTTGCTCGGAGAGCTCCTCCATGCGGGCGCGAAACTCGTCCGGGTCGCCAAACAGGTTGAAGCCTTCACCCTCCATCCACAACATGAAAGCAAACTGACGCGGTTGCGAGGCATTGCCAAAGGCGTCCGTGAATTTTCACCTTTCGCGCGCCACATGTGCGCCCTCCCCGCCTACCTTCTCCGAATGCGGATTTGGCGACTGGGATTGCCGCGGGAGGGGCGTGAGCTCGGATCGGCGAGCGTCGAGCAGATCGGGATGGCAGGGTTGATCGCGGTGCTGTTCGCGGTGGCGATCGCGGCGATCCTCGCCGCCGGCAGGGTCGATGCCGGCCGCGAGCTGGCATCGACCCTTTCCCGGCGACTCGCCTGCGCTCCGCTGCTCCCCGACGGCTGTCGCCATCACCCCCTGGTGCCGGCCTACGGCTGGTCGCTGGCCCGCTTGGTCAGGGCGCTGGCGCCTCCCCCAACCGCCCGGACCGGCCCCTCCGGGCTGCCCCTGGTGCCGGTCGACTTTCGCCGCTGCCGCCGGCCGAGCTGCGCAGTGCCGCTGCCGGGGCCGCCCGGAGAACACCTGACCGCTTCGGGGCGCCGGACGACGCTCTTCACGCAGCTGCTCGACCAGCGCCGCTCGCTGGGCCTGGTCGAGGTCGTGTACTGGCTCTATCGCCCCGGACTGGGCTGGCAGCGACTCGTGCGGCGTGCCGGCCGGTCGCAGGTCGAGGCGGCCGGCCACGTTCGGGTGCTGGTCTCCGACGACCCGGCCCTGGTCCCGCTCGAGACCCTGCCCGGCCGGGACCACTACGACTTCCCTGCCGGCGAGCGTCCGCCCTGGCAGTGGCGTGTCGCCGGTCGCTACCCCGGCTGGTCGAGCTGAGAGGCCTCGGCCTGTCCGTCAGTGGCCGCGGGCGGGCGCCGTGTCCGCGGAGCCAGAGCGACCGGTGGCGTCGCGGCGCGCGTCGTCTTCCTCCTGGCGCGCGTCGTCTTCTGCCTGGCGGATCAGGCCACGCCAGTCGGTCGTGCGGAAGACAAGAAGAATCGCCGTGAAGCCAAGGACGACCGACCAGGCAGCCATTGCGATCTGGGTCCCAACCGAGAAGGAGAGCACCGCCGTGCGCGACGGCCCGTGAAGCGTCGCGACCAGCAACGCCTGCTGGGCACCCGCCCCACCTGGAGTGAAGGGAACGATCGTCGAGATCGCCTGCACGCTCATCACCAGCATCACGTTGCCAACCGAGCCGCCGATCCCGAACGCCTCGAGGAAAAACCAGAAGGCCGCAAACCGGCAGAGCCAGCCGACGCCCTGCCAGGCGGCCACCTCGCGCAGGTAGCGGCGCGGGCGGGTGAGGATCACGACCCCCTGTTTGACCCTCTCCCAGAACCTCCTGACCCTGCGCGCCAGCAGCAGGACGGCCACCGCGCCCACCAGCAGCACGGCGGCTGTAACGATCGCAAACGTCCTCGGGTGGCTGGCCCAGAAGGAAATCTCGAAGGCGGGCAGGTGAGGTAGCCGGGGCGGGCGCGGCAGCAGTCCCTGCGTGATCGCGTAAATGAAGACCAGGATCCCGGCGGTCGTGTCGAAGATGGTCTGCACCAGGAACGAGGAGGTGACGGCCGGGTAGGAGGAATCGGGAATCTGGCGCTTGACCAGGAACACCTTGGTCACGTCCCCCGCCCGGGCCGGAATGATCGCGTTGATCCCGGCTCCGGCGAGGTATGCGGCGCTGAGGCGCAAAAAGGAGATGCGGGTTCGGGGGTAGGCGGCCCGCAGCACGTTCCGCCAGGCCCAGGCGCGCGCCAGCTGCATAGCCGCGAGAAAGCCAAGTGCCAGCGCGAAGGGGGTCCAGTTGATGTCCGAGAGGTGCTCGAAGAATTGCGCCGCGGCATTGGCGAACGATTCGATGCTGGAGGCAAGGTCGGCAAGGGCCATCGCAGCTACACTAGCCCGCTCGTGTCAGAGGCTGAGACGACCCAGGCAGTGCCCGCATCGCCGCACGATCCCGCCGACGAGGCGATGTGCGACCGCGCCCGCGAGCGATATGCCGCCGACCGCAGAAGCAGCTTCCGGCGGCGGCGCAAACGCCACGCAAAGCTTCCGAACCTGATCATCGTCGGGGGCCTCAAGTGCGGCACGACGAGCATCCACCATTACCTCGGTCTGCATCCGCAGATCCAGATGTCGAAGCCGAAGGAGCTGAACTTCTTCGTCGAGGAGCTGAACTGGGACCTCGGCCTCGACTGGTACGCCAGCCGCTTCGACGATCGATTCGAGGTGCGCGGCGAGTCCTCCCCCCACTACACGAACCTGCCCCGGTTCCAGGGCGTCCCGGAGCGGATTCGTGAGCACTGCCCCGACGCCCGCCTCATCTACATGGTGCGTGACCCGATCAAGCGCATTCTCTCCCACTGGGTCCACGCGACGGGTGCCGGGTACGAGACCCGCGAGATGGTTGCGACCCTCTCCGAGCCGGATTCCTCCTACATCCACCGCTCGATGTACTGGATGCAGCTGCAGCCTTACCTGGGCCCCTTCGATCGCTCCCAGATCGAGATCATCGCCCAGGAGGAGCTGCAGACCGAGCGCGAGGCGACCATGCGCAAAGCATTCGCCTTCGCGGGGGTGGATGAGAACTTCATCTCCGAGCAGTTCGACCGCGAGTGGGAGAAGTCGAGTGCGAAGCAGGGCGATAAATACCAGGTGATGGAGAAGCTGGTGAAACTGCCCGGCCTGCGCTCGTTTGACCGCAACTTCGACCGCCTGCCCGAGTCGCTGCGCTGGATCGTGGAGAAGGTCGTCCACGACCCCGAGAAGCCACCGGCGCCCAAGCCAAAGCTTCCCGACGACCTCTTCGAGGCGATCCGGACCCGTTTCACCGCCGACGTCGCCGCGCTGCAGGAGTTTGCCGGCCGCGAATTCGCCGGCTGGCACGACTACACGTAGCTGCGAGGGGGTGTGTGAGGTTGGCCATGTATTTCCGTGTCAACCTCGTTGACCCCCCCAGCCCCTCGGCATCAGCGGCCATTCGAAGATTGGGCTCGCCCAGATGCGCCGGCTGACCCCCGACCCCGGCCCGACCACGGTCGAGGAGCAGCTCGACTCCTACCGGCCATGGGAGGATGAACGCGGAGACCGGCCATTCGTGGCAATGAACTTCGCCGCGACGCTCGATGGCCGGGCCACGGTCGGCGGCGTCTCGGGGCCAATCGGCTCCGACACCGACACCGCGATGCTGGCCGGCCTGCGGACGCGCTTCGACGCGGTGATGATCGGCGCCGGGACGATGCGCGCGGAGCGCTATGGCCGGCCCGTCCCCAGTCAGGAGAAACGGGAACGGCGCGAGCGGCTCGGACTCCCCCACGACCCGCTGATGGTGATCGTCAGCGGCCGCCTCGACCTGCCCTGGGACGCGCCGCTCTTTACAGAGGGAGCGGGGCGGGTGCTGATCTTCACCGCGTCCGGCGCCGAACCGCCTGAGACGGCAACCCCGTTGCGCGTCGTCCGCCATGACGGGCGGATCGACATCGGCGCCGCTCTGAGCCACCTCCGCCGGGAGCGGGGAGTGCGCGCGCTGCTCTGCGAGGGCGGCCCCCGGCTGCACGCAGAGCTCCAGGCCCAGGGCCTCGTCGACGATCTCTTCCTCACCATCGCTCCGAAGATGACCGGCGGCGACGCGCCGGGCATCCTCGCCGGTGAGCTGCCCGATCCGATCTCGCTGGAGCTGGCCTGGCTGCTGGAGGAGGACGGCGAGCTGTTCGCCCGCTACACACGCCGCTGAGGGACCCGTCGCAGGCGCCACGGGGCGCCTCCGGGCAGGACTCGCCGCGCGAGGCCGCGCGGTAGCGTTGCGGCCGACCAGATCCGAGGAGAGGACCGACCAGATGGACTTCAAGCCCAGCCCCCAGGTGGAGACGCTACGCGAGCGCATCCTCGACTTCATGGACGAGCACGTCTACCCGCAGGAGCGGGAGATCATGCAGGCACTCGATGCGGAGGTGGCGACCGGCGTCCCCTACCCGAAGATCCTGATCGACGTCCGCGAGCAGGCGAAGTCGGAGGGGCTGTGGAACCTGTTCATGCCTGACGAGCGCTACGGCCCGGGACTCACCAACTGGGAGTACGGACTGCTCTGCGAGGAGATGGGACGAAGCCCCGCGGCCGCCTCGATGGCCTTCAACTGCGCGGCGCCGGACACCGGCAACATGGAGATCCTCGCCGAGCACGGGACCGAGGAGCAGCGCGAGCGCTGGCTCGAGCCTCTGCTGGAGGGACAGATCCGCTCCTGCTTCGCGATGACCGAGCCGGAGGTCGCCGGCTCCGACCCGACCCTGCTGCAGGCCCGCGCCGTGCTCGACGGCGAGGAGTGGGTGCTGGACGGCCACAAGTGGTTCACCTCGGGCGCGGTCGGCGCCGACCTCTGCATCGCGATGGTCGTCACCGACCCCGACGCCCACCCCTACGCCCGTGCCTCGATGATCTGCGTGCCCACCGACAACCCCGGCTACGAGATGGTGCGCTCCGTCCCCGTCATGGGCCACGCCGGCGGCCCCGGCCACTGCGAGATCCGCTTCAACGAATGCCGCGTTCCGGCCGCCAACCTGCTCGGTGAGCGGGCGATGGGCTTCGTGATCGCCCAGGATCGGCTCGGGCCGGGCCGCATCCACCACTGCATGCGCGCGATTGGCACCGCGGAGCGCGCCCAGGAGATGATGTGCCGCCGCGCCAACGAGCGCGAGGCCTTCGGCAGCCCGCTGGGCGAGAAGCAGTTCGTGCAGGAGTGGATTGCCTCCTCGAGGATGGAAATCGACCAGGCGCGCCTGCTGACGATGTATGCGGCCTGGAAAATGGACACCGACGGAAAGCGCTCGGCGCGCCAGGCCATCTCCGCGATCAAGATCGTCGCGGCCAACATCGTCATGAACGTCCTCGACCGCGCGATCCAGGTTCACGGCTCGCTGGGGATGACCGACGACACCCCCCTCGCGGCGCTGTGGCGCTTCAGCCGCATGCTCCGCCTCGCCGACGGCCCCGACGAGGTCCACAAGATGGTCCTCGCCCGCCGCGAGCTCAACCGCTGGGCGAAGCGCGCCGAGGCCGAGGCCGGCGGCGAGCTCGACCCCAAGCACGTCGCGCGGGCAATCTAAGCCTGAATCCACCGATCTCACCGGCCCCTCCATCCCGCATCCCTTCGCCGGGAGTCAATTCCCTCCACCCAGGTAGCACCGCTACCTGGGTGAGCGGGAATCGCCCCCCAACTCGGCCTGCGAAGCGGAGAGTCTCGCCGATATCGGTGGATTCAGGCTAAGGCGAGCGGCGACGGCGCTCGCGTCGCGCGTTTCGACTTGCCGCACATAACCGGTCAGCGCCTGCCCGGCCGCCTGCAATACCCTAATCCTAATTATCATATTTGATAATATCTCCTTCTGTGGCTGACCTTCTCCCAGAGATTGGCGAGCGCGACCCCCGGTTTGTCGCCGTACTCGAATCCGCTGCCCACCTGCAACGGCTGGTGCCCGGCGCGGTCTTGGTCGGCGGCGCCGCAGCGATCCTCTATGCCGATCACCGCGAGTCCCGCGATCACGACCATGTCGTCGCCGACTTGGCAGATCGCTTCGAGATGGTCCTGGAAGCGGTCGAGGAAGACGATGGGTGGGCGACCAACCGCGTCACCCCCGGCAAGGTGATTCTCGGCAACCTCGACGGGATCGAAGCCGGTGTCCGCCAGATGATCCGCAAGGTCCCGCTGGAGATCGCCGAGATCACCCTCCAGTCTGGAGAGGCGCTGACCGTTCCCACCATCGATGAGACCCTGCGCATCAAGGCCTTCCTGGTGGTGCGCCGCAACCAGACCCGCGACTATCTCGACCTGGCGGCTCTGTCGGAGCAGATCGGCATCGACCACGCGGCAGACGTCCTTGCGCGGATCGACGACTACTACGCCGACCAGCACGGGGAGGGCGACGGGGTGGCGTCCCAGCTCATTCGCCAGCTCTCCGATCCTCAGCCGGCGGACCGCTCGGTCATTGACCAGCTCTCCTCCTACCGCCGCCTGCGGCGGCGCTGGGCCGACTGGAGCGCGGTGACCGAGGTTCTGGGGGATGTGGCGGCGCGGATGGTGAGCCCGTGAGCAAGCTTGCGTTTCGCAACGTCGAGGTCTCACCGACTGACCCAGTGTCGAAGTGGCCGCTCGAGGCGATCCAGACCGCCCTCGAGCGTGGCGGGCTCTCACACTGGCGTAGGCTGTCAGCGGCGATCCGGACAGAGCCCTGGGGCCCCACTGCCCGCCGTATCGAAGAGGTGCTCTCCTACAGCCGCCCCTATGGCGTGGCCGCGGCGTTCGAAAGGGCAATCTCGCGGGCTCGCGAAGCCAGCGAGGCATCGGAGCGCGCCGCGGTGGCCGCCGAGGTCGATGGGCTCGTGCGGGGGTCCGGACTCACCCGCGCCGAATTCGCCTCCCGCATTGGAACGTCCACCTCCCGCCTATCCACCTATGTGACCGGCAAGGTCACCCCGTCAGCAGCGCTGCTTGTGCGGATGCGACGCCTGGCGTAACGCACTGCTCTCGCCGCCGCGGCAGGCTTGCCTGTGGGCGACCTCACCGCCCGTGAGATCACGCTCGACGAGGCGATCGCCTCGAAGGAGGCGCTGGAACGGCCGAAGGACACCGCCGCGCTCTGCGCCACCCGCGAGGCCACCGCCAACGGAAGCGCCAGTGAGGCAAGGGCCGGGCGTGCGCCCGGCCCTTGCTGGAATTCTTACGCCCGTCTTACCAGATAGCGATGAAAAAGTCGTCGTTCTGCAGCGCTTCTGCACTGAGATCGTAGTTCTGAACCGCAGCCTGCTCGAGACCTGGACACGACGAGTCATTCCTGGTCCCGACGAGCACGCCAATGATGTTGTCGTTGTCGCCGAAGGTGTCTCCAGTCACCTGCGCGGTTTGCGGCGTAAAGGGCAAGTTGTTGAAACAGTAGGCACCGGCCGTTGGGTTTGTCACGTTGGCATTGGTGATGCCCCTTGACGGAGCGTCAGGGCGCACGGTCCCCGTGGAGCTGATGTATGCGTAAGCGCGCGGTGACCCAACAGTTGCCTCGTTGGCCGTGTTGGCGCTGTTGGCCGTGTTGGCGCTGTTGGCCGTGTTGGCGCTGTTGGCGACGTCTGCAACTGCCGCGTTTTGGGCAGTTGCCACGGTGAGCCCGGGGGCTCGTTTGGTGATCCGGCGGTTGGAAACGCGGCCGGAGATGTTGCGAGAGATTTTCCGCACCACTCGCTTGTCTTTCTTGTTCAAGCCGCTAATTTCGGCGATCGGGCCCGCGAGAGCCGTGCCGACGAGCGAGACACTGAGCGCCGCGATCGCGACGATCAGCGCCGGCGATGGCTTGCGGGGCTTGGGCATGCGTTTCACGAAAGTTCCTTTCGATCTGTGGAGGGGCAAGAGCTGGCAAATCCTCCCACCCAGGTTGGGATTGGGTTGACCCTTTCAGGTGGTTGCGCCACGGTCAACCCCGCGCCCCGCAGTCAGGGCAATTCGCCAGGGCGGCGTTGGCCGTTTGGGCGCACCAGCGGCCGGCGACGACAGCTGGACTAGAACAAACGTTGTAGGCGCTCGCGCGCGCCTGGACGAAAGGTCACGCTACGCCCTATGGCGCCTGCGGCTTCAGACCCCCTGCTCGGCTTCATCGGCGGCCTCGGCGAGGCGCTCGACGATGCGGGCGAACTGCTGGATGCCCTCGTCGACCTTGCCGTACTGGCCGGCCGAGTAGCGGGCGTAGACGCCCTCGAGGATGATCGCCAGCTTCCAGTAGCCGAGGGCGACGAAGAAGTCGAGCTCGGAGAGGTCACGGCCGGAGCGCTCGGCGTAGCGGGCGGCCACCTCCTTGCGGGTGGGAAAGCCGGGCGCCATCGTCGCCGGCTGGCCCAGGGCGGCGCCCTCGTCGCCCTCTTCGGCCCAGTAGACCATCAGCAGACCGACGTCGGCAAGCGGGTCGCCGAGCGTGCACAGCTCCCAGTCGACGACCGCCGCGACCTCTCCCTGCGGCGTGAGGATCATGTTGTCGAGGCGGTAGTCGCCGTGGACGATGGTCGCCGGCCCCTGGTCGGGAATGCGCGCCGATAGCCGCTCGTGCACCGCATCGATCGCGGGCAGCTCGCGCGTTTTGGACTTCTCCCACTGCCCGTGCCAGCGATGAAGCTGGCGGGCGACATAGTCCTCCTTGCGACCGAGGTCGCCAAGCCCCACCGCGTCGGGGTCGACCTCGTGGATCGCGACCAACGTGTCGGCCACCCGCTCCCCGATTGCCCGCCGGTCGGCCTCGTCGGGGAACACCTCCGCCTCCGCAAGGCCGCGCAGCACAGGGCCCTGAACGAACTCCATCACGTAGAACGGCGCGCCGTTGACGCTCTCGTCCTCGCAGAGGCCGACCACCGGTGCCACCGGCACGTCGGTCGGGCCCAGCGCCGAGACGACCTTGTGCTCGCGCGCCATATCGTGCGCCGAGCCGAGCCGTTTGCCGAGCGGCGGGCGGCGCAGTGCCCAGCTCCGCCCGGCGGCGTCGGTCGCGCGGTAGGTGAGGTTCGAGTGCCCGCCGGCGATTCGCTCGAAAGAGAGCGGCAGCTCCACGTCGCTCACGTGCTCCGCGAACCATGCCTCGACCCCCGCCCGGTCGATTCCCTCGGGCGCTTCGGCGGTGCCATCCGCCGTGCCTGTAGCCTCGTCGCTCATCATGAAATTTCGCGCCTCGCCAGCTGCGCGAAGATCCAGAGAGTCACGCCTTCTCGCACCGCGCTCATCGACGCAAGCATATTCGCGGTGGCGCTTCCGGTTGAGCCAGTCGCTGGCCAACAGGCTGACGATCGGTTTCGCGATCGCATTCGCTGTGATCACAGGACTCGCCGTGATCGGCGTCGCCCGCTTCATCCACGAGCGCCAGGACTTCGAGGACGCCACGGCCCGCTCTTACCAGCGCGAGATCGCGGCCCGCAACCGGCTCGCGGAAGGCGCCCCGCGGCAGCAGACCGAGATGGCAATCGAAGCTCAGCAGGAACGCCGCCAAACACTCCGCGACAAGATCTCGAGCGAGACGCGCGACACCGCCCTGCTGGTCGGAGCCGGCCTGATTGCGGGCCTTACCGGTGCGGCACTCCTGTTCAGCGGGCTGATCGCCTCGATGCGCAGGCCGCTCGAGGCGCTGGTCGACGCGTCGGGCCGCCTGGCCAGCGGCGACCTCGAAGCTCGGGTCGAGGTCGGCGGGCTTTCGGAGACCGCGTCTCTGGGCGCCGCCTTCAACGAGATGGCCGAAGAGCTCCAGCGCCGCGCCGGGGAACGCGACCACCTCGAACGAATGAAGGACGAGTTCGTTCTGACGGCCTCCCACGAGCTGCGCAGCCCGCTCACCTCGGTACAGGGGTTTGCGGAGCTCTTGGCGATGGAGCGCGAGACGCTCAGCCCCAAGCAGACCGAGACGGTGGAGATCATTCTCGACAACACCCGCCATGTGGTCCGCCTCCTCAACGACCTCCTCGACCTCGCCCGCAGCGACGCGGGACGCCTCACGATCGAACCCGTCCCGACGGATCCCGGCGCCCTGGTCGATGACGCGGTGCGAACCATGCGCAGCCAGACCGAGGCGCGAGAACAGACTTTGACCGAGGAGGTCGAACCCGACCTGCCGTGGGTCAGCGCCGACCGCGACCGAATTCGCCAGGTGCTTGTCAACCTTTTGACGAACGCCAACGAGTACTGCCCGCAAGGTGCGGATATTCGGGTGAAAGCGTCCCGCGTTGTTGCTGAAGTGGAGATCGCTGTGATTGACGACGGGCCGGGAATTCCGGGCGAGCAGCTCGAACACATTTTCGACCGCTTTACGCGCGGCGACGCCGGGCTGACCCAGCGCGTCGGCGGCACCGGATTGGGGCTGGCGATCTCAAAGTCCCTGGTGGACCTGCACGGCGGCGTGATCTCCGCCGAATCGACCCCGGGCGGCGGCTCGACGTTCCGCATCCGGCTGCCGGTCGCCGCGACCCGACGGCCCGATGTCGCCCGCTTCGAGGCAGATGCCCGATGACGGTCAGGGTGCTGGTGGCCGACGATTCGGAGACCATCCTGCTGCTCCTGCGGACGCGTCTGGAGATGGCCGGCTACGAGGTCGAGACGGCAGCCGACGGGCAGGAGGTGGTGGACGCGCTCCGGGACAACCCCGAGAGTGGTCCCGACCTACTGCTGCTCGACGCGATGATGCCCCGCAAGTCGGGCATTGACGCGCTTCGCGAGTTGCGCGCGCAGGGAATCGACACTCCCGCTCTGATCGTCAGCGCCCACACCGACGGCGGCGACCGGAACGGTGACGCCGACCTCCTGGTCAGCGGCTACCTCACCAAGCCGATCGACTTCGACCACCTCTTCGTCCGCATCGCGGAGCTGACCGGCGCCTGAGTTTGCGCTGGGCCCTGCTCAGCTCCGGGCGATCTCCAGCCGGATCTCCTTGCCGTGGAGCTTGGTGCCGTCGAGGAATTCGACCGTGCGATCGGCCTGGTCGGAGGCGACCTCGACAAAGGAGAAGCGGTGCAGGACGCGGATGTCGTGGATTGCCTCCTCCGGCAGGACCGCGCCCTCGAGTAGAGCCCAGCGCAGGTCCTCCTCGGTGATGCCGCTGCGCTCGCCGCGGTTGACGAAGAGCTTTGCGCGACCCGCAGCCGCGGCCGGTTTCTGCGCAGTGCCGCCGCGCTCGCGGCGCCGCGGCCTGGGAGCGTGCTCGAGGCGCTCCTCGGGGCTCTCCCACTCGCCGATCGACGTTTTCACGTCGCGCTCAATCCGGGCGATCTCCTTGCGCTGCGCGGGGGTGACCAGCGTGATCGCCCGCCCGGTGCGCCCGACGCGCCCGGTGCGCCCGATCCGGTGCACGTAGACCTCCGAGGAGTCGGGAACGTCGTAGTTGATGACGTGCGTGACGTGCTCGATGTCGAGCCCTCGCGCGGCGATGTCGGTCGCAACCAGAAGTCGCACGCGATGGTCCTTGAAGGAGATCATCACGCCGTCCCGCGATCCCTGGCTCATGTCCCCGTGCAGCGCCTTGACGTCGAGGCCCTTCTCCCTGAGGGCCTTGTCAAGCCGCGAAGCTCCGATTTTGGTGCGGCAGAAGATGATCGCCTGCTCGGGATCCTCTGACTTCAGCAGGTCGACCAAGCGCGGCGCCTTCTCCCTCGCGGGCACCTCGATGAAGGCCTGTTCGATTGCGTCGACGGTCAGTTTTTTGGGCGTGATCTGGATCGTCGTGGGGTCATACATGTAGCCCTCCGCCAGGCGCTGGATCGGCGGTGGCATCGTGGCCGAGAAAAGAGCCGTCTGGCGCCCGCTCGGGCACATCCGAAGGATCTTCTCGACGTCCTCGATGAATCCCAGGTCGAGCATCTCGTCGGCCTCGTCGAGCACTACGTAGCGCGCCGCGGTCAGAACCAGGGAGCGGCGCGACATCAGATCCATCATCCGACCCACCGTGGCGACAACGACATGGGCGCCGGCGCGCAGCTGCGCCTGCTGGGAACGGATCGGGGCACCGCCGAAGACGGCGACTATCTCGACGTCGAGGTGCTCCGCGTAGGCGCGCAGCGCCTGCGTCACCTGAATGCAGAGCTCGCGTGTCGGGGTGAGGACGACGGCCTGCACCTCGTCGTTCGCGGGATCGAGGTACTGCAGCATGGGCAGGCCGAAGGCGGCGGTCTTTCCGGTCCCGGTCTGTGCCTGGCCGATCACGTCGTGGCCCGCCAGCAGCTCGGGAATCGCCTGCTCTTGGATCGGGGTCGGCTCCTCGTAACCGAGCTCGTCTAGCGTTTGCTGGATCTCTGGAGTAAGCCCCAGGCCCTTGAACGCACTCACTTCGAGGGGTCCAAGAGAAGCTTGCCGGAGGTGCGCCGGGCAATCAGGTCCTCGTGCGCGCGGGACGCCTCCGACATCGCGTAGACGTCGCCGATGCTCACCTCGAGCTCACCGCCGGCCACCGCGCCCAGCAGCTCGGCAATCATCGGCGTGACCTCCTCGCGGCGCATCAGCAGATGCATGAGCCAGAAGCCAATCACCGCCTTTGAGCCGCGCAGCAGCGCGGCCGTCGAAACGTCGCGCTGTTCGCGCGAAGCGATCCCGAAGACCACCATCCGCCCCAGCGGCGCCAGGGCCGCCAGCTCGGCGTCGAAGGCATCGCCACCGCTCATGTGAAGGACGGCATCGACGCGCTGGCCGTCGTTGGCGGCCCGAATCACCTCCTTGAGGTCATCGGCGCGTGAGTCGACCGTGGCGTCGGCGCCGAGCCGCTCGACGGCGGCGCGCTTCTCGGGGCTGGAGGCGAGGCCGATCACCTTCGCGCCGGCGCGCTTCGCCAGCTGAACGGACAGCGAGCCCGTTCCCCCCGCGGCCGCCTCTACGACGATCGTCTCGCCGGGCTCGATACGGGCGCAACGGCGCACCAGCGCCATCGCGGTCAGCCCCTGCAGAAGCAGCGCTGCGGCGCGGTCGTCATCGACCTCGTCGGGAACGGGGATGAGCAAGGCCTCCGGCACGGAGACCTTCTCGGCGTAGCCTCCGGCGGGCACGATCGCGGCGACCCGCCGGCCGTCGGGCGTGCGCCCGCTGACCTCGGTGCCCGGGATCAGCGGCAGCTCCTGGGTGGCCAGATAGTCGTTGCGGGTCGCGTGGGTATCGGCGAAGTTGATGCCGCTGCGGGCGACCTCGACGACGACCTCTCCGTCGCCGGGCTCGGGCTCGGGAAGCTCGACCTGCCGGAGCACTTCCGGGCCCCCGAACTCCTCGATCTGAATCGCCTTCATCGCGCCGAACCATATTGAGACGGGGCAGAGACCAGCACCCGGTGCGACCGCGGCGGGCGAATGTGCCCGCTTTGGGCATTGCGCACCGGCCTAGAGATCGGGCAGCTTTCGCTCCAGCCAGGGCGTCAGAGTCCGGGCGAAGGTGGCGCTCATGTGGTAGGTGTCGCGGTAGACGAGCACCCGCCCCATAACCGAGGGGCAGCGATGGCGGGGGCAGAGGATCCTGATCGGGTCGATCAGCCGTACCCGGGCGCGCGCCGCGCCAAAGGCGTCGAATGCCCTGTCGCGCCTGCGCCGCGAGTAGAAGACGCAGCGGCTGAGGTCGTCGCGATTGCTAGAGACGCATTCCGGCGGGTTGAAGGGCGCAAGCATCTGGTCGCGAATCACGACGACCTGGGCGCCGGTCCGCTTCAACCGCCGCAGCGTGCGGGCGAAGCCGGCGATCAGAAACGGCTGGCTGGCCCGCCGGTCGAGGCGGCGACCCTCGCGGACCACCTGGTAGCGGCGGCCGGTCGAGTTGCTGACCACGACCAGGTCGGGCCGCTCGCGGCGCACGATGCGGCGCATCGCCTTGCGACGCCAGACGTTGCAGGGCCGTTCATAGGCCACGGCGCCGACGACGCAGCCGGCCCGCACCAGGCCGACAAGGCGCCAGTCGTGGCGCTTCGCGAGTTCGAGCAGCGGCGGGAACCACTGCAGGGCGTGCGAGTCGCCGAAGGCGACGACGGTGGTCTCGGAGCTCGGATTGCCATACGTGCACGGCCCCGAGTCGGTGTCGTCGTGCAGCAGCACGCAGCCGTCGTCGAAGAGAACACCCTTGTCGCCCGGCGAATCCACCGGGTTGGGCCGCAGCGCATCGACCCGCTTCAGCTGCGGATTTCTGGGACCGACCGCCATCGCCCCTCGCGCCAGCTCGGGAGAGGCAGTCGGCAGCGGCGGGTTTGACGCCTGCAACCCGATGGCGAGGAAGACCGCCGCCAGCGTGCAGCTTCCGCCGAGCGCCAGCGCCAGCCGCGGGCGCCGTCCCAGCGAACGGGAGTGCCGGAAGGGCTCCTCGATCGCATAGTGGCTGATCACCGCGGGCACGCCGGCGGCAAGCGTGACCAGCGCGAGGGCGGCGGGCGAAAGGTTCCCCCAGAGCGCTCCCGCGAAGACGATCATCGGCCAATGCCACAGATACCAGGCGTAGGAGATCTTGCCCAGGTACTGGAAGGGCGCTCGGGTCAGGAGGCCGACCGGGCGCGAGACCGTGTAGGCAGTGCCCGCAACGATGATCGCGACGGTGGCGAAGACCGGCAGAAGCGCCCGCCAGCCGGGGTAGGGAGTGGAGCCGCTGAAGGAGAGGGTGGCGATCAGGAAGACCGCCAGCCCGCCGGCGGCGAGCAGCGTCGAGAGTGCCCGCGGCAGTCGCAGCCCGGCGGGCAGGATAAGGGCGAGAACGCCGCCGACCGCCAGCTCCCATATCCGTGTCAGGGTGGAGAAGTAGGCGCTGTGCGGATCGCCCGGCGTGAACCCGATGCTGTAGATCAGCGAAAAGACAGCAACGGGCACGACGAGGACGGCAATCGCACGGCGCATGCCCAGTCCGAGCCGCCGCGCGGCCAAAGCACCGATCCCCAGCGTCACGGGCCACAGCAGGTAGAACTGCTCCTCGACCGAGAGCGACCAGTAATGCTGGACCGGACTGGCCAGCGTCTGGCCAAAGGCAAAGTAGTCGACCGATTCGGCGATGAAGTGCCAGTTGACCACGTAGAGGGCCGCCGAGAGCACGTCACCCGCGACCTCCTGATTCTGCGCGGGCGAGAGCAGCAGGGCCGAGCCGATCACGGTGAAGCCCAGTGCGGTAACCGCCTGTGGCAGCAGGCGCTTGGCGCGGCGGGCGTAGAAGCGGCTGATCGACACCGAGCCCCGGCGATCGAGCTCGGTGAGGATCAAGCCGGTGATCAGGAAGCCGGAGAGGACGTAGAAGATGTCGAGGCCGACGTAGCCACCGGCGGCTCCGGGGATCTCGGCATGGCAGGCCAAGACCAGGACCAGCGCGAAGCCGCGCACGCCCTGGATATCGAGGCGGAAGCCCTTTGCCGTCATCGCCCCGGAGACGGGGCGACCTTCCGCCGGCGCCTGTCCTTCAGGTGCCACTGGGGGTTCGGAACACGCCAACCGGCCGGATGTTGTGCCCCCTCCCGCTGCCTTTGCCGCTCAAGACGCTCACATGTTTACGATCCCCTCTTCGAGAGCAGTCAAACCACCGATTTCGAAAGAGAGAGCCGTGTCGCTGACCGTCGTCGGATCGATCGCCTTCGACTCCGTGCGCACCCCGTTCGGGGAGCGCGAGCGGATGCTGGGGGGCACCGCCGTCCACTTTTCGCTCGCAGCCAGCTTCTTCACCGAGGTGCGGCCGGTTGGCCCGGTGGGCGACGACTTCACCGCCGCCGAGTTCGAAACCCTGGAGGGCCGCGGCGTGATCGTCGACGACATCGAGCGGGTCAAGGGCGGCAACTCCTTCTTCTGGCGCGGGCGCTACGAGTACGACCTCAACATCGCCCACACCGAGGACACCCAGCTCGGCGTCTTCGGCGATTTCGACCCGAAGCTCTCGCAGGAGTCGAAGGCGGCCGACGTCCTCTTCCTTGCCAACATCCAGCCCGACCTGCAGCGCCGGGTCCGCTCCCAGTGCGGGGATGCCCGCTTCTGCGCCCTGGACTCCATGAACCTCTGGATCGACACCGCCAAGGACTCGCTGCTGGCGGCGATCGCCGAGGTCGACTGCGTGATCGTCAACGACGCGGAGATCCGCCAGCTGACCGGCGAGTCGAACCTGGCGCGTGCCGCGCGTGCCGTCATGGAAAGCGGCCCGCGTGCCGTGGTCGCCAAGCAGGGCGAGTACGGCGCCGCCCTGTTCACCCCTGACAGCTTCTTCGCCCTGCCCGGCTTTCCGCTGGAGGACGTCCGCGACCCGACCGGGGCCGGCGACAGCTTTGCGGGCGGCTTCCTCGGCTACCTCGACAGCCACGACGGCGAACTCGACGAGGCAAGCCTGCGCCGGGCAATGGGCTACGGAACCGTGCTGGCCTCCTTCAACGTCGAGGAATTCGGCACCGAGCGGGTCGCTCGTCTCAGCCGCGAGGAGATCGACGAGCGCTTTGCGACGCTTCATGCGATGACCCAGTTCGAGGCGCTGCCGGCAACGGCCGGATAGCGCGCCTCCTGCCGCAGACGAGGCTCGGCGGGGAGGAGCCCGCACGCCCCAAGCTGCGATACTGAACTGCAGCCAAAACCACAGTTCATGGAGGTGCGATGGCCACCGAGCAGCAGACCAGAGACGCAGTCGGCGGGGGGGCCGCCACAGGCTCGGAGTCCCTGACCGTAACCGACAACCGCACCGGGGACACCTATGAGCTGCCGGTGACCGACGGGACCGTTCGCGCTATGGACCTGCGCCAGATCAAGGTCTCCGAGGACGACTTCGGCCTGATGTCCTACGACCCGGCCTTCACCAATACGGCCTCCTGCCGCTCGGCGATCACCTACATCGACGGCGAGGAGGGCATCCTCCAGCACCGCGGCTATCCGATCGAGCAGCTCTGCGAGGCCTCCTCGTTCGTCGAGGTCTCCTACCTGCTGACCTTCGGCGAGCTGCCGACCGGCCCGCAGCTCGACCGCTGGACCTACGACATCACCCACCACACCTTCGTCCACGAGGACCTGAAGAAGTTCTTCGAGGGCTTCCGATACGACGCCCACCCGATGGGAATGCTGCTTGCCGGGGTCGGCGCCCTCTCCACCTTCTATCCGGACGCCAAGCAGATCGACGACCCCGAAGAGCGTTACATGGCCGCGGTGAGGCTGATCGCCAAGATGCCGACGCTCGCCGCCTTCTCCTTCCGCCACAACATGGGGCTGCCCTACGTCTACCCCGACAACGACCTCACTTACCCCGAGAACTTCCTCTCGATGATGTTCAAGAAGACCGAGGTGAAGTACGAGCCGGACTCGAGGCTGGCGCGGGCGCTCGACGTGCTCTTCATCCTCCACGCCGACCATGAACAGAACTGCTCGACCAACGCCGTGCGCGGGGTCGGCTCCTCCGCCGTCGACCCCTACTCGGCGGTGGCAGCCGGCGTCGCGGCCCTCTATGGGCCGCTGCACGGCGGCGCCAACGAGGCGGTGCTGCGGATGCTGCGCCGGATCGGGTCGGTCGACAACATCCCCGGCTTCCTCGAGGGCGTCAAGAACCGCGAGGAGAAACTGATGGGGTTCGGCCACCGCGTCTACAAAAACTACGACCCGCGGGCGCGAATCATCCAGCAGCACATGGAGGAGGTCTTTGAAGCGACCGAGTACAACTCGCTTGTCGAGATCGCCCGCGAGCTGGAGAAGCGAGCGCTGGACGATGAGTACTTCACGTCGCGCAAGCTCTACCCGAACGTCGACTACTACTCGGGGATCATCTACGAGGCGCTGGAGATCCCGACCGACATGTTCACGGTGATCTTCGCGATCCCCCGCACCGCCGGCTGGGTCGCGCAGTGGATGGAGATGAACGACGACCCCGAGCAGAAGATCGCCCGCCCGCGCCAGATCTACACCGGCCCCATCGACCGCGACTACCTCCCGCCGGCCGACCGCCAGGGGCCCGACAAAATCATCGGCCCGCCGGCACGGCGCCCGAAGCGCCCGCGCCGCGGCGCCTAAGGGCCGGTCCCATACGCTGCCCGCCATGGCCACCTGGAAGCTCACGGTCAGGCATGGGCCCGCCGTGGAGCACCAGAAATTCGACGATCTCGATGAGGCGGTTGCCGAGATGCGGCGGCGGGCGCTGGAGA
>Ga0210110_1000038_pt1 | contig 48564 bp, 39 predicted proteins | sample China_Galinas_PW_2_FD_184865 | JGI IMG/M metagenome (GOLD analysis project Ga0210110, IMG submission 184865) | Wetland microbial communities from San Francisco Bay, California, USA, that impact long-term carbon sequestration - China_Galinas_PWB_D1... | ecosystem: Environmental > Aquatic > Marine... | reverse complement strand
GGTAGTGGCCGAAGAATACAGCGAAGAGCGCGACAAGCTCCTGGGGAGCCTACAGGAAGGCATGGAGATCAAGGGTATAGTCAAGAATCTCACCGACTACGGGGCCTTCGTGGACCTGGGCGGCATCGACGGCCTGCTGCACATCACCGACATGGCCTGGAAGCGGGTCAAGCATCCCTCGGAAGTGGTCAATATCGGCGACGAGATCATGGTGAAGGTGCTCAAGTTCGACCGTGAGCGCCAGCGTGTTTCACTCGGCCTCAAGCAGATGGGAGAGGATCCTTGGGTGGATATCTCTCGTCGCTACCCTGAGAACGCCCGCCTGTTCGGCAAGGTCACCAACATCGCCGACTACGGCTGCTTCGTCGAGATCGAGGAAGGGGTCGAGGGGCTGGTGCACGTCTCCGAGATGGACTGGACCAACAAGAACATCCATCCGTCCAAGGTGGTGCAGGTGGGCGAAGAGGTCGAGGTCATGGTGCTCGACATCGACGAAGAGCGTCGTCGCATCTCGCTGGGTATGAAGCAGTGCCAGTCCAATCCCTGGGAGGAGTTCGGGGAGAACTTCAACAAAGGCGATCATGTGACTGGGGTGATCAAGTCGATCACCGATTTCGGTGTCTTCATCGGCCTGGACGGCGGTATCGACGGCCTGGTTCACCTGTCGGATATCTCCTGGGATCTTCCGGGCGAGGAGGCCATCCGCAGCTACAAGAAGGGCGACGAGATCGAGACGGTGGTACTGTCCGTGGACCCCGAGCGCGAGCGTATCTCCCTGGGTATCAAGCAGCTGGACAAGGACCCCTTCTCCAGCTACGTGGCGACCCACGAGAAGGGCAGCGTGGTCAAGGGCCAGGTCAAGGAAGTGGACGCGAAAGGCGCGGTCGTCACTCTGGACGAGGGCGTGGAGGGCTATGTTCGTGCCTCCGAGCTGTCCCGCGACCGAGTCGAGGATGCTCGCAGCCTGCTTCGCGAGGGCGACGAGGTGGAGGCCAAGTTCATGGGCGTCGACCGCAAGAACCGTACCCTGTCCCTGTCCATCAAGGCCAAGGATCAGGACGAGGAGAAAGCGGCGGTCCGCAGCTTCAGCCGCGACGCCCAGACGGGCACTGCGACCCTTGGCGATATCCTCAAGGAGCAAATGAGCGGGCAGCAGGGCGACGACTGACCCGGGTACGCGAGCTTTCGTTTCCGGGAAACTGCGGAGCCGGCGCCGGTCGGCCTCGTACCCGCACTACCGCGTCGGGAATGAGACAAGAATGACAAAGTCAGAGCTGATCGAGATCATTGCCAGGGAGCAGAGCCATCTGGCGTACAAGGACGTCGAGCTTGCGGTCAAGTGTCTGCTGGAGCAGATGAGCCAGGCCCTGTCATCCGGTGAGCGCATCGAGATCCGCGGGTTCGGAAGCTTCTCCCTGCACTACCGGCCGCCGCGTATGGGTCGCAATCCCAAGAGCGGCGAGGCCGTGGCCCTGGCGGGCAAGCATGTCCCACACTTCAAGCCGGGCAAGGAGCTGCGCGACCGTGTGAACGGTGTGATCTCAGCCGCGGAAGACTCTACCGGCAGCTGATCAGGTCTGCCGGTCACCAGCCCTGCTCCGCAGCAGGGCGGTCTTTTCTTTTGAGGATTGTTCGGCCATGTGGTGGCTGTCATGAGCTAATCATCGATATGTTCGTGCTCGCCGATGGCCATCGACTCGCGACCGGATACGGGCAATCCGAAGACCCAGTTCATCTTCAACATGGCGCGGGGGGAGATCCTCGAATACAGCCGGGAGATAGTGACCCCGAAGCTTCGCGAGCTGCGCGCCGACGAGGCGGATGCCCTGTTGAAGGATCTGCAGACGGCCCATCAACGCGCGCGGACGGCCGCGCTCAGCCCGCGGCAACGGGCGAAGGTGGAGCCCGCGGAGGTGCTGGGCTGGAAGTCGGACGATCTCGCAGAAGATACAATGGACAAATGATCGGATCGGATAGCGATGCAGCTCGGGGCGACCGGGGCCTTCTCGCCGCACCTCGGTTGACATTCGCCAGACAGGGTGGGGCGGCGGAGATCAATCGGGCGTTGCTGGACCGCTACGAGCAAGTCCGAGAAGATTCTGGGATACGTCGCACCCACCTGTTCGGTGGGCGCTACGAGAACCTCTACGTGTCGGAGGACTTGATTCCGGAGGTACGTCTCATCATCGAGTCGGCGTTGGGCCATGCCCGGAGCCTCCTCGGTGCCGAGGATCTGAGAGTCGGCTTCTGGCTTAACGCCATGGAGCCCGGCGAATCCACCAGCACCCACTCCCACGACGATGACGACGAGCTGTTGGTGGGAGTCTATTACGTGAGTGCTCCGCCCGGATCCGGCGATCTCGTCATGACCCATCGGGGCGTGCGTTTTCGCGTGACCCCGGAGGCCGGACTCTTCGCGTTCTTCGCGCCCGATATCGCCCATGCGGTCGAGCCGAACGCGAGCGGCGAGATGCGCCTGTCTGTGGCCTTCAATTTCGGTCCGGTCTACCCCGCTGGGCGGGCGCTGGGGCTGGATCCGCCCCCCCGTGCGCGGGAGGCATGACAGGGAAACATATACAACCAGTGTCGGGGATTTACCCCGGTAGTCAGGCGGCGAGAAGTATCGTATAGTCCGCCAAGCTGTAGTTTGTGCCGCCGGCTGTCTGGGTCGTGCCCCTCCGCTCTGCCTTTGGACACCCCGTCTCATGACCTGCATGCTGATACAAATGTTCGACAGGCTACAAAGGTTGATTGTAATGGCCACAGGTACTGTGAAGTGGTTTAACGAGTCCAAAGGTTACGGCTTTATCGCCCAGGACGCCGGCGGCTCGGATGTGTTCGTGCATTTCAGCGCGATTCAGGGCTCGGGGTTCCGGACGCTGGCCGAAGGCCAGAAGGTCAGCTTCGAGATCCAGCAGGGCCCTAAGGGCCCGCAGGCCGCAAACGTCGTCGCCGAGTAAAAGGGGCACGAGGGGAGCCTGAAGCAAGGGCGCCCCGCCATTCGGCGGGGCTTTCTCTTTTGTCAGGTGAGACCAGGCCAAGTCCGCAAGGACCTGGTTAGCGTGTCTGGCGGTTGGGGCGGGGCGAGTGCTGATCGGGTTCTCCCGGGAGGCAAAGTGCCTGTCTATTCCCTGTCCACCCATCGATCTCCCGAGTTGCGTCCCTGGCTGCGGATGGCATCCCGTGACGCACCTCTATCCCGCCTCTCTGGTGCCATATCCACACCCTGTGGCGGGGCTGGAAATGACACCGCATCACTGCACATCGCTCGGTCGCACGGAATTACACCAGCTACGTCAGCTTCTCCAGGCAGCCGGCGCGACCAGCTGACAAACAATCTAGAGGCCCGCGGCTCCATCGGGCTCAGGAGTTCAGCAGGCTCGTGAGGGGCACCGGTCGGCCGATGGCGAAGCCTTGCGCGAAGTCCACGCCCAGCTCGCGCAGTCGCACCAGTATGGCCTCGCTCTCTACGTGCTCGGCCACCACCCGACGATCGGAGAAATGGGCGATCTCGGTGATGGACCGAACCAGGGCGAGGTCCGTGTCATCGGTGGCGATATTGCGCACGAAGGTGCCGTCGATCTTGATGCAGTCCACCGGGAAGTTTTTCAGGTAGGCATAGGAGGCCATGCCGGTTCCGAAATCGTCGAGAAACAGCTGGCAGCCCTGGTCCTTGATCCGCTCGACCAGTGAGCGGGCGTCGTCGATGTTCTTCACCATGGCGGTCTCGGTGATCTCGAAGGCGATTCGCTCGGTGGGAAAGGGGGTGGCGGCTAGCCTCTGCAGCAATAGATCCGAGATCATTGGATCGGCAAGGGATTGGCCGGACAAGTTGATCGAGAAACCGCCGAGACGGTCTGCCTGGTCGGCGTTTTCGTCGAGCCAGGCGAACGCTGTCTGGATGGTCCAGCGATCGATCAGACGCATGCGGTCCAGGCGCTCGGCGGTGAGGATAAGAGCTTCGGGCGAGATCATTTCGCCGTTGCCGCTCCGCACCCTTAACAGGATCTCGTAGTGGTCGTGGAGTCCTTCGTCGAGGAATATCGGCTCGATGAGCTGGGCGTAGAGTCTCAGCCCGCCTTCTCTCAGGGCGTCATCCACCCGCTCTATAGCCTCCAGCTCCTTCTGGTGCTCTCTCACGCCGCGGTCGGTCGATTCGAACGCCTTGACCTGGTTGCGGCCGGCGTCCTTGGCCAGGAAGCAGGCGGCATCCGCCTGGTTGAGCACCTGGGAGACGGATTCGGTGTGCTCATCCACGCTGACCACGCCGAGGCTGGCGGTAACCGACACACGGCGTCCTTCCCAACGAAAATCGAGATTCTCGATGGCACGTCGCTGGGTCTCGGCCACCCGAAAGGCATCGGCGCTGGTGGTGTTCTCCACCAGCACACCCAACTCGTCGTCGCCTGTGCGCGCCAGCAGGGCACCGTCGTGCAGATAGGTGCCCACCACGTTGGCTACCTCTTTGAGCAGTTGGTCGCCACCCTCGTGGCCGCACATGTCGTTGACCAGCTGAAACCGATCCAGGTCGAGCAGGATGACGCTGTGGCGGCTGTGGTCGTTGCGGGCGAGTTCCAGGCTGCGTGCCAGGTAGCTCTCGAAGCTGCGTCGGTTGGCCAGACCGGTCAGGGTATCGTGCGCGCTCTCGTAGACCAGATGCTCGTAGGTGGACTTCAGGACTTTCTGGACCGCGCGCTGGATCAAGGGTAGGCGGCCGTCTTCCAACAGGGATACCCGGCCCGTGTCCAGATCCGACGCGAGGGCGAGCAGACTACGCTCGAACGCCTTGAAGCCCCTGCCGTCGACGAAGACGTAACGATTCTTGTCCGGCCCGAGCCAGGCCAGACTGACCGGGCGGGAGGGATCGGGCTTGCGCAGCTCGATCAGCCAATCCCCTGGGGAGAGGGCGCGGATGGGCGCCAGCCAGGCCTGCAGTCGGACCTGCTCCTCGGAATCGGGCTGCGTTGCGCCGGCCTGACTCGTACTGCTCTTCGGCAGATCGAGCCGCAGGGCGGTCCGATCGCTGCGAAGCTGCTCCCAAAGCCCTGCGTCGTCTGCCAGGGCCTCGCGCAGCCGATCGGTCAGCTGCCGCTGCTGTGGCTGGGCAAAGGGAACCTGGGCAAAGCCCTTGTCGATCGCATCCAAGGTGACACTCGCCGGGTGCCCGTCTGCATCGGACGGGGTCGGCGGGGGGGGGAAGAGCGCCAGCAAGTCTCCGAGCGCTTGGACCCCGGTCTTCCACTCGACCGAATCCGGGCCCTTGTCCAGCCAGGTGAGGTTCAGCAGAGAGGCCCAGCCCAGACGCAGGGTGTCGTTGAACAGGCGTGGGACAGGTCGGTCCCCCACGCACTGCTGGACGGCGTGGCGAACCGCTGCAGAGGCCTCCTTGAGCCTCTCCTGGCCGTTGCAGACCTCGACCACGCGCTTCACGTTGGCCTCGAACAGCTGATCGTACTCGTTCACGTAAGGGCGAAGCGTTTCCCGCGCCTCGGCAAAGGCCTCGGGAACGGGGCGGGGATCGCTGCCCAGGGTGTTGCCGATGCGCTCTATGGCCTCCCACGCCTCGCTCGCCCGTCGGGCATTGGCGGGCTCGGCGGACAGGGCGGTGGCCAGGCGGTCGAGTCCGTTGACCACCTGCACTGCGGGGCTGTCCGGGTCGGACAGAAAGTCCGGCTGCGCTACCGCGGCCTTGGCAAATGGCACCTCCAGCTGCTGCACCGACTCGCGAATCTGGGTGGGCACCCGCTCGTCATGCTGAAACAGCTGCACCAGCCGCTCCACTACGTCGATCGATCCGCCCAGCTCCGGGCTCAGCATCGCCTCCTGACCCGAATGGGGTGCCTTCTTGGCCAGGACGGCCTCGACTTGGTCGAGCAGGCGCAGGTTCTTGCTGCGCCGGATTTCGGACAAGGCGTCCAGCACCTCGTTCGCCTGGTATTCGTAGGGCTCCTTGTGCACTGAAACCCGCTCGGCGGTGTCCTCAGGAGGAGGGGGCGGGCGCCTGCCTATGCCCATCACCCGCTCCAGCACTGACAGGAGACCGCCCGAGCGGGGCGGCCGCTCGGGCCTGTGACTCGCTTGGGACAGGTGGTGTTTCCCGGGCTTCTCATCGCGGCTGGTCGGGGCGCCGTAGTCGATGTGCTGAAGCACCCCGGCGTCGGCCAGCTTGCGGTTGAGCGAGTCGTACAGCTCGCCCAGGTGCGAAAGCACTGTCTCGTCCAGGGCGTGCAGGATCGAACGCTTGACCTCGACGGACAGGGCCAGGGTCTCCAGGGCTGCATCCAGGCACCAGACAACCGCATTCGGGCCGACGGGGTTGATCTGTCCCGTGATCGGTTTCCGGGCCAGATAAGACAGGCGCTGCTCCAGCTGGTAGAGGGGGCGCTGCATGGCCGCCTCGGTCTTCGACACCAGGTTGGAGATGGTCACCCAGCGGTCGAAGCTGTCCTTATCGACCAGCTGCAGCTCCTCCTGGGGTTCTTGGGCTGAGGTGCTCGGTGCTCCCGTGGAGGCTTGTCCCAGCAGCCTATGGCTGCGCTGGCGCAGCTCGCTCTGCCACCGGGCGCGTATCGGCTCGCCCGAACGCTCTAGTAGATTGCAGGCGCGAAGATGGTCCTGGCGAGTCCCGGCCGAGGGCGAATTTCTGCCCACCTCGTCCAGGTAGTATACGGCGCGGGAGAGAAACTCGCTCGAAAGCCCCTCGATCGCCCCGACGAAGTCTTCGAGATGACCTTGCAGAAGCGCCTTCATGCGCGTGGAATCCTCAGGGGAAACGGAGGAATCGGATCGTGTCTTGCCTAGGGCGGAGGCCTCGCGAATCGCCTGCAACGCGATGCGGATGCCGTCGTCCCGCTGGGTGAACCTGAGGCCGAAGCCGTTGTCGCCGACATGGGTGACCTGGCCGGTCATCCGGTAGGGGGGAGACCCCGGTTGGTCGCGGCGGATGAAGCGGATCTCGATCACGTCCCGGCTGCGTGGACGCCGTCCGCGGGATCCCGGTCCGCCGGAATCGACCAGCTCTACGAACAGTCCGCCGCTGCAGTAGTTGCGAATGGTGCACGGCAAGCCTTGCCCGCGCGGCCCGAAGACCTCGGCGGGGATATCCGTTGCGCGACGGTGTGATTTGCGCTTTTCCATGGTCCAGCCCGAGCCCTTGCTTTGTCGTGACCGCTGTTTGTGCGATAAGTATACCCGTCGCACATGGGGTTTCAGGAGGCGCGGTATGTGGATCTACCGTTTGCGGTGGTGAGGGTGCGAAGCGAGGTGTGCATCGCGACCGAAAATCCATGTGCGACGGGTAGGTTAAAGCATTGAAGGGCTGGCTGGCTTGGCGTCAGCTCGGGTGCGGGACGATTGGGCGAGCCGAATTGTGTCGACGCTCGCGCTTCGGGCGAGCCCCGCGTACGCAACATGCGTAAGCCACGATTTCCTTGTTATGATCCGGCAACCTGGATTCACGAGTGTGGGAGAGGGGATGGCGCCCAACGAGACCTCATCATTAGAGACCGTGTCGGTTTCGAGCCGGCCCATCCGGTGGCTGGCCGCGGTGGCCGGCTTGTCTGCCGGCGCGGCCGTAGCCGTTTATGCGGCCTTTTTCGGTGGCATGCCCATTGTGGCGGATCCGCGGCCCTGGGGGCTTTTCGGGGACTTTCTGGGGGGACTGCTGACCCCGCTGCTCGGCTTGCTGCTGCTGGTCGGTCTGTTATGGGCGCTGGAGCAGCTGCGTCGCGAGCTGAGTCTGACTCGCGGCCTCCTCGAGCGGGCTCTTGACGGGCGGGCGGAGACCGCCCCTGGAGTTGTCGTTCGAGACCTTCACCGCACCATCGAGCTGATCCACGAGGATCTTAAGGAGCAGCTCGGCGCCAGGGTCTGCATGGAGCGCAAGGGGGATAGCCTGTTGCTCGGAGACCCCGTATTGGCCGGTCAGCCCGGTGCCAAGTCGCTGAGTCTGGCGCAGCTGCTGCGCGACGCCGTTCAGGACCCGGTGTTGCGCGAGACGCTCGGCAAGGAGTATCGCGCGGGGCTCATCCAGGTTGCCGAGCTGCTGCAGATGCTCGCCCGCTACATCCACGAATACGAGTCGGCCCCCGAGGGTGGCAGCTGCGGGGGTTATCTCCGCCGCCGCTATGCGGTCTGTGCCCTGTCCCTGCAGAAGCTCGGACTGCTTCCCGAAAAGATCGCCTCCTATTACCGTGACAACAAGAATGGTAAATCCCGCACGCCCGCCTCGGACTGACGGATCGGAGCGGCTGGGCGCCGCGCTCTCGGCTCCGGGCGCCGCTGGGGCGGTCGCGGCATCGTGATCGAGGAAGGCCTCCACGCGATACCGGGCGTTCTCCCGGATGTTGGTGTAGAAGAGGTTGTAGTCCATCAGATGCATGCTGCGCCCCAGACCGACATAGCCCTTTTGCTCGGGCTCGTGTATCCACAGCAGACCGTCGACGCACTGAGCGTCGGTTGCCCCCGGGTCCAGCCGATCCAATGTGTGGGGCGTTCCACCGAGGTTGAGCTGCCGCGGTGCCGGCTTGCCGTCCCTTCTCCAGGTCAGTGGATTCACACAGCAGCCCCGGCCTTGCCCGGCGGCCTGTTTCGGCGTGGTGCCCCAGGTGAATGTGCTCCAGTTGACGAAGCAGCCGGTGGAGTCGGGGGTCTCACACGGGGGAATGTGCGTGTAGGTGTCGCAGGGCAATGCCGAGCCGACCACATAGGCGGCGATCAGACGCTTGCGCAGCCGCGGGTCTTGGTCGAAGAATTCCTTGAGCAAGCGCACGGCGTGCATCGAGCCCTGGCTGTGGGAGGCGATGATCATCGGCCTGCCTTGGTTGAAGTGCTCCAAGTAGTAGCGGAATGCGTTGCGCACGTCCTGGTAGGCGAAATCCAGCGCCCCTTGGGCCTTGTCCAGCCCGCGCACAAAGGCCCCTATGCCCGCCTGGCGATAGCGTGGGGCGAATACTCGGCAGCAGGCGTTGAAGACGCTGGCCTGAAGTCGAATCGGGCCCACGTCGGTCCAGCGATTCAGGTCCTCGTCGTCAGTGGTGGCATTGCGTCCGAACAGCGACAGGTAGGTGGTCGGGTGAATGAAGAAGGTGTCCGCCGGGGCCTGGTCCTGCAGGTCGCGCTGCTCGGACGAGGGTGTGAGGTCCGCGTCGTCGGAGGTCCAGGGCAGGGCAGCCCAGTTGGCCGCATCCCCGAAGTCCAGAGGGGCCGTGGAGGTGGCTCGCGTGCCCGGGGCGCAGCCGCTCACGCCGGCGAGCAGGACCAGCAGCGCGGCGCGCCCGCCGGCGCCCAAAATGACGGTGGATCTCATGGGGTGACCTCCGAGCCGTCCGCGAGGGGCTTGACGGCAATGGCCCGAATTATCTCACGGTCGGACAGGGGTTGGGGTCACGCCCAGCTCGATGCGAAATCCGGCGGTCGCCAATCGCTTGTCCTCTTCTTCCAGCTCGGCCTGCGTCAAGGGGTGTCGCCCGAGCCAGCCATCGGGGAAGCGCAACAGGAGACGGTTGTCCTGGACCGATAGAAGAGGGTTGGGCTTGGTCATCGGGGAGCGGTTGCGATGTAGTAGGACGGCCAGGCGCAGCAGTACGCACAGCCTCGTGGCGCAGCCCCGGGTAGGCTGGGCCAGCAGCTCGAATTCGGAGAGGGGGAGCTTGCGCCTATGGCCCCGCACCAGCGCGGCCAGCACCGCCTGCTCCTGGCGCGAGAAGCCGGACAGGTCGGAGTTGGCGATCAGGTAGGCCCCGTGCTTGTGGAACTGGCTGTGGGAGACCGCCAAACCTATCTCGTGCAGCCTGGCGGCCCAGCCGAGCATATCCGCATACTCACTGCCGACCAGCGCCCAGTCCCCGGCCACCTGGCTGAGAAGGGCGCGGGCCGTGGTCTCGACCCGGCGTGCCTGCTGCTCGTCCCCCTTGTAGCGCCGACGCAGGGTCTTGACCGTGCGCTCGCGCACGTCTTCGTGACGGATGCGTCCCAGCATCTCGTAGAGCAGACCCTCGCGCAGGGCCTGGTCCGACACCATCATCTGCTCGATGTTCAGTGCCTTGAATACCGACATGAGCACAGCGACCCCACCTGGGAATACGGGGCGGCGCTCATCGGCCAGCCCGGCCAAGGTCAGCTTGCCCATGTTCCTGGCCGCAATCAGGGCCTTGCGCAGGGCCCTGAGCGCGGTGAAGGTAATTCCTTGGCTGCTCCAGCCGTTGGCAAGGCACACGGCTTCCACCGCCTTGATGGTGCCGGAGCTGCCGACAGCGAGCTGCCAGCCCGCATCGCGGAACTCCGTCTTGACTGGCCGCAGCTCCAGGGCGCAAGCGGTTTCGGCTGCGATCATGGCTCGCTCGTTGAGCTGCCCGGTCGGAAAATACGCCCGGCTGATGCTCACGCAGCCCATGTACAGGCTCTCACGCTCCAGGGGCGTGAAGCCCTCGCCGACGATGAGCTCCGTGCTCCCACCGCCTATGTCCACTACCAGACGCCTCTCGTCCCCCGCGGCCAGCCCGTGCGCGACTCCGAGATAGACGAGGCGCGCCTCTTCGCGCCCGGCGATCACCTCAATGGGGTGGCCCAGCGCACCCGCGGCGGCGCCCAGAAAGCCCTCGCCGTCACGCATCTGGCGCAGGGTGTTGGTGCCAACGGCGCGCACCGTGCCCGGAGGCATGGCTCTCAGTCGCTGGCCGAAGCGCTCCAGGCAGGCCAGCGTGCGCTCGGCCGCCTCCGCGGTCAGGCGCTTGCTTTGGTCCAGCCCGGCTCCCAGACGCACCATCTCCCGCAGCCGGTCGATTACCTGCAGGTCGCCGTTGGCGACCCGGGCTACGATCATGTGGAAGCTGTTGGAGCCGAGATCGACCGCTGCGACCATCTCTGGCATGTTTTGATAGGCCGAATAGCCGAGCATGTCGTCTCCCGGTCGAGGCTGGATCACGGCGGAGGTCCGCCGGGGCATGCTAACAGCAGCCGGCGGCGGTCGCGACGGGCCGACGACGGGCGACCCGGCGGATGTGGCGGTCGAGCCCGAGCGGTCGGATGCGGGCGGGCATTCGGGCCGGGTTGCGTCGGGGAGGGGATGTTCCTGTCTCATGGGCCGGCCAAGATGCCAAGCCAATGTGACACATGTGTTGCCGAAGACCTGCTCGGCATGTCCTCGCGCGAGCTGGGTCAGCGACTAAAGACTGCCGGCTCGTGTGCACGTGGTTGGCGAAACTGGCCTTGTTCTCCGGGCTGAGCCTCTGTCTGAGCCGGTAGGCTGCGGGAAAGACCTCCAGGGAATTGGCAGCGAAGAAGCTGGCCCTGGGTATCATGGGTGCAGGGTCATGCTCGGCACGAGGCGCAGGCTCCGATTCGAGAAGGACTTGGCGGAGTCTAACCAGTCGTTCCTGACCAAACCAGTGTTGCAGCGGGGGCATATGATCCTAGAAACGGCAGTCGACCGCTTCGTGCACCTGGCAAATCATGGATTCGCTGGCGTTTTGGAAGCCTATGAGACTCTCCTGCTGGGAGAGGGCCGCTACGACCACCAGGGCACGCACGGCGCGGCGCCTGACCGCGTTACAGCTCGTTGGAAAAAGCGCCGGGAGCGAATTTTTCGCGTAAGCCTCGTGCTCGAGTGGTCGCGTCGATTCACTGGATCGACAGGTCCACTCCAGGATCACCAGCTCTATGCCGCCCCGAGCCAGTCGCTCCGGCTCTTCGACGGGATCGATGGCGGTCTCCAGCGCCAATACGAATCGTTGGAAATAGCTCGCCAGCAAAGGTCCGAGGCGCTCGCCGTCGTCGATCAACAGCAGCCGGTGCCCGTGCGTGCTCATAACCTTGATTCACTACCGCTCGCAAAGGCGCGGAGGCGCGGTGGCGCTCGCCGAACGGCCCGGCGGGCTCGGGCTCTGCATGGCGGCTACCGCGCTGATCATGCCGACGCCGGCCAAGGTGCCCATCAAGACTTTGGTCGATCTGCTTACGCTCATGGCTCTGTCCTCGGGTTGTCTCACACTGTGGGAGCCATGGTAAGGGGGCGGACCGGGGCGTTCCTTTCGCCCCGGTAACGCTTTGTAACGGAATGAGAAGCGGTTAGCGATTAGCCACTGGCTGTTTGCCTTCACACTTCAAACTTCAAACTTCAATCACCTTCCCAGGTAGACCATGCGCACGTTGGTCGCCACCAGGCTGTCGTCCTTTTGCTCGCTCTCCTTGAGGTAGAACTCGACGATGGTCTCGCGGTTGAGCAGGTCCTCCTGGGTGACGTCGTCGGCCAGCTCGTGGACGTGGCAGAAAGCGCTGTTGTAAGGGGAGTCGGGCTCGCGCGGGTCGGTCACCCAAAGGTCCGGAGACTGGCAATTGTTTTTGATGAAGCGCAGGAAGCCAAAGCCCTTATCCATGAACCACTTGGTGCAGACCCCTCGCACACAGGAGCCGGCGGCGCCCCACTGATTTCGGGGCTCGTAGGAGAAGGGCAGCAGGTCGGGGATCAGAAACCCCGAGTAGAAGCCGTCCACCTGGCGGCGCAGCTGGGCCGAGACGTTCTTGAAGCCCAGCAGCTCCACCCGGCAGCCGCGGTTCTGCAAGGCGGTGACCACCTGCAGGAAGTCCCCGTCGCCGGTCACCAGGAGTATCTGGTCCAGGTTGTCGGCCTGAAGCATAGCGTCTACTGCCATGTCCAGATCGGCATTGGCCTTGGTGGTGACATTGCCCTCCTCGTCCACATAGCGACGTACGATCTTGGTGGTGATCTTCCAGCCGAACTCGCGCACCATCTGCTGGAAGGAGCGGGAGCGCTCAGCGTATTCGGTGTCTTCCCGCGCACGCTCCTGGTCGTAGGTGATGTAGGTGTTGAGACGCAGCAGCTTGCCGCCGTCACGTGCGGCGAAGCGCCTGAGCACGTCGTAGCGCATCTGGTATCCGCCGTTGTAGCGGATATTCTCGGCATCGACGAAGACGCCGACCTTGATTTGTGCTCCCAAGGATTGCCCTCCTGATTTGAATTGAAAGACCCATAGCCAACCGAGCGCCAGTATACGCTTTGCCCAATAAAAAGAAGGCTCGATCACGGGAACGATTGGGCCTTCGAGCCTCGAATTGTGGACGACTATCGGTTCGCGCGGTTGGCGACCAGGTCTTCAACCACGGCCGGATCGGCCAGGGTGGAGGTGTCGCCGATCTGATCCGCCTCGTTGGCGGCGATCTTGCGCAAGATGCGGCGCATGATCTTGCCCGAGCGGGTCTTGGGCAGGCCTGGGGCCCACTGGATCAGGTCCACGGTGGCGATGGGACCTATCTCACCGCGCACCAAGGCCACCAGGTCTTTCTTGAGATCATCGGTGGGCTCCACGCTGACCATCAGGGTGACATAGGCATAGATACCCTGGCCTTTGATGTCGTGGGGGAAGCCGACTACCGCGGCCTCGGCCACGTGGGGATGCAGCACCAGGGCCGACTCGATCTCGGCGGTGCCCAGGCGGTGGCCGGAGACGTTGAGCACGTCGTCGATGCGCCCGGTGATCCAGTAATAGCCGTCCTCGTCGCGTCTCGCGCCGTCACCCGTGAAGTACGAGCCGGGGTATTGCTTGAAATAGGTGTCGACGAAGCGTTGATGGTCGCCGAACACGGTGCGCATCTGGGCCGGCCAGGGCTGGGAAATGACCAGGGCGCCCGAGGCCGCGCCCTCCAAGAGCTGGCCGGTAGCGGCATCCACCAGGGCGGGCTTGACGCCGAAGAACGGCTTGGTGGCGGAGCCCGGCTTGAGGTCTGTGGCGCCGGGCAGGGGGGTGATCAGGTGCCCGCCGGTCTCGGTCTGCCACCAGGTGTCGACGATCGGGCAGCGCCCGCCACCGACCACGTGGTAATACCATTCCCAGGCCTCCGGGTTGATCGGCTCGCCCACGGTACCGAGCAGACGCAAGGAGCTGCGGGAGGTCTTCCTGACCGGCTCGTCACCGGCGCGCATCAAGGCTCGGAGAGCGGTGGGGGCCGTGTAGAAGGTGCGCACCTGGTGTTTGTCCACCACCTGCCAGAAGCGGGACATGTCCGGGTAGTTGGGCACGCCCTCGAACATCAGGCTGATGCCACCGTTGGCCAGGGGACCATAGACGATGTAGGTGTGGCCTGTGACCCAGCCTACGTCGGCGGTGCACCAGTAGACCTCGCCTTCGCGATAGTCGAAGGTGTACATGTGGGTCATGGCGGCGAACACTAGATAGCCGCCTGTTGTGTGCAGAACCCCCTTGGGCTTGCCCGTGGAGCCGGAGGTATAGAGGATGAACAGGGGGTCTTCGGCGTCTATCTCCTCCGGGGGGCAGTCGGCGGAGGCCTCGGCCATGGCCTCGTGGTACCAGACATCACGGTCTTGGGTCCAAGCGACCTCTCCGCCGGTGCGCCGGACCACCACCACGGTCGAGACGTTGGGGCACTCTTGCAAGGCCGTATCCGTGTTCTTCTTGAGCGGGACATGCTTGCCGGCGCGCACGCCGTAGTCGGCGGTGATCACTGTGTGGCAGTCGGAATCCAGGATGCGGTCGCGCAGGCTGTCCGGCGAGAAGCCCCCGAACACCACCGAATGAATGGCGCCGATGCGGGCGCAGGCCAGCATGGCCACGGCCGCCTCCGGGATCATGGGCATGTAGATGCTGACCCGGTCGCCCTTGTTGACGCCGTGGGCCTTGAGCACGTTGGCCAGCTTACATACCTCGGCGTGCAGCTCGCGGTAGCTGATGTGCTTGTCCTCGTCCGGGTCGTCACCCTCCCAGATGATGGCTGTCTGATCGCCCCGGGTCTCCAGATGGCGGTCCAGGCAGTTGTAGGCGACATTGAGCTTGCCGCCCGCGAACCACTTGATGAACAGATTGGCCGGATCGAAGCTGTAGTCCATTACCTTGCCGTTCCATGTCTCGGTCCAGGTGACGAAGCGCTCGGCCTGCTCCGCCCAGAAGCCCTCCGGATCTTCCAGAGACTGCCGGTACAGGGCCTCGTATCGGGCTGCGTCGATATGGGCCTTGTCGGCGACCTCAGGGGGGACGGGGTAGAGCTTTTCGGACATGATCTTCTCCTTCCTCGGCATTCTTGTAGTGGCCGCATTGTTCGGCCTGCCTGGGCCCGTGTCAACGCGACGAGCGCTTGAACCTAAGAGGCGGCAGTTGGACGGCCGCAAGGGTGCGTGCGGCGTGGTGTCTGGCAAGGCTGCGAAAACGCCTTTGTGCTCGCCTCAGAGCCTCGCGGAGCACCCTGACGCTTGGGCTCGGGGGTTGGGGGCGACGACCCTCTGGATGATCCAAAAAGAAAGGGGAGGTCTTTGCCTCCCCAATGGGCCACAAACATGTGTCCGGCGTTGCGTTGCATGCTCGGCCCGTAGCCACTCGGCCTTGCTCCCGCTCGCATATCCAGCGATTGCAGCTCGGCCACCAAGCCCGTCCGCCTTGTCTGGGCAGGATCTCTGTCGAGCTTCGAAGCGAGATTCGTGCCGTTTCAAAAATTATTTTAATATCAATAGAATAGCAGGATACTCGGCGTTTCGGTGCCGTGTCATCTGCTACGCAAGGTAACGACGTGCCGTTACCTTGTGTAACTCAGCCGGTCAAGAAGTCCTTCAGGCGCCCCCGCCGATTGGGTGCGATCTCGCCGGCAAGCGCCAGGAACGGCTCGGCGGTGCACAGGGCGTCGCTCAGGGCATGGTCCTGGTCGGAGTCGCAGGTCTGCTCGCGCCGTGTCTGGGAGCCCCAGGCCAGCCAGGCATAGGGCACGGGGGGCGGGCCAAGCTGCTGCTCGGCCATGGCGATGGGCCGAGCGGTGAGGGCGTCGGTGATGCAGGCGAGTCATGGTCATCAGTGCCTCTACGGCCAAGGCCCTCCGGTCGACCGTCTCGGGCTGTCCGGAGTTGCTGAGATTGTTGCCGACTGTCTGGGCCGGGCGGTCCAGGGCGTGGCGCAAATGCTCGCGTAGCGAGCCGCTGAACCTGGAAACCGCAGTTGGACGGCCGCCAGGCGCTGCGCCGTGCGTGCCCTGGTGGTCGTAGCGCCGCTCACCTCGCGGGTGAGTCCGAGATTTCTCAATACCCATCAGCAAAACAATCACTTGCCAGCCACTCGAAGCGGTCAACTGCGGTTTCTAGGTTGAAGGACGCAATTTGGGCGTTGCAGCTGCGATCGCCGAAATGACTGGGTCTGTCCGCTGACTCCAGCGTGAGATCCGGAAAGTTGGCGCGAACGTCTTGCTCGGTGGCGGCCCCCTGCAGCTTGGCAGAGGGGATGTCCATGGTCGCGGGGTCGCCGATCAGGGCCAGCAGTAGCTGGTCGGTGCGCCGCCGCCCGTCCTCGGCGAGCAGCAGCGAGACGAAGGGGCGATGACCACGACCAGGGCAAGCAGGCGAAGGTAGAGAGTATTCAGGCTCATCAGGGTCTCGCGGGCGCTGGGGCTCAAGGACCCTTGGGCCTTCGCGGGATGCCCAAGCGTTGGCGCCGCTCCCATAGGGTCTTGCGGCTGATGCCCAGGCGCCGGGCCAGCTCCGTCTCCGTCAGCCTGTCCTGGTGCTCTCGGACGAAGCGGCGGAAATAGTCCTCGAGGGACAGGTCCTGGGACGCTCCGCCGGCCGGGTCGGAGCCGGGGTCGGCATGGTCGATGGCGAGCAGCTCGGGGGTGATCCGATCGTCCTCGCAGAGGATCACTGCGCGCTCTATGGCATTCTCCAGCTCGCGAACATTGCCGGGCCAAGGATACCCGCTGATCGCTTGCAAGGCACTCGGGGCCAGCGCCAATCGCGGTCGGTTGAGTCGGCGACAGACCTTCTCCAACAGGAAGTGTGAGAGCTCGAGCAGATCCTTGCCCCGGGCTCGCACGGGCGGCAAGGTCAGCTCCACCACCCTGAGCCGGAAATACAGATCGCTTCGGAACAGACTGTCCTGGACAAGCTGCTTGAGATCCCGGTGGGTGGCGGCGACAAGCCGTACGTCGATATGGCGGACCTGTCCGGAGCCCACCCGGCGGACCTCACCGTCTTGCAGCACCCGAAGCAGCTGGGCCTGGGCCGGCAGGGGCAGCTCGCCGATCTCATCCAGAAACAGGGTGCCTCCGCCGGCACTCTCTACCAGGCCCGGGCGGTCACGATCCGCCCCGGTGAAGGCTCCTCGCTCGTGTCCGAACAGCTCGGACTCTACCAGGGTGTCCGGGATGGATGCGCAGTTGACGGCCACGATGGGGGCATCGCTGCGGGGGCTGCGGGCGTGGATGGCCCGGGCCACCAGCTCTTTGCCGGTACCCGATTCGCCCAGGATCAGCACGGTGGAATCCGTGGGCGCCACCTTGTCGATCCCGTGGAACACCTCGTGCATGGCGGGACATCGCCCGATCATTCCCTCCACCGGGTAGGTGCGGTCGATCTCGGACTTCAGCGCGGTCTTCTGTCGCTCGCCACGCTGCTGCTTGAGGGTGCGCTCCACCAGCAGCACCAGCTCCTCGTGGTCGAAGGGCTTGGCGATGTAGTCCACCGCGCCGAGCTTCATGGATTCCACTGCCGAGCGCACGCTCGCATAGCTGGTCATCACCAGCACCGGCACGCCTGGGGCCTTGCCCAGCACCGCGGTGCCCGGCTTGCCGGGCAGGCGCAGGTCGGCGATGATCAGGTCGAGATCCCCGAGGTCCTGCTCCGAGACGGCCTGCTCCACCGAGCCCGCCTCGCAGACGCTGTAGCCGCGCCGCTCCAGCAGGCGGCGCAGGGCGCCACGGATCACTGGCTCGTCTTCAATGATCAGTATCTTGCTCATTGTCCAGTCGTCCCCGCCGATCGGGCAGACGGATCACCACGCGGGTTCCCACGCCTGGCTGAGAGTCGATCTCCAGGCTTCCGTCGTGCTCTTCGATGATGCGATAGGCCAGGGGCAGGCCCAGGCCCGTGCCCTCTCCCGGCTGCTTGGTGGTGAAGAAGGGAACCAACACCTCGTCTCTGATCTCCTCGGGGATGCCTTCGCCCTGGTCGAGCACCTCGATGCGCACCCCGCTCGCCTCGGCCAGGGCGATGATCTCGACCCGATCGCCCTGCTTGGAGGCATCGCAGGCGTTGGTGAAGAGGTTGACCAGCACCTGGGCGATGCGCTGACGGTCCCCGAAGACCTTCAGCCCCCCCGGGCAGCTCAGGGAGCAGTCCACGCGTTTGGCCTCCCGGGTCAGGCGCACCAGGCGCATGGCGTCCTCGATCACGGGTAGCAGGTCGAACTCGCGCCGCTCCCCGGACACCATGCCGCTGTGGCTGAAGCCCATGAGCGAGCGCACTATGCCCGAGATGCGCCGGGTCTGGCCCAGGATCTCGTCCAGGGTGTCGCGCACCTGGGTATCCTCGGTCTCTTCGCGCAGGTTCTGGGCGAGGGAGGCGATGCCGGTGACCGGGTTGCCGATCTCGTGGGCTACTCCCGCGGCGAGACGACCGACCGAAGCTAGGCGGTCGGTGTGGGCCAGCTCCGCCTCCAGGTTTTCCAGGCTGGTCAGGTCCTCCAGCAGTATGACCGTGCCTGTGCGCGAGATCGACTCCTCGGCCGGGAGCATCGGGTCGAAGGTGTCGGCCTTGTGGAAATTGAACCAGTGGAGGCGGGGCCCCAGCCGCAGCTCCATGTGGTGGACATGCTGGTCCTGGGACAAGGCGAAGCCTGCCAATGTCTCGCCCCAGGGGGCGGGCAGCGCGGCAAGACGGCGTCCGAGGGTGCTTGGGGTATCCAGCCCGGTCATCACCTCCATGGCCAGGTTCCAGGTGAGCACCGTCTGCTCGGGATCGATGGTGCACACGCCCAGCGGCAGGTCGAGCAGAATCTGGCGGTGATAGCGGCGCAGATTGTCCAAGGCGGCGCTCAGTCCCTGCAGCCGGGAATGGGAGTCCTCAAGGCGGTCCTCTATGTAGCGCATGGAGTCGGCCAAGGCGGTCTTGGAGTGGGCGTCCAGGACCAGACGCCGGTTGACGATCATGTGAGACATCTGGGGGCCGATCAGGCCCGACAGGTTTCGCTCGATGCGCTCGCGCAACCGGCGAAGCTCCGAAGGACGGGTCTCGCTCTCGGACATGCCGAGATCGCCCAAGGCCTGTTGGACCTCTCTCTCGGCCGTGCGGGCACCGATGATCTCGGCCAGTGCATCCGTGAACTCCCGGGTGGCGCGGGCCGAGACCACCCCGGTGGGCGGGTTGAATGCCTCGGTACGGCAGGCCTTGGCCGCGTCCTGCTCCGCGGGCGACTGGCAGGTGAATAGCGATAGTGCCACGAATAGACCGCCGTTCACCGTCAGAGACCAGAAGGTGGCGGGCCCCCAGTGGTCAAGGCCGGACTCTCCGGCCAATGCGCTCAGATCCGGTCCCGTCGGGATGAAGCCCGAGGAGGCAAGCAGGGGTGCCAGCAGGGTCAGGCCCCAGACCAGCATGCCGCCGAGCAGCCCGGCAATGAAGCCGATGCGGTTGGCGCGCGGCCAGTAGAGCACCCCCAGGATGCCCGGAAGGAACTGGACGACGGCGACGAACGAGATGAGCCCCAGCTGGACCAGGCCTTGGTTGTGCACCACCAGGTCGTAGAAGGCGTAGCCCGCCAGAATGATGACCGTTATCAACAGACGCCGGCCCCACAGCAGCCAGCTGTAGAGATCCAAGCGGGGGTCCGGATAGCTGGCCGGCAACAGCAGGTGATTGAGGCTCATGGCGGAGAGGGCCAGGGTGCTGACGATGACCATGGCGCTGGCCGCCGAGACCCCGCCCAGAAAGGCCAGCACAGGTAGCCAGGGTGGACTCTGGTGCAAGGTGATTCCGAGCACGTAATAGTCGGCGCTCATGTCCAGAGCCAGGTGTGAGCCGGCCCAGAGGATGGGAGGTACGGCCAGATTGAGCAGCAGCAGGAAGAGCGGGAAGCCCCAGCTCGCCGTGCCCAGGGCGCTCGGATCGGCGTTCTCGGTGAAGGCCATGTGAAACTGGCGCGGCAGCAGAAAGGCGGCGGCGAAGGCCAGGAACAACAGGGTGACCCAGGGCCCCTCGCGGACCGGCTCGTAGAGTGCCTCGATGGCTTGAGGATGCTCTGCCAGCCATAGATTCAGGTCGCCCGGACCCGAAAAGACGCCGAATACCGCGAATAGGCCCACCGTGAGCAGGGCGATCAGCTTGACCAGAGACTCGAAGGCGATGGCCACTACCAGGCCGCGGTGTCTCTCGCGGGGCGCGATGTGGCGAGCGCCAAACAGGATGGCGAACAGGATCAGAATGGCGCAAAAGCCCAGCGCGAGCACCCGAGGCGTCGCCTGCTGGGTGAGCACCTGCAGGGATTCGGTCACCGCCCGTATCTGCAGCGCGATGTAAGGCAGGGAGCCGATCAGCATGAACAGGGTGACCAGCACACCGACAGTCTGGCTGCGAAAGCGGAAGGCGAACAGGTCCGCCAGGGAGATGAGCTGGTACTCCCGGGTCAGCTTGAGCAAGGGTCTGAGGAGCAACGGGCTCATCAGAAAGGCCAGGGTCACTCCCAGGTAAATGGTGAGGAATTGGAAGCCGTGGGAGCGGGCGAAGCCGACGCTGCCGTAATAGCTCCAAGAGCTGGCGTAGACACCCAGGGAGAGCACATAGACCACCGGGCGGTTGGTCCAGCGCTCGGGGATCCAGCCTCGGTCCGCGGCGTAGGCGATCAGGAACAGCAGGGCCAGATAGCCGACCACCGCCCCGAACAGCACCGGCAGCTCAAGGGTCATACCGCCCTCGGCGGTGCTGTACCCAGGCGCCAAGGGCAATCAGCAGTGCCCAGATCAGGTAGGGCATACACCAGGGGCCGTCCAGGTCGGCCCACCAGAGCAGGAGGGGCGGGCTGAGCAAGAGCAGGGCGAAGAGACCCAACAGCACGACGAAGTCCAGCTTGCGGTCAGACTCGGTGTCGGAGGAGCGGGGCATATTCTCGAGGCTAGCACTCGTTACGGATGGTAACAATGCGGGCAACCCCGGGTCTGCGGACTCCCAGTGCCCGGCCTGGGCTATGATGAGGAGGCCAGGTCCAAAAGGGTACAGGAGAGAGCAATGAATCCCGAAAAGGTGGTATTCGGCTTCTTCATCGTGTTGGCGCTGACCCTGAACTTCGGCTTCTTCGTCGGCGAGATGGACAATCCCGCCCATCACCATGTCTACGAGCTGTTCGCGGTGGTGATCGTCAACCTGATCGCCACGGTGCTTAAGTTCGGCGACCGGACCCAGATGGGTGCGGTGCTCCTGGCCACCAGCCTGGTGGCAGTGCTCCAGCTGCTGGTCGCAGCGGTGGTCTGGACGCTCGCCGTGCACGCCAGCGATGACGGCATGACCCCCACGGCGATGGCGAGCATCGTCTCCCTGTCCGGAGGTGCCATGCTGGCCAATGTCGTCTCGGTGGTGCTGTTGGTGATCGAGACGGTCATGCTCAAGCGCTGAGCATGGAGAACATCTTCTTCATTGTGTTTCGGCGCATGCGTGCGCCCTTGCTGTCGCTGATCGGCGCCTACGCGGTGGCGGTGCTCGGGCTGGTGCTGATCCCCGGACAGGATGCGGCGGGCAATCCCTGGCACATGGACTTCTTCCATGCCTTCTATTTCGTCAGCTACACCGCCACCACCATCGGCTTCGGAGAGATCCCCTATCCCCTGACCGATGCTCAACGTCTCTGGGTGGTCTTGACCCTGTACCTGAGCGTGGTGGTCTGGGTCTACGCCATAGGTACCCTGGTGGCCCTGTTCCAGGACACCACCTTCAAGATGGCGGTGACAGAGCGCCGCTTCGCCCGGCGCATCCGTCGCATGGCCCAGCGCTTCTATCTGATCTGCGGCTACGGAGAGACCGGCGGCGCCTTGGTCCAGGCGCTGACCGATCGGGATCAGAGCGCCGTGGTGGTGGAGATCCGACCGGAGCGGGTCAGCCATCTGCGCCTGGAGAACCTGCGCCAGCATGTGCCTGCCCTGTGCGGGGATGCAGGACGGCCCCTGCACCTGCTCGAGGCCGGACTCAAGCATCCCAAGTGTGCCGGGGTGGCGGCGCTGACCAATCTCAACGAGGTCAATCTCAAGATCGCGATCACCGCCAAGCTGTTGCACGGGGACACTCCCGTGATCTGCCGTGCCGACTCCCATGACGTGGAGGCGAACATGGCCTCCTTCGGTACCGACTACATCATCGACCCCTTCGACACCTTTGCCGCCCACTTGGCCATGGCCTTTCAGACCCCGGGCCTGCACCTGCTGCACGAATGGCTCACCCGGCTGCCTGGCGAGGACTTGCCCGAGCCGGTGAATCCACCCCGCGACGGACTCTGGCTGGTGTGTGGCTACGGGCGCTTCGGCAAGGCCGTGCACCAGCGGCTCGTCGCCCAGGGGATGGAGACCCGGGTGATCGAGGCCACTCCCGAGAGCACGGGCGTGCCCGAGGTCGGCTGCGTGGTGGGGCGAGGCACCGAGGGGAAGACCCTGAGGGAGGCGGAGATCGAGCGGGCCGTGGGCCTGGTGGCCGGCACCGACAACGATGTGAACAACCTGTCGATGGTCATGACCGCGCAGGACCTCAATCCAGCCCTGTTCCTGGTGCTGCGCCAGAATCTCAAGGACAACCGGCCGATCATTGACGCGGTGAAGGCCGACATGGTGATGCACCCCCCCACCATCATCGCCGACAAGATCCGGGTGCTGCTCGCCACCCCCTTGCTCCACGAGCTGGAGCAGCTGGCCGCCTACCAGCCCAACAGCTGGGCCTGCGAGCTGCTCAGCCGGGTCACGGCCCTGGTCACGACCCGGGTGCCGGCGGTCTGGGAGGTGGCGGTGGATGCCCAGGGGGCCTATGCCATCGCCGAGGTGCTGGCCGGCGGGGGCAGGGTGCTGCTCTCCCACGTGCTCACCGATCCACTGGAGCGTACCAAGCCCTTGGCGGCGCTGGCACTGCTACTGGTGCGTCCCGGGGAGCGGGTGCTGGTGCCCGAGGAGGATACGGCGTTGAGGCCGGGTGACCGAATTCTCTTCTGCGGTAGACACCATGTGCGCGATCGCATGGCCTGGACCCTGCAGAACTGCAGCTCACTCAGCTATATCCTGACCGGGGCGCATCGGCCCCAGGGCCATGTCTGGCGCTGGCTCTCTCCAGGGCGCCGCTCCCAGGCCGGGTAGTGGACGCAGCCCTGGCGGCCGCGGCATAGGCCCGGTAGATTAAACCTAGATCGACTCCGGCCTCAATCCGCGAGGGACATACTGATGCACCCTATCCTGCAACACCTGCGACGGGATCACACCCGGCTGTTACAGCTGTTGGACCTTCTGGGGCGGCAGCTGGACCTGTTCCATGGGGGTGCCGAGCCCGAGCTGGACCTGTTGATCGACCTGCTCGACTACCTGGAGAACTACGCCGACTGCGTCCATCACAAGTCGGAGGACAGGATCTTCGATCTCTATCTGACAGAGCATCGGAAAGAGAAGGCGCTCATCGAGGAGGTAATGGGCCAGCACAAGACCCTGGTGGAGATGACCCGTCGCTTTCGCCATGCCCTGGAGGGCGTGGTGCAGGGAGCCGTTCAGCGCCGGGAGGAGGTCGAAGGCCTCGGTCGGAACTATCTCACCCTCCAGCGCCGCCACCTGGACCTGGAGGAAGACGAGATCTTCCCCCTGGTCGACCAGGCTCTGACCGACGCCCAGCTCGACGCTTTGGAGCCGGACCTGCCCGATAGCTCCGACCCCCTGTTCGACCAGCGGGTCAAGGAGCGCTATGTCATGCTCTTTCGCTACCTGTCCGGCTTCTGACGAGCTGCGGCGGGAGCGGGGTCCGGAAGGGACTCTCGCAGAGCCGCAGAGCGCGCAGAGAACGCCGATCAAGATCCGTGCGCAACGGGTATGCTAACCGACATCCTACGGGCCTCCGCGTGCTCTGCGGCCCCTCGAGAGATCATTGATCCGAAGGAATGTCGGGTTGGCAGACGGCGCCAGCCCGACCTACGGCGGTCTTTCGGCGAAACGCCGAAGTGTCGCGTCCTCCCCCACGTGTGGGGGAGGGTCCGGGAGGGGGAGTTGCTCGATCCCCGCACAGGTGCTAGATACTGTATATATCTACAGTATCTTGTGCTGCCATCATGTTCGATCCGACCCCGGGCTATGCCGAGCTGCATTGCCTGTCCAACTTCACCTTTCTGACCGGGGCCTCTCATCCCGAGGAGCTGGCGCGTCGGGGCCATGAGCAGGGCTATGCGGCCCTGGCGCTGACCGACGAGTGCTCCTTGGCCGGCGTGGTGCGAGCCCACGGGGAGGCCAAGGCCTGCGGTCTGAAGCTGATCGTCGGCAGCGAGATCCGGCTCTACGAGGGGCCTCGCCTGGTGCTGCTGGCCGCGGACCGGGACGGCTACGGCGACTTGTGCGAGCTGATTACCCGGGGGCGGCGGCGCGCGGACAAGGGGTCTTATCGGCTGGAGCGCTCGGACCTGGCATCGGGCCTGGAGGGTTGTCTGGTCCTCTGGCTCCCGGACGAAGGGGACGATCCGGGGACGGGGCCGTGGCTGGCGGAGTGTTTCCCCGGGCGGGTCTGGATCGGGGTGGAGCTGCACCGCAACGGCCGGGATCTGGCTCGCCTGGCGGCCCTGGAGGACCTGGGCGCAAGCTGCGGTGTCTCCTTGGTGGCGGCCGGGGGGGTCTTGATGCATGCACGGGGACGCCGGCCGCTGCAGGACACCCTGACCGCCATTCGCCTCGGCCTGCCCCTGGCCCGGGTGGGCCATGCCCTGCAGCCCAACGGCGAGCGGCACCTGCGGGCCCGTGCGGACCTGGCCGGGCTGTATCCACCCCGGCTGTTGGCCGAGACCCTGAAGATTGCCGCGCGCTGCCGCTTCTCCCTGGACCAGCTGAGCTATGAGTACCCCGTAGAAGGAGCACCGGCGGGTCTGAGCCCCTCGGCCTGGCTGCGAGAGCTGACCGAGCAGGGACTGCGCCGTCGCTGGCCCGGGGGCGAGCCCGCCAAGGTGCGCGAGCTGGTGGAGCACGAGCTGGGACTGATCGCCGAGCTGGGCTACGAGCCCTATTTTCTCACCGTCCACGACATCGTCGGCTTCGCCCGTTCCCGGGGCATCCTCTGCCAGGGGCGGGGCTCGGCGGCCAACTCGGCGGTCTGCTATGCGCTGGGGATCACCGAGGTGGACCCCGCGCGCATGGAGCTGCTGTTCGAGCGCTTCATCTCGCGGGAGCGCAACGAGCCTCCCGATATCGACGTGGACTTCGAGCACCAGCGCCGGGAGGAGGTGATCCAGTACATCTATGCCAAGTACGGCCGGGAGCGCGCCGCCTTGGCGGCCACGGTGATCAGCTACCGACCCAAGAGCGCGGTGCGCGACGTGGGTAAGGCCTTGGGCTTGGACCTGGACCAGGTGGACCGGCTGGCAGGGAGCTTCACCTGGTGGGACGGGCGGGCGATCTCGCCGGAGCGGGTGCGCGAGGCGGGATTCGATCCGGACAATCCCCTGCTGCTGCGGGTGTTGCTGCTGACTCAGGCGATCCTCGGCTTCCCGCGCCATCTCTCCCAGCATGTCGGCGGCTTCGTCATCTCTCGGGGCCCGCTCTCGCGTCTGGTGCCCATCGAGGATGCGGCCATGGCCGAGCGCACGGTGATCCAGTGGGATAAGGACGATCTGTCCGCCCTGGGCCTGCTGAAGGTGGACTGCCTCGCCCTGGGCGTGCTCTCGGCGATCCGCCGGGCCTTCGATCTGGTCAATGCCTATCGGGGCTGGGAGGCGGGAGAGTGCAGGGGAGAGACCCCCGGGCTGGGCAATCCGCTGGGGCTGCAAAACGTCCCGCCCGAAGACCCCGCCGTCTACGAGATGATCCAGCATGGAGATACGGTGGGGGTGTTCCAGGTCGAGTCCCGAGCCCAGATGGCCATGCTGCCGCGGCTGCGCCCCGCCTGCTTCTATGACCTTGTCATCGAGGTGGCCATAGTGCGCCCGGGTCCCATCCAGGGCGACATGGTTCATCCCTACCTCAAGCGCCGGCAGGGCCTGGAACCGGTCACCTATCCGTCCGAGGCGGTCCGGCAGGTGCTGGGGCGCACCCTGGGGGTGCCCATCTTCCAGGAACAGGTGATCAAAGTGGCCATGGTGGCGGCGGGCTTCTCGCCGGGCGAGGCCGACCGGCTGCGGCGCTCCATTGCCGCCTGGCGCCGTCGGGGCACCCTGGAGCAGTTCGAGCAGCGGCTGATCGAGGGCATGGTGGAGCGAGGCTACGAGGTCGACTTCGCCCAGCGGATCTACCGCCAGATCCTCGGTTTCGGGGAATACGGGTTTCCCGAGTCCCATGCTGCCAGCTTCGCCCTGCTGGTCTATGTGTCCGCCTGGCTCAAGCGCCACGAGCCCGCGGCCTTCTTCGCGGCCGTCCTCAACAGCCAGCCCATGGGCTTCTACGCCCCCGCACAGCTGGTACAGGCGGCGCGCCGTGCGGGGGTGGAGGTGCGCGCAGTGGATGTGGCCCACAGCGACTGGGACTGCACCCTGGAGGACTTCAGGCAGGGCGATGTTTCCGTCCCCGCCCTGCGCCTGGGGCTGCGCATGGTCAAGGGCCTGTCAGCGGCGGGGGCGGGGCGGCTGGTGTCGGCCCGTGCCCAGGGGGTCTTTCGGGACCTGGACCAGCTCGCCCGATGCGCGGGGCTGCATCGAGGCGACCTGGAGGCCCTGGCTGCCGCGGATGCCCTGCGGGGTCTGGCGGGCGACCGCCATCGCGCCGTCTGGCAGGTGGTCGGGGTACAGGCCCCGCTGCCCCTGTTCGACCAGGAAGAAGGGGCCGAGCCGACTGGCCCAGCCGCATCACACCCCGCAACCTCTGCGCCTCTGTGCCTCTGCGGTTCAGATTCTTTCGATGAAACAGGCCCCGCTCTGCCACGGCCGACCGAGGGTCAGGAGATACTCGCCGACTATGCGAGCCTGGGCCTGACCCTGAGACGCCATCCCCTGGCCTTGCTGCGCGCCCAGCTGCAGAGGCGGGGTCTGATCCCCGCCGAGGCCTTATGGCGCTATGGCCACGGTGACTGGGTGTGCACTGGCGGCCTGGTGATCAACCGCCAGCGGCCCTCCTCGGCCAACAGCGTGACCTTCGTGACCTTGGAGGACGAGACGGGGCAGATCAATCTGATCATCTGGAAGCGTCTGGCGGAGCGGCAGCGCCTGACCATGCTGCGCGCGCGCCTACTCGGCGTGGTCGGGCAGGTGCAGCGCGAGGGCGAGGTGCTGCACCTGATCGCCAAGCGGCTGCTGGACTATTCGGCGCTGCTTGGGCGACTGCCGACGCGGAGCCGGGATTTTCGCTAGGGATATCCCCGATACCGGCCATGTCTTGTCTCTGTCAAACTGACAATCTGCCATTTGTGGCGGACCGGCGGCAGCTTCTTCGGTCTTCTCAGGGGGAAATCCAAGGAGGATTCCCGTCTATCTTCAGCTATATTGGCCCCTGGATACCGCCCGGATTTCGAGGGTCCAGCGGACAGGGATCGGCTTTGTCACTCGATCTTCCGGCATGATTCGGTCTGGACCCTGCCGGGCCAATTCCCGTCGCGCTCGGTGCGTGGGGGTCCGATCACGGGAGCTTGCCAACGGGTACGAAGCTTGCGTGATGCTGCCGAAACAGTCAGGCATCTAAACTAAGGCAGGAGGCACGGGCGGCAACAACGACAAAATTTTCCTGACATCGAGGAGGATCGAGACATGGCTCACGTGGTAGTCCTGGGTGCCGGAAACGGCGGAATGTCTTGCGCATACGAGCTTCGCGACGAGCTCGGCAAGGAGCATGAGATCACGGTCATCAACGAGCGTGCCTATTTCCAGTTCGTCCCGTCCAACCCCTGGGTGGCGGTCGGCTGGCGGGATCGCAACAGCATCACCTTCCCGATTCGTCCGTACCTGGAGCGCAAGGGCATTAATTTCATCGACCAGCGCTGCGACAGGATCGATGCCCAGAACAACACCCTGACCCTGGCCAACGGAAAGACGGCCAAGTACGAATATCTGATCCTAGCCACTGGCCCGCGGCTTGCCTTCGAAGAGGTGGAAGGAGCCGGCCCCGACAACAATACCCACTCGGTGTGTACCATCGACCACGCCGAGAAGGCCTACGAAGATTATCAGGAGTTTCTCAAGGACCCCGGGCAGGTGATCATCGGCGCCATGCCCTTCGCCTCGTGTTTCGGTCCGGCCTACGAGTATGCCTTCATCCTCGATGCCGATCTGCGCAAGCGCAAGATGCGCGATAGGGTGCCGATCACCTTTGTGACTTCCGAGCCCTATATCGGCCATCTCGGCCTGGGTGGCGTGGGCGACTCCAAGGGCATGTTGGAGTCGGAGATGCGCAACCATCACCTGAACTGGATCACCAACGCCAAGGTGACCAAGGTCGAGGCGGGCAAAATGTTCGTCGAGCAGTACGACGACCAGGGTCAGAAGGTCAAGGACCATGAGATCGCCTTCAAGTACTCGATGATGCTCCCGGCCTTCAAGGGTGTGGACGCCTTGTCCAGCGTGGAGGGACTGTGCAACCCCCGCGGCTTCGTGTTCGTCGACGAGTACCAGCGCAATCCCAAGTACCCCAACATCTACTCCGCCGGGGTGTGTATCGCCATTCCGCCGGTCGAGGCGACCCCTGTGCCGACCGGTGCCCCCAAGACCGGCTACATGATCGAGTCCATGGTCACCGCTATCGTCCACAACATCGCCAGTGATCTGGCCGGACGCGAGCTGGACACCAAGGCGACCTGGAACGCCATCTGTCTGGAGGACATGGGCGATACGGGTGCCGCTTTCGTGGCTCTGCCCCAGATGCCGCCCCGTAACGTGGCCTGGTTCAAGAAGGGCAAGTGGGTCCACATGGCCAAGATCGCCTTCGAGAAGTACTTCATCCGAAAGATGAAGAAGGGCACGTCCGAGCCCATCTACGAGAAGTATGTCCTCAAGATGCTGGGAATCGGCAAGATCAAGTAAGCCCTCTCGCTCGGCGCCGCCAATCAGCCCCCGCGCCCCGCCCGCCGACCAGCCGGTCGAGGGGCGGGGCTCTTGTTTGTCCCCCCCTCCAGCCCCGGTGCCTTCGTCACGGCGGTGATCCAATCCTCCTCGGTGACCACGGTGCTGGTGGTCGGCTTCATCACGGCTGGCCTGATGTCCATGGGCCAGTCGATCGGCGATCGACATGAACGCGCGCATCGGCGGGCTCGCCGACTCCGCGGCCATGCACCAGGCCAAACGTCTGGTGGCCGAAGAGCCCAACCGGCTGGCAAGGTACACGCGGACCTCATGCTAAAGCTTGTGTCTCGCGCGAAGGGTGACGCGGTCCTTCTGGGATCGGCTATCATGGCCAGCTATGTCCCCATCATCCCTGCATCGCCATCCCACCGTCGGCGTCGATGTCGGCGGGATTACCCTCGGGGGCGGCGCCTCGGTGGTCGTCCAGTCCATGACCAACACGGATACCGCCGATGTGGTGGCCACGGTGGCGCAGGTGGCCGCCCTCGCCCGGGCCGGCTCTGAGCTGGTGCGCATCACCGTCAACAACGAAGCAGCGGCGAAGGCGGTCCCGGAGATCGGTGAAGGTCTCGCACGCCAGGGCTGCCAGGTCCCCCTGATCGGCGATTTCCATTTCAACGGTCATCGCCTGTTGAGCCAGCTCCCCGGGTGCGCCGAGGCCCTGGCCAAGTATCGGATCAACCCCGGGAACGTCGGGCGCGGGGAGAAGCGCGACAGCCAGTTCGCCAGCATGATCGAGACCGCCTGCCGCTACGGCAAGGCGGTGCGCATCGGTGTCAACTGGGGCAGCCTGGACCCGGAGCTGATCGCCCGCATGATGGACGAGAACGCCCGGTCGGCCCAACCCAGGGATGCCGACGAGATGACTCGCGAGATCATGGTCGCCTCGGCTCTGGACAGCGCCCGGCGGGCCGAGGAGCTGGGCCTGGGGCGGGATCGCCTGGTGCTCTCCTGCAAGATGAGTGGTGTCCAGGACCTGATCGGCGTCTACCGTATGTTGGCGGAGCGCTGCGATTATGCGTTGCACCTCGGCCTCACGGAGGCGGGGATGGGCTCCAAGGGTATAGTCGCCTCCACCGCCGCCCTGGCGGTGCTGCTCCAGGAAGGTATAGGCGATACCATTCGCATCTCCCTGACCCCCGAGCCCGGGGGCGACCGTACCCAGGAGGTGCGGGTGGCCCAGGAGCTGCTCCAGTCCATGGGCCTGCGGGCCTTCTCACCCATGGTGATCGCCTGCCCGGGCTGCGGGCGTACCACCAGTACCTATTTCCAGCAGCTCGCGAAGGACATCCAGGAGCACCTGCGGGAGCAGATGCCGCTCTGGCGTCGGGGGTTTCCGGGGGTGGAGGCGATGACCGTGGCGGTGATGGGTTGCGTGGTCAACGGCCCGGGCGAGAGCCGCCATGCCAATATCGGCATCAGCCTTCCCGGGACGGGCGAACGGCCGGCCGCTCCTATCTATATCGACGGTGAGAAGGTGGTCACCCTGAAGGGCGAGAGGATCGCCGCCGACTTCATGGACATCCTCGACCGCTATGTGCGCGAGCACTATCGATAATGGCGAAAGCTCTCGCAGGGGGCCTCCGCGACACGCTGTACGTACATCCCTGTCAGCTTCGACGGCGGGCTCTCTCCCACCGGCGGTCGCTCCGACCCCCCTGCGAGAGCTTTCGCATTAGCGAATACTTTCGAGGCCCATTTGGCTGATCCGTGAACGCGACACTGTCACCGACGTCTGACTCGTATCCGTGGCTCCCTTGTCATCGGTCACCTTCAGCTCGAACGCCAGGGTCCGGGTGCGGCCGAACTAGATCCTCGGCGCCACGAAGTCGACTAGGGGGCTGTCGGCGTTGTGCAGCGCCACCCGTCTGCCCGAGACCCGCCTCCAGCGGTATTTCACGATCTTGCCGTCGGTGTCGGTGGAGCCGTTGCCGCCCAGATAACTGCTGTACTGCAGCGTGGAGAGATGGCGCCGTTGCCGATGGCCACCTCGACCGGGTAGCTCGACGGCGTTACCACCGCGGAGCCCAGCAGGGTCGAGAGGTCGGCGGAGAACCGCGACGATGCCTTGCAGCGCGGGCCTTGCGGTGAAAGCGTATTTGGAGTCAGAATCGGCTATCGGAATCCACTAACAATCAACGGTGATCAGGGATCGACCATGCGCAACTTTAGCTTTCCCCTCGTGCTTCTGGTTATAGCCGTCATCCTGCATTTCCATCGCGCAAGACGGGCGAGAAACATGGGGTCGAGATCTGGTCGGTGCCCTTCGTCGCGATCATAGGCCGCAACGGCGAGGTCCCGGGGGTGGATTCCCGGGATTCCGACAGCGCAAGAGAGCTGCTGTACGAGTGGATCAACGAGCAGATCGACCGCAAGAACGAGCACGTGCGCAGTGCCCGACGGGTCGGGCAATAGGACGGATCATCACGTCGAGGAGATCAAACGTGAATCAGGCTGTCTCCATTCCACCCTTCTGGCACAAGCTTCCCTTCTTCTTTCTCTACGGTCTGCGCCCCGCCCCGTTGGCGCTGAACCTGTCGCTGGCGATCATCGTGGCCATGGCGGGACTCTCGTTGTTCGGGGTGATCCTTCTCCTGGTGTTTTATTTCGTGATGCTCAAGTATTCCTTCTCGATCCTCGAGGACATATCGACGGGAAAGCTGGATCCGCCGGCGTTGAGCTACGAAGTCCTCGTCGAAGGCTACGAGTTGCCGGCCAAGCTCTATTTCCTGATCATCTTGTTCTTCACCACGGTCGGTGGGTTGCTCGCCACGGTCGGTTGGCTCCCGGCGCTGGCCCTGTTGCTGTTCGGTCTCCTTGCCTTTCCTGCCGCCGTCATGGCCCTGGCCGCGACCCACAGCATCTTCGCGGTGATGAACCCGGTGGTTCTGGTGGAGATGATCCGGTGTATCGGCTGGCCTTATCTCGCGCTATACGGTCTGCTGTCCATGTTGACGCTGGCGGAGTCCAACGTGAAGGGGATGGTGTCGGAGGATATGCCTCTAACGCTGTTGCTGCCCCTGTACAACTTCATCAACGTTCATTTCTCCATGGCCACCTTCGCCATGATGGGCTATGTGCTCCTGCAATTTCACGAGGAGCTGGGCGAGTCAACGCCAAGCGCGCTGGTGGCCCAGCCGGAGCCGGGCGACCTGAAGTTCAGCCATTTCGAGCGCCACATGGCCGAGGGCAACACCGACGCGGCCAAGATGGAGCTGCAGGATCTGATTCGTGAAGATCCCTGCGACATGCAGGTGCGGCGGCGGTATCACGATCTGCTGGGTATCGCCGGTACGCCCGAAGAACTCAAGCGGCACGCGGTTCACTACCTGCCGCTACTGCTGGACGCCGGAGACGCGCGCGCGGCCACAGAGGTGCTTACCGGGCTGGGGACCGAGGCAGGGGGTCTTGAGCTGAAACGCCCGGAGTCTTACCGCCAGCTGATGACCCTGCTCAGGACCCTGGGGCGCGGCAAGCTGGCAGTGAAGCTTGCGGGGGGGTTCCACAAGCGTTTCGAGGGCTCTCCGGAGATCCCCGGGGTCTACCTGCTGGCCGGGCGGATATTGTGCGAGGATCTGGATCGGGACGATCTCGCCGAGCGGCCTCTGGAGTATGTGGCTCGAAACTTTCCGGGCCGTCCCGAGGCGGCGGAGGCCGATTCATTGCTGGGCCTGGTCCGCCGGATTCGCAGCGCCTGAGTTCCTCCCTGGGGACTCCTCGGTCAGGGCGCGGGCCAGGCCCCGGTAACGCTCCCCCCTGCCCGGGTGCCCGGCTTCGGCCAGCAGATACCCGAGGCGATGCAGCGCACGGGACAGATTCCCGCAACGCCAGGATTTCTTGGTGATGGCGCCGGCCATGCGCTCGGCCTCCGCCAGATTGCCCCCGTCCAGAAACCGCTCCAGCAGCCCGCAGGCCATCCCCTCGCTCAGGCGCGGGCCGGGTCTGGCGCGCTTGAGGTAGTCCTCGAAGGTCTCGACCACTAGGCGATGGGTGGCGGGGTCGCGCTCCTGAAGGCCTAGGATACGCTGACTCAGTCGATGGAATTCGTCCGACTCGGGCGCCAGGCGGCTGCATTGGTGCAGATAGACCAGCGTGCCGCGGTTTTCGGGGAACTCCCGATGCAGCTTGCGCAGCAACGGCCAGGCCCTGCGGTGCTCCATCTGCTCGCACAGGACCCGCGCGTCGGCGAGTCGGCGCTCGCACTCCGCGGAGCGGTCCTCGGCCTCGACCTCTTCCAGGGTGAAGGAGGGCAGCCATCGTCGCACCAGCAGCGCCAGCAGTGCACCCCCGCAAAGGCCGCCGAAGTGGGCGAGGTTGTCGATGTGCGAGTCCCTGTCCACGATCATGTGGTAGCCTTCGCTGGTCAGCCACAGGGGCAGCAGGACGATGGCCGGCAATGAGACATAGTCGAAATAGGCTATGAAGTAGTAAAAGAAGCGCACCTTGCGGGTCCAGTAGAGCACGGCATACATGCCCATGAGTCCGGCGATGGCGCCCGAGGCCCCTATGCTCGGAACCAGCGGCTCGGTGCTGAAGACAATATCGAAGCTTGCCGAAACGAGGCCTCCCAACAGGTAGCAGGCCAGGAAGGCCACGCGCCCCAGGGTCGATTCCACCAGGAAGCCCACCGCGATCAGGAAGAACATATTGCCGAACAAGTGCTCGAGGCCCGCGTGCAGGAACATGTGCCCGATCAAGCCTTGGGCAGTGGGTCTCCCGGGGATCAGGCTGTAGCCGTAGGTGGGGTCTTTGGCGAGCTTCTTTTCGAAACGTTTGCGCTTGCTCAGCCAAACGGCGTACTCGGCGTCGCTCGGGCGGACGATCTCTCCCGCGTCCAGCCGCTGTCTGAACCCGACATCCCTCTCGAGCTTCATGTACCAGACCGGCGAGAGATCCTTGGGCGCCACGTCGGTTTCAATCAGGGGGCTCTCCGGGTCATGCTCGCGCAGATAGTCCCGATACCGGGGGATCTCGATTTCCGCCAGACCCGATCGGGCGTAGTAGGTGAGGGCCTCGTCCAGGTGCTGGTCTTGGTCGGACTGGAAGACGAAGTACACCAGCAGGTTGATCAGCACCAGCGCGAAGGTCACCAGCGGCGGGCGGCGCCAATCGAGCTTGCGGTCGAAAGGGATGAGTAGAAACATTCGGCGGGTCCGTGCAAGAAGATTCCGATGATCCTCAGATGATAACCCGTCCAAGGAAGGGATCAATCAGTACGTTGGGGCAGGCTTGCTGATCGGCAGCGAGAAGCAGAATCGGGTGCCTTCGCCGAGACGACTCTCGACGGCGATGTCCCCACTGTGCAGCTCCGCGATGCGCCTTGCGATGGCCAGCCCCAGGCCGGCATGGTCGCTGCGGCCCTTCCGCCCGCGACTGGTGTGGAAGGGCTCGAAGATGCGCTCCAGATCGGACGAGGCTATTCCCTTTCCGGTATCCGATACCCCGATCTCGATGCGCTCGGCCCTGGCTGCAAGGGATATTCTGATCTCACCGCAAGGCGGCGTATGGTCAAGGGCATTGTCGATCAGGTTCGACAGCCCTCGCTCTGTGAGCGCTATGTCCGCCATGGCCAGAGGCAGCTCCGGCGGGGGCTCCAGGGTGAGACGAATCCCGCTCTGGGCGGCCCTCAGGGAGAATTTCTGGACTACGTCTTGGACCAGATCCGCCAGGGCAAAGGGCTCGCTGCAGGGTTGGGTCTCCCGGGCGTCCAGGGCGGCCAGCTCGAACAGCTCGCTCACCAGGCGAGAGAGCCGCTCGCTGTGCCTCAGGGACACCGCCAGGTACTCCGACTGTTGCTCGGGGGAGAGTTCGCCACCCTTGAGGTGGAGGGACTCCAGATAGCCGCTGAGCGAGGCGAGCGGCGTGCGTAGGTCGTGGGATACATGGGCCACCAGCTCGCGCCTGAGTGAGTCCTTTTTCTGAAGGGCCTCCAGCTGGGCGATGATGCGTTCGGCCATGCGATCGAAAGTATCGCCCAGCCGATCGATTTCGTCGCCTCGGCCGCGGCCCGCGGAGGTGTAGGGCAGATGCCGGGAGAAGTTGCTTCGGTTGAAGGCATCCATCAGGCGAGCGAGCCGATCCAGTCGTCGGGTCAGGAACCGCAGCACCACCAGGCCCAGCAGCATGCCCAGGGCGAGGCTGATCGCCACCGCCCAGGCACTGAGGTGCACGAAATAGCTCTCGCGGATCATGCGCTCCGTGGCGTCCAGCTCGTCGCCCCGTAGCACTACGTAGAGGTATCCCTGAACATCCTCCGCGGACGGCACGGGCGTGACCGAAAAGGTCTTGAGCCCGTCGTGGCTGCGCGGGTCGTCGCCGAGCAGAGGAAAGCGGCTTGTGCCTTGGAGAAACTCGTGGATGGGGCGGAGAGACACCTGTCGGCGCTTCACCTTCCCCGGATCCGCCGAGTAGGAGAGGATGGTCCCTTGGGGGTCTAGCAGATAGATCTCGATGCTGGGGTTGATCACCATGTACTCGTGGAAAGTCTCCTTGAGGGCGGGCTCGTTGATGCGTCCCTGCTCCACCAGGTTTCGGTCGGCCACCAAGTTGCGGGCCAGGTCCTGGTTGAATCTCTGGCTGACCTCCTGGATATAGCTACGGGTTACCGAGGTGCTGATCAACAGATAGACGACCCCGATGCCGATCAGCAGCAGTACCAGCAGCGCGGAGAGCCTTGCGTAGAGCGTGCCCAGCATGAGCAACCCGTATCACCGATCGCCGTGGTGCGTCCGCACGCCTCTGGCATCCGCACGACGAGGTAACATCAGAGGCCTGCGAACTTGTAGCCCACACCCCAGACGGTCAGGATGTAGCGCGGCCTGGCCGGGTCCTTCTCGATCTTGGCGCGCAGGCGGTTGATGTGGGAGTTGACCGTGTGCTCGTAGCCGTCGTGCCCGTAGCCCCAGACCTGGTCAAGCAGCTGGGAGCGGGTCAACACCCGGCCCGTATGCTGGGCGAAGTGTACCAGCAGGTCGAACTCCCGGGCGGTGAGCGCCACCGGCTGTCCGCCCACCTGCACCTCGCGCCGATCGGCGTCTATGCTCAGGCCGTCGAAGGCAATCACCCCTTTCGGCCCGGTATCCGCGGTCGAGGCGAGTGCCTCTACACGGCGAAACAGGGCCTTGATCCGTGCCAGCAGCTCGGCAATGCTGAAAGGCTTCGTCAGATAGTCATCGGCGCCCATCTCCAGGCCGAGTACCCGGTCCAGCTCGGTGGATTTGGCGGTCAACATCAGAATGGGCACATACCCGGGCTGGCCGCGCAGCTCACGGCACACGCTCAGACCGTCCAACCCGGGGAGCATCAGATCCAGCACCACCAGATCGTAACGGCCTTGGCGAAAACGCTCCAAAGCGGCGTTGCCGTCGTCGACCCAGTCGGTGTCGCAGTCGATGTCACGCAGGTGCATCCTCACCAGTTGGGCGATATCCGGGTTGTCTTCGACGACCAGCACCTTACGAGTCATGACGGTACCCACGGGGCTGTCTTGGGATCGGTTGCCGGGCGACAGCAATTTCGATGTCCTCTCCACACCTACCCTGAATTCAGATCGAGTATTTCAACCTACCCTCGGAGCGAGCCCCGAAAAGCTCCTCGGCGATGAGCCGAAACACCCGCCTCGCCTTGCTGATTCCAGACTATCTCGAGCACCTCACATCTCGATCACGGGGGGATCACGATTTGGTCACCCGAGGCGATCTTCACCCTGTCGCCGCTCAGAGCACCAGCCCCACCACCGCCCCGGTCATCAGGGTGGCGAGGGTCCCGGCAAGGATCGACTTTATCCCCAGCGCGACCACTTCACCGCGGCGCTCGGGCGCCAGGGCGCCCAGTCCGCCGATCATGATGCCCAGGCTGCCGAAATTGGCGAAGCCGCACAGGGCATAGGTCATGATCAGGCGGCTGCGCGGGCTGAGCGCCTCGTCGGGCAGCTTGGCCAGGTCGATATAGGCGAGCAGCTCGTTGAGCACCGTCTTGACCCCCATCAGGCTCCCGGCTGTCTGTGCCTCCGCCCAGGGGATACCGATCAGCCACACCACCGGCGCCATGACCCAGCCGAGCATGCGCTGCAAGGTCAGGGGCTCGCCGCCGATCGACGGCAGCCAGCCCAGCAGCTGATTGGCGAGGCTCACCAGGGCGACCAGCACCACCAGCATGGCGACGATGTTGATCAGCAGCTGGATGCCGTCCAGGGTGCCGCGGCTGATCGCGTCCATGCTGCTGCTGGCCGGGCTGGTGGGGTCCGCGTCCGTCCCCGTGGCCGGCTCGGGATCCGGCACCAGCATATGGGCGATCAGCAGCGCCGCCGGGGCCGACAGTACGGATGCGGTGAGTATGTGCCCCATGGCCCCGGGAATCACCTCGCCCAGGATGCTCGCATAGAGGAACATGACGGTTCCCGCCACGGTGGCCATGCCGCAGCTCATCAGGGCGAACAGCTCTCCGCGGGTCATCTGGCGAAGGTAGGGCTTGATCAGCAGTGGGGCTTCGGTCATGCCGATGAATATGTTGGCGGCCGCCCCCAGGCCCAGGGCACCGCCTATGCCCATCCACTTGCTCAGCAGCCGGCCGATGGCTCCGATCACCCGGGGCAGTATCCGCCAGTAGAAGAGCAGCGAGGACAAGGCGCTGACGATCAGCAGCAGGGGCAGAGCACGAAACGCCAGCACGAAGCTGTTCGCCGGGTAGGTTGTCTCGAAGGGGGCCTCGCCTCCGCCCAGATAGCCGAAGACAAAGGTCGTCCCGGCCTCGGTAGCCGATTGCAGGGCGAGCACCAGGCGATTCAGGCCCAGAAAGACCGCCTGAACTGCGGGGAGCTTGATCAGCAGCAGCGCCAGCGTCAGCTGCATGACCAATCCGAGGGCCACCACCCGGAGCCGAACCGCGCTCCGTTGCTCGCTGACCGCCCAGGTCACGACCAGGAGCACGCAAAGTCCGAGCAGCGGGATCAGTGGGAGGTTGAGGTGGGGCATGGGCGCTGGGCGGCCGGATTGCGATCGACGTGGGCTTTATGCAGTTGAGCGATAGAATAGCGCAATGAACGGAGACGACCCTGTAGGAGAGCGTGTCAGGCTCGGGCGTTGGATGATCTTCGCCATGTGGGTCGGGGCGCTCGTATTGCTCACCCTCGGCTTCGGCCGCTGGCTGGATCTGGACCACAACCCGAACGGGGATCTGGATTCGCGCGACGGCGGCTCGCCGGGCGAGGTGGTGCTGGTACGCAACCGGGCCGGCCACTATGTCGCGAGTGGAGCGATCAACGGTCAGCCTGTGGTCTTCATGGTCGATACCGGCTCCACCGACGTGTCCGTGCCCGAGAGGCTGGCCAGCAGACTGGGGCTCCGCCGCGGGGAGCTGTTGAGCATGGAGACCGCCGGCGGGGTGGTCACCGGTTATGCCACCCGTCTGGCCAGCGTGCGCCTGGGCGATATCGAGCTCGAGGACGTGCGCGCCTCGATCAATCCGCACGCGGTGGACGACGATGTGCTGCTCGGCATGACCTTTCTGCGCCGCCTGGAGCTGGTGCAACGTGGAAACAAGCTGACTCTGCGGCAATATCCGGAGGACGGTTGATTCACAGAAGAGGTCGACGGTCGTACAAGAGATCTGGCTCTTTGGCAAGGCCCCCACCAGCCGGCCGCGCTTGTGCTCCAGAATCTCGACCAGGTGATGGCCCTTGGGGGTGTGTATCACCTTGCTCACCATGCGCTCCAGCATGAGGGCGGGGAGCCGCTCGGCCCCGGAATGCCGACATCTCGGCGTCTATGCTCAGTCCTTCGTCCGCGGCCGCCTCCAGCAGCTCGGGATACTTGTGCGGGCCGGTCGCGGTCTTTATGACCTGGGCCTGGACCGAGTTGTAGGGCGGAAGCACCCAACAGAGCAGTCACTGTGCCCTGCTGCAAACCCTGGGGAGATTATTCTGTAAATCATCAACTAGTAATTCTTGGTAGGCGATTGTAGAAAGCCTGGAAAATCCGGCTATTATTTGCCTCGCTCGACGCTGAAATTCACTCTTCCCATTGGAGACCCGCATGCTCAAGACATTCCAATCTACCCTCATCGCGGGCGCGCTCGCCTTGGCCGTGCCCTGTCTCGTCAACGCCGCAGACGGCGCCGAACTCGCCAAGAAATGTGCCGACTGTCACGGCAAGGACGGGAACAGCAGCAAGGAAGACGTGCCCAACATCGCCGGATTCTCCGCCCCGTACCTCGAGGACACCATGATAGCCTATCGGAGCGGGGACCGTCCCGGTGTGAAGTTCAAGAATGACGACGGTACGGAGACCGACATGGCCGAGCTGGCCAAGGACCTCAGCGACGAGGACATCCAGGCCATGGCCGCGTATTTTGCGGGTCAGAAGTTCAAGAGCCATGCCGCCGAGCAGAAGACGGACCCCGCCCTGGTCAAGCGCGGCGAGGAGGTGTTCAACGACGCCTGTGACAGATGCCATGCGGATTATGGCTCGGATCCGGCCGACGACGCGGGCTTGCTCGCCGGCCAATGGATTCCTTACCTGACGGAGCAGTTCGAGATGTTCAACTCCGGTGATCGCGATATGCCGAGGACGATGAAAAAGAAGTTCGAGCGCGTGGACAAGGCGGACTACGAGGCCGTGATCCAGGCTCTCGGCAGCAAATAGACTTCCGCCCGGCCAGGCCTGCGCCCGATAAGCGGCTTTGACGATGCCGAATACTCGGGCGCGGGCTCGGGCGTGTCCAGACGCGTGGCGGTGATCGGTGGCGGCCATGTGGCCATGGATGCGGCCGACGAAACGGGGGATGATCAGCATGAGCGACGAGATGGCGGCGTTGGCAGCCGAAGTGGGGGGCTATTGCCGGGACGGCGAGAGGCTCGATGGCTGCAACAGCTGGGAGGATATCGACGAGTGGCTGGCGAGCAGCGCCACGGAGGCTTGGCACGACTTCGACAACAGCCTCGTGCTCAGATCGGTGTATGGCTCGGATCTGGAGGCGGTCAAGCAAGGCCTGCTGCTGGAGTACGTGGGCCGCAACATCGCGCGCCGCTTCGTCGCGCTGCGCAGTCTGGACGAGGTGCAGGGTCTGCGCAAGCGCCGGGCGGAGGGGGTGATCGACGACGAGCAGTATCGGGCGGAGAACGAGGAGCTGGCCCGGGATCACGCCCGGATGTATGAACGGCTGGGGCTCTGATTCAACCTAGGTTCAGAGCGAGGCCAGGAGATCCGCGACCGACTGCTGCAGGGTCAGCTGCCCCGCCCGGACGGCGGGGCGATACTGTCGCTTCCAGATGGGCATGAGCAGCTGCGCCCGGCGCCATTCCTCGTAGATGAGTCGTCCCAGGGGGCCGGTCTGGTCCAGGAATCCGGAATCCTCGAAGTCGCGCTCGGCGCGCACTCGGTCGTAAGCAATGCGTCGGATCTGGCTGTGCCAGGCGTTACCCCGAAACTCCAGCCGGCCGTAGCTGGAGCGCGGGTCCCCGTCGAAGGGGGAGCCTACGGACCCCACATTGACGATGTCGACCCCCTGGTAGCGGCGCAGTAGCGGCTTGTGGGTATGGGCGGTGACAAAAAGCGCCACGTCCAGGGGCAGCTTGCCGGCCAGGCGGTCGTCGCCGACCGATTGGGAGATGCCGTCGCGGTTACCTGCCAGGGTCCCGTGGGTCACATGCACCCAGGAGGGCTCTCGCGGACCCTGGAAGCACAGGTGGTCCGGCCAGCCGAGGATCACGCGGGTGCTTGATCCGAGCTGCTCCCCGGCCCAATCGGCGAAGCGGCGGATCTGGGCATCCAGCGGGTCCGTCGGCGGGCAGCCCTGGCAGTGCAATACGAAGTCCTCGTGATTGCCTCGGATCGGCAGCCAGCCGGAGGGTCGCAGGGACTCGAACAGCGCCAGGCAATCGGGACTCTTGGGCCCACGGCTGATCAGGTCGCCGTTCATGACTACCAGGTCCGGGCACCAAGCGAGGATGTCCTCGACCGTGGTCTCGAAAGCGGGTAGGTTCCCTTGTACGTCGGAAAAAACAGCGACCTTCATAGGGTAATCCGGGCGGCAGCTCGTATCACTCTAGGATAGCCCGGGTGCAGCAGGCGGCGCGAGAGAACGAACGGCTCGAGAGCGGGGAAGACGCAGCGGAGTTCGGCCTGGGGGGAGGCAAGGGGACATGAGTCGTTGTGCGATCCAAGCTGACTGCAGCGGATCGCGCTGACTCGGGTTGTGCTAATATGCATCGCTTTTTCCAGCACTGCCCCCATCTGGACGCCGTTGCTCGACTGAGGATTTCCGCCATGCCTATCTACGAATACCGATGCGATTCCTGTGGCCACGAGCTCGAGGCCATGCAGAAGATGAGCGATCCCGTGCTCACCGACTGCCCCGGGTGCGCCAAGCCCGGGCTTAAGAAGCTGATCTCGGTGGCCGGCTTCCGCCTGAAGGGCGGCGGCTGGTACGAGACGGACTTCAAAGGTGGAAGCAAGCGCAGCACCGAGGAGTCCGGCACGCAGAGTCCAGCGCCAGCGTGCGGTACAGGCGCCTGCCCCGCGTGTCAGTGACGTCCTCGTACGCCCACGGTTGATCGGAGAGGCCGTCATCATTGCCGGCCTCTCGGTGTTTCTGGTCGGTCCAACGGGCCCCGCGCTTGCGCAGGCATTGGCCTGTCCGTACCATTCCCCCTTTTTCTGTCCGCCGCCGCGGCCTTCGAATCACGGAATTCGTTCAAGATGCGCAGTCACTATTGCGGGGAGCTGACGGGCTCGCACGTCGACCAGCAGGTCGAGCTATGTGGCTGGGTGCACCGACGTCGGGACCACGGGGGGGTGATCTTCATCGATCTACGTGATCGTGAGGGCCTGGTACAGGTGGTTTACGATCCGGACCTGCCGGAGGTCTTCTCCATCGCGGAGCGGGTGAGGAACGAGTATGTGCTCGAGGTACGCGGGCGGGTGCGCCGCCGTCCGCCCGGTACCGAGAACGCCGATCTGCCGACCGGGGAGATCGAGATCCTGGGCACCGAGCTGGAAGTGCTCAACCGATCCGATACCCCGCCCATCCAGCTCGACGATGACGATGTCTCCGAGGAGCTGCGTCTGCGCTACCGCTACATCGATCTGCGCCGACCGGTTATGCAGCAACGGCTGCGGCTCCGCCACCGGGTGACCCGTGCCCTGCGCCGCTTCCTGGACGATCGGGGGTTCGTGGATGTGGAGACCCCCATGCTCACCAAGGCCACCCCCGAGGGAGCGCGAGACTATTTGGTGCCCAGCCGCACCCACCCGGGCCATTTCTTCGCGCTGCCCCAGTCGCCCCAGCTGTTCAAGCAGCTGCTGATGATTTCCGGGCTGGACCGTTACTACCAGATCGTGCGCTGTTTTCGGGACGAGGATCTGCGCGCCGATCGCCAGCCCGAGTTTACCCAGCTGGACATCGAGATGTCCTTCGTGGACGAGGCCGCGCTGACAGGCGTCATGGAGGCGATGGTCGAGGATCTGTTTCGCGAGGTGCTGGGTGTGGAGCTGCCAGACCCTTTCCCGCGTATGAGCTATGAGGAGGCTCTGCGCCGCTTCGGCAGCGATCGGCCCGACCTGCGCGTTCCCCTGGAGCTGGTGGACGTGGCCGACCTGATGAAGGGGGTGGAGTTCAAGGTCTTCGCCGGGCCTGCCAAGGATCCCCACGGCCGTGTGGCGGCCCTGCGCCTGCCTCAGGGGGAACAGCTCACCCGCAAGGAGATCGACGATTACACCAAGTTTGTCGGCATCTACGGTGCCAAGGGCTTGGCCTATGTCAAGGTCAACGAGCTGACCAAGGGCCGCGACGGCCTGCAGTCTCCGATTCTGAAGTTCCTGCCGGACGCAGCGGTCAGCGGTATCCTGGAGCGCACCGGCGCCGAAGATGGGGACCTGATCTTTTTCGGAGCCGACAAGGCCAGGGTGGTCAACGAGGCCTTGGGCGCGCTACGAGTCCGGCTGGGCGAGGATCGGGGGCTGGTGGAGTCGGGCTGGCGCCCGGTCTGGGTGGAGGATTTTCCCATGTTCGAGTGGGACGCCGACGCCGATCGCTGGGTGGCATTGCACCATCCCTTCACCTCCCCCAAGGAGGACCAGCTGACCCTGCTGGAGAAGGACCCGGGTGCCTCCCTGTCTCGTGCCTATGACTTGGTGCTCAACGGCAGCGAGATAGGTGGCGGCTCCATCCGTATCCATCGGGAGCAGGTCCAGCAGCGGGTGTTCAAGCTGTTGGGGATCGGTGAAGAGGAGGCCAGGGAGAAGTTCGGCTTCCTGCTGACCGCACTCAAGTTCGGGGCCCCGCCTCACGGTGGCATCGCCTTTGGCCTGGACCGCTTGGTGATGCTGATGGCGGGAGCCAGCTCCATCCGAGAGGTGATGGCCTTCCCCAAGACCCAGACTGCCGCCTGCCTGCTCACCTCCGCTCCTTCGGAGGTGAGTCCCGCCCAGCTGCGTGAGCTCTCGGTGCGGGTGCGCAAGCCCCAGGCAGAAGGCAAGGGTTAGGCGTGGCATCGCCCACGGTCGTGCTCCGGGCGTCTCGCCGCGGTCACGGCAGTGGGTCCCTCGGTGGTCAGGGTCGGCCGTGACCGGTTGCGATTTCAAGCGCCCCGAATCGGTGCTGGTGGTGGTCTACACCCGGGTCGGCGAGGTGCTCATGTTGCGCCGGCGCGATCCACCGGACTTCTGGCAGTCGGTGACCGGAAGTCTCGAATGGGGGGAGAGCCCAAGGCTGGCCGCTGCCCGCGAGCTTTACGAGGAGACGGGGCTCCAAGCAGGCAGCGCCCTGCAAGACGGCCGATTCAGTGTGAAGTTTCCGATCGTAGACCCCTGGCGGGCACGTTATGCCCCAGGGACCAGCCAGAACCAGGAGCATTGGCTGCATCTGTGCCTGCCTGCCAGGCGCCAGATTCGGCTCCATTCGGACGAGCATTCCGAGTATCGCTGGCTGCCCGCGACGCGTGCGGCGGCGCTGTCCAGCTCATGGACCAACCGCGATGCCATCCGCTGGATGCTGGGCTACCCGTGGTGTTGGTCCTTCTGACGCGGGGCTTCACAGCCCATCCGGCCGCACTCGGCGAACAGCCTGCGGCTGTCGAGGTGGCCATCTCTTTCGCTGGGCCTGGCACATGGCCAGGGCGATGATGAATCCGGCGGCAAAGGTCAGAAAGGCAAGCAGAGGGATGATGGCATCGGACATGCCGGCTCGCCGTTTCTTGGCGAGGAATCTCGACCCGTGATTCGACCAGCCCTATGCTAGCAAGTAATGCATTACGAAACTTAGACCCAAGTCAAGATGTCCATGACATCGGTATGGCAATCGAATATCGGGGCGGCTGTGAGCCGCGCCGGAACCCGGTTCAGACACCGGCGGGTGGTGTCGGGGAAGCAAGGACCAGGGCCACTTCGTCGCCGTCGTCGATGGGGGTGAAGGGCTCGGAGAACTGCTTGTTGACGGTAGCCTGCACCTCGTCGTCCTGGAAGTAGCGCTCTCGATCCGGGTAGCGCTTACGCAGGAAGGCCAGCAGGCCCTTGATGTCCCTGACCGATGCCGGCAGCACCAGGGATTCCTGCTCCTTGTGGAGGAGCTGGGCGAGCCAGGCGAAATACAGGAGTCTCACGCTCGCCCCGCCAAGAGCGGCTCCGGGGCTGGGGGCGTCGCGTCGGTATCCGGCGGCCTCCAGACGCGCGAGGTAGTCCTGCCAGTTCTTCTCCTGATTCAGGCCCAGATGATAAAGGGTCGCAAACGAGTAGATCCCCGTATCGTGCCCATCATCGAAGACCAGCCGCAGGGCGTGCTGGCCCCGGGGCTCGACCCGCTCGATGTTCACGGCCTCCTTGCCCGTGATCGGCCGGTCGGTCATACGCACCTCCTCGGCCTTGGAGAAGACGCGAAGATACTCGCAAGGCAGGTCGAACTGGTGTCCGTCGGAGAAGCTCAGGGACAGGACTCGGGACTTCTGATGGAGGCTGATATCCGTCAGGGTCGGGGGGTGGTTGTCGGTCATCGCAACGGGACCCTGAAGGCAGCACGGTGGTGGGAGCAGATCGGGATGAATCGGCGGAATTCAAGCCACTGTCCTCAGGTCCCGGCGATGCGATCGTAGTATCTGGCCCGGTACACGAGCCGTTGATGGCCACCGTTCTCGAAGCGGGTGCGGGTGTGCAGCACATTGTTGCAGATCAGTCCCTGCCCCGGTTCCAGCCGGGCCTCGAAATGGAATTCACGACCCTGCTCGAGCACCCGGGTCAGGGCTTCGGCGGCCTGTTGCACCGCTTCGTCCTTTTTCCAGATGACATTGCGCTTGCGGGCCGTGTAGCGCATGTGCAGGCGCCCGTCGCGGTGTACCGAGAAGATGGGCCCTGACCGGACGGGGCGCAGCTCCTGGCCGTCTACCACATTGGGCGGGATGGTCATGGCGTCAGGCTGCATCAGTGCCAGGATGTGCTCCGGATTCTCGTCCCTGAGGGCGATGTAGACCAGCTCCGGGTCGCACAGCCGATTCGCCCCACCCCGCTCGGCGGGCTCCACACAATGCAGGATCAGCCCGCGGATCTGCTGGCCGGGGGCATTGTAGTAACCGTCAGTATGCCAGGCGATGGGCTTGTCGGAGTAAGGGATGTAGCCCTCGTGCAGGACATCCGACGCGACCTTCAGGGAGGTGATGGCGTCGCCGTCGGCGCACAGGTTGTGGTCGAGGGCGCGCAGGCCGAACTGTTGGCCCAGCTCCCACACTATGTCCTTGCTGGTGTCGGCCCCGGTGCCGCCGGCGTAGATCGCCATGTTGGTCTGGCGTACCCGGCGATGGATCTCGGCGTGCTCGGTGGGGGTGAGCACCCGGGGGTCGCTGACCTCCACGATCAACGCCCCTGCCGAGCGGGGGTAGTCCGCCAGCTTTTCTTCGCGCCAGGCGGCGTAGACGGAATTGTCGTCCAGGTCGAACGGATTGCGGAAGTGATTCATCGAGGCCATTGCCTGAGGTCTAGCCAACACGATCCAGCTCTCTGCGTCGAAACTCCACGCCCAGCGAGCGATCGGTTATGTTCAGGTACAGCCGTTCACCGATGAGATAGGCAATCTGTTGGGACACAGCGAGTTGCGATCCAGAAATGAAACGATTATTAGAACCCGAACCAGGTTCGCAATGGAATGAGAATTGTCAATCCGGGGGGGAGCCGTCGGCGTGAGCGAGGTGGCGCCCGGAGAGCTGGTGCTCGTCCATGGCATCTGGATGAAGGGAGTGGAGCTGGTGCCGCTGGCCAGCCGGCTCGAGGCCTGCGGCTTTCGCTGCCACCGTTTTCGTTACCCCTCGGTGGCTCGGTCGCCGCGTCACAATGCCGCCGTGCTGAGGCGCTTTGTTCAAAGCCTGGGCGCCGACCGAGTGAGCTTCGTCGCGCACAGTCTGGGGGGAATAGTTCTCCTGCACCTGTTCGACCAGTGGGCCGAAGCGCCGCCCGGTCGGGCGGTGCTGATGGGGTGTCCGCTGGAGGGTAGTGGAGTGGCCCGCCGGGTAGCGGGACGCCCTTGGTTGAGATGGACGCTTGGGCGGAGCATCGACAAGGGGCTGATCGGGAATGTCCCCGGGGTGCCGTCGAATCGGGATATCGGGATGCTTGCCGGCACCCGGTCGATGGGTGTCGGGCGATTGCTCGGGGGTCTCGAGTGTCCGAGCGACGGCACCGTGGCCCTGTCCGAGACGCGGCACCCGGGCTTGGCCGATTGGGTCGCTTTCCCGGTCAGTCATTTCGAGATGCTACTCAATCCGGCCATCGCGAGGGTGGTGTGCCGATTCCTGCGAGAGGGGCGTTTTTCGGCCCCGGGCCAAGGGGTTTGAAGCGCCCGGGGGATGACCGGATCGGCCCCCGGCTCTTGCCCCTCGGGCTGAGATGATAGAATCCGCCGAGTTTGTGGCGCGGAGGCGAGATTAATGTCCGGACACAGCAAATGGGCCAACATCAAGCACAAGAAGGCCGCGCAGGACAAGAAGCGCGGTAAGATCTGGACCAAGCTCATCCGTGAGATCACGGTGGCGGCACGGATCGGCCCCGATCTCGACTCCAATCCCCGGCTGCGGCTCGCGATGGACAAGGCCGTGGCGGGCAACATGCCCAAGGACACCATCGAGCGGGCCATCAAGCGCGGCTCGGGTGACCAGGACGGCGAGTCTTACGAGGAGCTGCGTTACGAGGGATACGGTCCCGGCGGCACCGCGGTGATCGTGGATTGCATGACCGACAACCGCAACCGCACCGCCTCGGAGGTGCGCCATGCCTTTTCCAAGTGCGGCGGCAACCTGGGCACCGACGGCTCGGTGGCCTACCTGTTCAACCGTCTGGGGGTACTGACCTATGCGCCCGGGGTGGATGAGGATACGGTGATGGAGGCGGCCATCGAGGCCGGTGCCGATGACGTGGTCGCCTCCGACGACGGCTCCGTAGAGGTGCTCACCAGCCCTGAGGCCTTCGAGGCTGTCAAGAAGGCGATGGAGGCGGCGGGTCTGGCGCCCGAGGATGCGGAGCTGACCCTGCGCTCGGACACCATTGCAGAGCTGGATGCGGAGTCCGCCGGGAAAGTGCTGCGCCTGATCGATATGCTGGAAGACCTGGACGACGTGCAGGAGGTCTTCACCAATGCAGAGATCGCCGACGATATCCTCGAGGCCCTGGAGGGTTGAACCCTGAAACGGCAGTTGGCCGCTTCGTGCACCTGGCAGGTCAGCCGTTTCTAGGTCGACGCCTATGTATCATCTCTTGACCATGATCTCGGCCCGACGGCCGCGCGAATCCATGACGTGCGCCGCATTCTCGGCATAGACCCGGGCTCGCGGGTGACCGGATACGGCATCCTCGACAGCGACGGGGTGCAGTCCCGGCACGTGGCGAGCGGCTGCATCCAGCTGGGCAGCGAGGAGATGGCCCTGCGCCTGGGGCGCATCTTCTCCGAGGTGCGGGAGCTGGTGGATCGCTACGGACCCGCCGAGCTGGCCGTCGAGCAGGTGTTCGTGGCCAAGAATGCAGCCTCGGCGCTCAAGCTGGGCCAGGCCCGGGGCGCGGCCATCTGCGCCGCCGTCAGCGCTGGGCTCGGTGTGAGCGAATACGCCCCCCGGGCGGTCAAGCAGGCGGTGGTGGGCACCGGCCGGGCGGAGAAGGTCCAGGTACAGCACATGGTGCGATTGATCCTCAATCTCGAAGCAGAGCCCGTAGCGGACGCCGCTGATGCCCTGGCCGTGGCCCTGGCCCATGCCCACGCGAGTGCCACCCTCGGGCGCCTGTCCGCGTCCGGTTGGGGACGTCGACGGTGATTGGGCGCCTGCGCGGGGTCATCGTGCACAAACAGCCGCCCTGGCTGCTGCTGGAGGTGGGTGGCGTGGGCTACGAGCTGGAGGCCCCCATGTCCACCTTCTATGAGCTGCCCGGGGTTGGAGAGCCAGCCACCCTGCTCACTCATCTGGCGGTGCGCGAGGACGCCCACGTGCTCTACGGTTTTGCGCGCGAGGCCGAGCGCAGCCTATTCCGCAGTCTGCTTAAAGTCAACGGTGTGGGGGCGAAGATGGCGCTGGCCATCCTCTCGGGGATGAATGCCGAGGCCTTCGCCCAGTGTGTGCGTGCCGAGGATCTGGCCG